>ERZ827088.143-NODE-143-length-102963-cov-15.129796_pt1 | contig 102963 bp, 123 predicted proteins | sample MGYA00519922_ERZ827088 | MGnify/ENA primary metagenome ERZ827088 (study PRJEB31778, sample SAMEA3449254) | human gut metagenome | biome: human gut; feature: human-associated habitat; material: faeces | place: United Kingdom | collected 2010/2012 ... | reverse complement strand
ATCCGTACTCCCTGCTGATTCAGATGACCGCCTTTTACGGCCTGCGCCGCAGCGAGGCGCTGGGGTTGAAATGGGACGCCATCGACTTTGAGCGGGACACCATCACCATTAAGCACATTGTAACCAACGCAAAGATAGACGGCAAATGTGAAATCGTCTGCGCCGACCGTGCCAAGACGAAATCCAGCCTGTGATCCCTGCCGCTGGTCAGCAACATCCGGGAAAAGCTGCTGGCGCTGAGGGAGCAGCAAAAGGAGAATCGGCGCGTATGCGGAAATTGCTACAGCAAAAAGTATGACGGCTATGTTTTTGTGGATGCCATGGGCAATATCTTCAACCCCAGAAGCGTTACCGCCAATTTCAGCAAGCTGCTGGAGCAGAACGGTCTGCGGCACATTCGCTTTCACGACCTCAGACATAGCTGCGCCTCACTGCTTTTGGCAAACGATGTGCCTCTCAAGCACATTCAGGAGTGGCTGGGTCACAGCGACTTCACCACCACGGCGAATATCTACGCTCACTTGGATTACAAGTCCAAGATCACCTCGGCACAGGCGATGGAGACAGGGCTTGCCCTGCCGGAGGGCGGCGACTTCAGCAGCCGCTGGGGGTCGATCGGTGCCGGGGAGAACTTCTGATTTTCTCCCCTGAAAACCGAAAATCGTGCAGACTCGGTTCTTTTGGCAAAAATAAAAAAGCCTGTAATCGGCGTGATTACAGGCTTTTCGTGGCGGAGAGTTAGGGATTCGAACCCTAGAGACCTTTCGGTCTACAGCATTTCGAGTGCTGCACCTTCGACCACTCGGACAACTCTCCGTGTCTATTTTCGTCCGGTTTTCTTCCAAAAAATTGCTCAAAAATTCGTTGGAGAGAAAACAGGAGAGACGGCAAAAAATATTCGATTTTGAGATTTTCTGTGTTGAGGAATATCAAGGAGAATCAGGGGGACGAAATTCCCAGCTTCTGCCGAAATTTCGAGTCAGCCCCGTTATGACCACTTCGATACCTCTCCATATGATGCAACGCCATTTATTCTACTATACTCCGCGGAAAAATGCAAGGGTGTGGAGAAAGGCGATTGGCAAAAAAGCAAAACTTTTCGCAAAAAACGAAAAAAAGCAATTGACTATTTCCGTTTGATGTGGTAATATAATTAAGCTGTCAAAAGCAAATGCGCTGTTAGCTCAGCTGGATAGAGCGTCTGGCTACGGACCAGAAGGCCAGGGGTTCGAATCCCTTACAGCGCGCCATTCCGCCACAGGCTATCCACTGTGGCGGCTTTTTTATTATCTGTTGGAGGGTGGGATGCGCGGTGAGTTGGTGGGTGTATGTGCTGGAGTGCCGGGATGGCACCCTGTATACCGGCTGTACCGATGACATCCCCCGGCGGCTGGCGGCGCACAATGCCGGCCGCGGTGCCAAATATACCCGTGGCCGTGGGCCGGTGACGCTGCGCTATCGGGAGGAGACCCTGGATAAACCGGCTGCCCTGCGGCGGGAGGCGGCCATCAAGCGGCTGAGCAGAGCTGGAAAGCAAGCCTTGATTGCTGTATACAATAAGGAGAATAAAGATGAAATATAACAAATTGTATCATATGGTGGCCGCCCTGCTGGTGGTGATGCTGCTGGTGCTGACCGCCTGCGGCAGCGAGCCCCGGCAGCCGCAAACGCCTAATGAAACCACCGTGACCGGCCCTGAGGAGATCGGTGAGATATACCTGTACGGGGAATACCATGCCAATGAGCATCTGCTGCAAAAGGAGCTGGCCCTGTGGAAGGACTGCTATGCCCGTGGGGTGCGCTATCTTTTTGTGGAGCTGCCCTATTATACCGCCCAGTACCTTAACCTGTGGATGCAGGCGGAGGATGATACCATTCTGTTAGAGGTTTACGAGGATTGGAACGGCTCCCTTTCCTATAATGAGTTGGTTCTGGATTTCTACCGTAGCATTAAGGCGGACTGCCCGGAAACGATTTTTATCGGTACCGATATCGGGCATCAGTACGAGACGACCGGCGCACGCTATGAGGCATACCTGCGTGCCGAGGGTCAGCTGACCAGCGAGGAATATAAGCGTGCCGATGCCTGCGTGATTCAGGGACGGAGCTACTATTTAGAGAGTGACCCCGATAAGCAGGATGATTCCTACCGTGAAAACGCCATGGTGCAGAACTTTATCGCGGCGGTGGAGCGTTTGCCCGCCGGCACCGATATCATGGGCATTTACGGTGCGGCGCACACCGATCCGACCGCGCTTTCCTGGGACGGCACGGTGGATAGTATGGCAAAACAGCTTGCCGCCTACTACGGGGATAAGCTGCACTGCACCGACCTGACACAGCTCCCCGCGCCCACTATCACCGAAGAGGACTTTGCGATAGCGGGCAAGCACTATACCGCGACCTGGCTGGGCGGGGAGGATGCCAGCGTGTGGTCACAGCAGTACCAAAGCAGGACCTTCTGGCGGCTGGAGGGAGCCTATGCGGACTTTGCCGATGCCGCACTGACCGATGATGTCCTGCCCTACAATAATTACCCCATCGAGGTAGAGGTCGGTCAGGTCTTTGCCGTTGAAATGGTTCGCAGCGATACCGGCTCCAGCGAGTGGTTCTATTACCGCTCCGATGGCACCACTTGGAACGGCCTCCCCACCACTGTGGGATTTGACCCGGAAGCGTAAATACGAAAGGCCCCTGCCCGGCTTTGCAGCACGACAGGGGCCTTGCTTTATTCATCCTCTATTTTGGACAGCCGGTGGTGCACCGCTTCGGTGACCGCAAAAAGGTGAAAATACAGCGCCCGGTAGTCCGGTGTGCCGCTTTGCATGCAGGCTTCCTCGCAGTGCTGCTGTTCCTGCTCTATCAGCCGCAGGGCCTGCGATACTGCGTCATACAGGCCGTAGCTCAACTTTTCATAGTCCAGCATTTTTCTTTCTCCTGCATAAAAATTGTTGACTCACCTATTATATGACAAAATGTCATATTAGTCAATTGACAATATGACAAAATGTCATTGGGTGATATGATGCAAAACAATTTGCGAAAGCTAAGAAAAGAAAAAGGTTTATCCCAAATCGCCGTGCAGATGCAGACCGGCATCGAGCAGGCGCTCATTTCCAAATACGAAAACGGCGAGCGGGTGCCGCCCACCGAAACGCTGATGCAGCTGGCCGATTTTTACGGTGTCAGTATGGATTACATTATGGGCCGCACCGACCGCAAGGAAATTAACCGCTGATCTCCCATTTGGGGAGACCGGCGGTACTTTTTATCGGAAAAACGAAAATTTGTTCGAATTATATGGTTCCCAAATGCCGCAAAGTGTGCTAAAATAGGAGCAGAAGGAAGGCTTTCAGCACGGGGGCGCCGCAGGCAAGCCGCGAAGCGGCTTCGGCGGCCGAAGGCCGCCGGCTCCGGCGCAGCCGGAGCGCCTGCGGCGCCCCACCCGGATTCTGCACAGTCCCATCCCAAGGAGGTACCTCCCATGGCAGCACCCCTCGCGGATCGCATCCGCCCCCAGTCCCTCGATGAAATGGTCGGTCAGCAGCATTTGCTGGGGCCGAATGGCCTGCTGCGCCGCATTGCCCAAAGCGGTACTCTGCCCAATCTCATCTTTTACGGCCCCTCCGGGGTGGGAAAAACCACCGCGGCCCGCATCATTGCGGCGGGTGCGGGCAAAAAGCTCTATCGTCTTAATGGCACTACGGCCTCCACCGGGGATATTAAAGCCCTCATTGCGGATTTAGGCGGCTTTGATGCCATGGGCGGTGTGGTGCTGTACCTGGATGAGATCCAGTATCTCAATAAAAAGCAGCAGCAGACGCTGCTGGAGTACATTGAGGATGGCTCCATTACCCTCATTGCCTCCACCACCGAAAATCCTTATTTCTATGTCTACAATGCCATTCTCAGCCGCTGCACCGTTTTTGAGTTCAAGCCGGTGGATGCCGCCGAGGTGGAACGCTACCTAGAAAGTGCGATGGAAAAGCTGCGGCAGCAGTCCCCGGAGCTGCAGGTGGAGGAGGGGGCGCTGGCTCACATTGCTGCCTGCTGTGGCGGGGATGTGAGAAAGGCCGCCAATGCGCTGGAGATCTGTGCCCTGGGCGCGATGGCCACTACCGGCCGGCCGGTCATTACGCTGGAGGACGCGAAACAGGCCGCTCAGCGCAGTGCCATGCGGTATGACCGGGAGGGCGATCAGCACTACGATCTTCTCTCCGCCCTGCAAAAATCCATCCGCGGCTCCGATCCCGATGCCGCGGTGCATTACTTGGGTCGCCTGCTGGAGGCCGGGGATCTGCTTTCTCCTTGCCGCCGTCTGCTGGTCATTGCAGCGGAGGACATCGGCCTGGCCTATCCACAGGCCATTGTCATAGTAAAAGCCTGTGTGGATGCCGCTGTGCAGCTGGGCCTGCCGGAGGCCCGCATCCCACTGGCGGAGGCCGCTGTGCTGCTGGCCACAGCCCCCAAGTCCAACGCTTCCTATATGGCCATCAATGCCGCTATGGCAGATATTCAAAAGGGCAGGGGACAAGGCTTCCCGCGCTGCCTGCAAAATGTCCACTATGATAGTGCCGAGGTGGAGCAAACGGGCCAGAACTATCTCTACCCGCACGATTTCCCCAATCACTGGGTGGCGCAGCAGTACCTGCCGGATGACCTGATTGGTACCCGGTATTATCACTATGGCGATAACAAGACCGAGCAGGCAGCCCGCACCTATTGGGAAACCCGCAAAAAGGAGAAGTAAGCATGGGCTTTTGGATCTTTATGTTCTGCTGCACTCTGCTGATCCCCATTATCATGATTATAGCTGGCAATTCCATGCGTCTTGGTAAATTCAAAACCATTAATTATATCGTCGGCTACCGCACCCGCCGATCCATGAAGAACCAGCAAACTTGGGACTACGCCCACCGGGAGTGTGGTCTGTTGTGGCGACGCTGGGGCAGTACCATGCTGGTGCTTACCGTCATAGCCATGCTGCTGTTTATGGGGGAGGACACCGACCACATTGGGGTGGTGGGCAGCGTTATTACCGTGTTGCAGATGATCCCCCTGTTTCTTTCCATTGTCATCGTGGAAAAGAAGCTCCGGGAAAAATTTGATGAGAACGGCCTTCCGCGGTGATAGCTGTCGCAAGCTCTACCCAAACAAAAAAGCCCCCATAGGGGGCTTTTTATGATGCAAATGGAAGTGCCCACCAATAAGAGGAGGAACCTCAGCGGCTGGTTCCGGCGGCGCTGCCACTGCATTACCATAAGCATAGCATAAAGTGCAGCATATGTAAAGCGTAAATTACACTAATAAATCAGTGTATAATGTAGCCATTTTGCCCCCTAAAATAGGGGTGAGGTGATAAATATGCTGAGAATAGAACGAGATGAATATGTGAACCGTACTTTCCGTATCAACAAAAAACTGGTGGATCGGATGGAAAAGGTGTGCGATGCCAAAAACATCTCACTGAATAAGCTAATGGTGATCTGTGTGGAATATGCACTGGATAACCTGGAAGAGGATGACCAGCAGGAATAATGGGCAAGAATAAAGAGCCCCTCGGGGGCTCTTTATTTTATTGGAAATAGAGCCTTATCAGCTTACCCGGGCAAAACGATCCTGATAGACACCCAGCTTTTCGCAGATGGCCCGCGCCTCCTCCAAATTTCTTGCCGGCGCCGCTATGGTGTATTCCTTGTCGTCATCAAAAAGCCCGGTCACCAGGATGTAGCAGCTTCGGTCATGGTCGGTAAACAGCCACCCATAGCCCTCCCCGTGGTCTTCGGTATAAAAGTGGTTGTAGAAGAACCCACCCAACAGGCCGTACTCCCGGCCTTCTCCGCTCAGGGTAAAGTCCAGCTCATCCATGCCGTCCCACAGGGTATAGTCCAGCGCGGCAGTACCCACCACGCCCTGGAAGGTCATGGCGGCTTTACCCATACGCTGTTGGCCCCAGGTGCCGCGCAGTGTCAGTGTGGTAGAATGGATTTCCGCGCTTTCTTGTTCCACCATCATGGCGGGCAGCGTTTCATCCGCAGCTTTCTTTATAGGGACAAACATGATGGCCGAAACACCCAACAGAATGGCGCAGATCACCGCGACCAGGATCCAGGTCCGCTTTTCCAGCCCGCCGTTTTGATGGTCGGTCAGCCGCTCACCGCTCATAGGCTAGTCACCGTATCCAGTGCCAGCTCCATCATATTGGTGAATTTGGTCTGCCGGTCCTCGGGGCTCAGTTCTTCGTTCTTACCGATGACATCACTGATGGACAGAATGCCCAGTGCGCGCTTGCCGGCATAGGCAGCGTTGGCATACAGGGCAGATATCTCCATCTCCACACACAGTACCCCCATGGGGCGCCACAGGTCGGTGCGCTCCGGGTGGGCGGAATAGAAGCAATCGCTGGAGAGAACATTGCCGACCATATGCTTCAGGCTCCGTTCCTCGGCCAGTTTGGCCGCGGTGGAAAGCAGCTTCCAATCCGCGATGGGGGCATAGGTGCCGGGCAGCTGGAACTGCGCCATGTAATTGCTGTCGGTGCAGGCGCCTTCGGCTATGACAATATCGCCGAGATGCAGGTCGGGGTGCAGCGCGCCGGCGCTGCCAAAGCGGATAATGTTCTCTACATCGTAGAAATGGAACAGCTCATAGCTGTAAATGCCGATGGAGGGGATACCCATGCCGTGGCCCATAATGGAAACAGGCACGCCATGGTAGGTGCCGGTGTAGCCCAGCATCCCGCGTACAGTATTAAAGCATACAGGGCTTTCCAGGTAGTTTTCGGCGGTAAATTGGGCGCGCAGCGGGTCGCCGGCCATCAGTACATTGGGGGCTATCTGGCCCTTTTGGGCAGCATTATGGGGTGTAGACATAAACAATTTCTCCTTTGCATTTTAGTTTTTTCTCTATTCGCATTGTACCATATCCGCCCCCGGCAGTCGAGAGTTTTTTGCCGTTTCGCACAAAAAGTCCGGCCCCAGCCGTTGCGAAGCCTGTCGGAATATGATAGAATAAGAAAAAACCGGGGGAGAGAATATTTTATGAATACTATGGTGATCGGAATAGCGGGCGGTACCGGCAGCGGAAAAACCACCGTGACCGAAAAGCTGCAGGAATACTTTGGCGCAGATGTAAGCGTGCTGCACCATGATAGCTACTACAAGCGCCACGATGAGCTGCCCTTTGAAAAGCGTCGGCTGCTCAATTACGATCACCCCGATTCCTTTGATACCTCCCTGCTTATCGAGGACCTCCGTTCCCTTAAGGCAGGCCATACCGTCCACTGCCCGGTATACGATTATTCCATCCATAACCGCACCGACCGCACTGAGGAGGTTCATCCCACCAAGGTCATCATCGTGGAGGGCATCCTCATCTTTGCCGATGAGGAGCTGGCCAGCGAAATGGATATCAAAATCTTTGTGGATACCGATGCCGATGAGCGCATCCTGCGCCGCATCCTGCGGGATGTACGGGAGCGCGGCCGCACGCTGGAATCGGTGGTGGAGCAGTACCTCACCACGGTAAAGCCGATGCACGAGCAGTATGTGGAGCCCAGCAAGCGCCGGGCGGATATCATCATGCTGCAGGGTGGCCACAATCTTGTCGCGCTGGATATGCTCATCGAGCGTATCCGCAGCCACATCGGCCAGGAGATATAAGCGCAAAGCGAAAAACAGGGCGTCCCATCAGCGGGACGCCCTTTCTGCATGTTTTTCAGTCTACCGATTTCATTGACTCGACCATATTGATCTTCTTCAGCCGGTAGTGCATCACCCAGTTCACCAGGAAGGAGAACAGGAAGGTGATGAGCGCCGCCATCAAAAAGCTCGGCCAGTAGATGCTCCGCCCGAACATGATGGAATCCACCTCGGCTGTTGCCACCACAAAGCGGGTGAGCGCTGTGCCCAGCAGCAGGCCCAGCCCGGTGCCCAGTATGGTCAGGATGACGCTTTCCCGGTAGATGTAGGCGGAAACCTCACCATCGTAGAAGCCCAGAACCTTCAAGGTGGCGATCTCCCTTGTCCGCTCGGTGATGTTGATATTGGAGAGATTGTACTGCACCACAAAGGCCAAAAGTCCCGCCGAAACAATGAGCACCGCCACTACATAGCCCAGGTTATCGGTCACATTTTTGTATTGCTCCACCAGCTCCGCATCGCTGGAGATCATCTGCACCGTGCCGCCCGCCAGCAGCTTTTCGCTTGCCGCGGCCCAGTCGTCCCGGTCCGCCAGGTCCACTATCACGGTATTGTATTCCGGCGCCTTGCCAAAGACCTCCTCATAGTATTCCGCAGAGATATAGACAAAGTGTGAGGCATAGTTCTCGCTCACTCCGGCAATGGCCAGCTCATAAGTCCGGTTATCGCCGTCCCGCAGCGTCAGGGTATCGCCGGCTTTCAGCCCCAGCATGGTCGCCAGCTTTTCGGTGATGATGGCCCCCTCCCTTTCGGGAGTCAGCACTCTGCGGCTCACCCGCTCCTGCAGGCTGATAAAGTCGGTCAGCCGGGTATAGTCCTGGCTCACGGTCAGGTTCACCTCATAACTGTGCCTTTCATCCACTGCGGTGATGGCCGCCCGGTACTGCGGCATCCACTCTTTAATATCCGGGTCGCTTTCCAGCTGGTCAAACAGCGCCTGCTCCTCTGCCTCATCCTCGGCGGAATACCCCGCTAGCAGATCATAGCGAAATACCTTCTGAAACTGGTTCTGCACGATATCGTTGATGGCATCCTTGAGGCCGTAGCCGGTCAGCACCAGGGCAGCGCAGCCCGCGATACCCACTATGGTCATCAGCACCCGCTTTTTATACCGGAACAGATTGCGCACCGTGACCTTATGGCTGAAGGAAAGCCGCCGCCAGATAAACGGCACCTTTTCCAGCAGCACCCGCTGTCCGGCCGGGGGTGCCTTGGGCCGCATGATGTTGGCCGGCATCTCACTGAGAACTCCGTGGCACACATTGCAGGTCACCAGGGTAACGCACCCCAGCGCCACTACCACACAGATGGCCGCCACGCCCCAGTGGAACGGGGCTTCCACCGGCGGCAGGTCGTACATGATGCAGTAGGCATCGTAAATGACGGTGGGGAACAGCTTGAAGCCCACGGCGAGCCCCAGCCCGCTGCCCAGTACCGTCGCGCTCAGCGAATAGATGAGATATTTCTTTTGGATCTCCCGGTCGGTATAGCCCAGTGCTTTCAGCGTGCCGATCTCAGTGCGCTGCTCCTCCACCATACGGGCCATGGTGGTCAGGCACACCAGTGCCGCCACCGCCAGGAAGAAGACCGGGAAAATGGTAGAAATGTTATCGATTCTTGCGGCATCATCGCCAAATTCGCCCACACCCAGCGCCAGCTCCTTGCGGGTATACAGGTACCACTCTGCCGGCGAGAGCTTTTCCAGCATTTTTTCGGCATCGGCCAGCTGCTGCTTGCCGCGGTCCAGCTCCGCTTTTCCGTCCGCTATTTTCTGCCGGGCATCGGCACTCTTTTCCTCAAATTCCTTTTCGCCGTCCGCCAGCTTCACCCGCGCTTCGGCCAGCTCCTTTTCGCCGTCATTCAGCTGCTTTTCGGCTTTCTCCAGCTCGGATTTATAGGTATCCAGCTGTTTGCGACTGTCCTCCAGCTCTTTTTTGCCGCTTTCGTACTGGCTGGCCGCGCTGGTTATTTGTTTTTCCATGGTGGAAAAATAATCGTTCACTGCGGTTTGGGTCGCCTTTACTGTTGCCGGGGTCACATTGCCGTCGGCATCGTACAGCTTATCGCCTAGGTCCTGCTTTTTGCCGTTTTGGTCGGTCAACTCGTTCAGCGTGGGGGCCAAGCTATCTGCCAGGATGGGCAGCAGCACCGAGTCCTCCGGCAGGTTCACCATCCGCCCCAGTATCGCATTGATCTGCGCCTTGCCAGCGGTCAGCTGCGCCTTGGCGGCATCTACGGCCGCCATTTGCAGCTTGGCGGCCTCCAGCTGCTGCTTGCCCTCCTCGTATTTCTTTTCGTATTCCGCATACTGCTTTTTCTGCTTTTCCAGCTCGGCCCGGCCGTCGGTCAGCTCCTTTTCTCCGTCCTCGATCTGCTTGCGGGCATCCGCCAATTCGTTGGCGGCATCGGTCAGCTGCTGCTCGGCATCAGCCAGCTGTTCTTCGGCATCGGCTATTTTGTCCCGTGCTTCCGGTATCTTTTCATTCAGATAGTCCGCCATCTCCTCCATCCGGTCGTCGCCACGGGCAACCCCCACCGGCTCCAGCGCCGCCTTGAGGGCCTTCGCCAGCTCGTCATATTCATCGGTGTAGCAGTTGAGGGCATCGCTGCCCTCGGCGGTCACATACAGCTCGGTGTAGTATTCGGCGGTAAAATTCTCCTCCGGCACGTAAATATAGGCGTCCAGGGAGCCATCCCCCACCGTGGTGCTGCCGCGGCGGTTCATATCCAGGTACATCGGGGAATTGACGATCCCCACGATGGTATATTCGGTGTGCTCCAGCTCATTTTCCAGGTCATCTGTTGGGTCGGCGCTGCCCAAAGAAAGCGTCTGTCCCAATTCAAAGTGGTACTTATACTGTATCTTCTCATCAATGACACATTCATCCGCCGCCTGTGGTAGCTGCCCTTCCAGTACCCGCAGCCGGTTCATGGTTTCGGGACTATCCGGGTTCTGGGGCAGGGAAAACACCCTCGTCAAGAAGTTATCGTGGCACAGGGTCAGGCAGTCCACATATTTCCCGGCATAAACCTGCTTTACACCATCCACCGCCGCTACGGCGGCCACATCGTTTTCACTGAATCCCAAAGTGGAGAGCACCTTTACATCCATAGCGTTGTAATCGATATAGTAATCGCTGGCGGTATCCCGCATGTCATCACCGGTGGCCCGCACCCCCGCAAAGAAGCCAACACCCAGCGCCACAATGAGCAAAATGGAACAAAAACGGTTCATGGTTTTACGCATGGTGCGCATGGTATCTTTCCGGAATGCTTCCGTCATAAATATGCCCTCCTTTCTTTTTGGCTTCTGCCGGTTCCCGCCTGGCGGACACCGTAAAATGGGCGATGGCTGTGTTGGCGCCTTGACAGGCATAAGCCCGCCTCCGCTTCGCTCTACCGGGCATCAGCCTGCCTGCGGCCCCTGCCTTGCCCTCCCCGCATTTTCCGCCGCCCGCTTTCTTACCACTCTATTGTGGCAATATCGGCAGGATGGGGATTATAAATATTGCTGGCGACCTTGCTGTTTCGTATCGTAATGACTCGGTCGGCCATTGGGGTGATGGCGGTGTTGTGCGTCACTACGATCACCGTCATGCCGCCCTCCCGGCAGGCGCTCTGCAAAAGCGAGAGGATCTGCTTGCCGGTATTGTAGTCTAGGGCGCCGGTCGGCTCGTCGCACAGCAGCAGCTTGGGCCGCTTGGCCAGCGCCCGCGCGATGGAAACCCGCTGCTGCTCGCCGCCGGAAAGCTGCGCCGGAAAGTTATCCAGCCGGTGGCCCAGCCCCACGGCCTCCAGGGCCTCCGCTGCCGGGATGGGATTATGACAGATCTGCGCCGCCAGCTCCACATTTTCCAGCGCCGTCAGGTTTTGCACCAGGTTATAGAATTGGAACACAAACCCGATATCATGCCGCCGGTAGCCGACCAGCTGCTTGGGGGTGTACTGCACAATGTCATTTCCATCCACCAGCACCTGCCCCTCATCGGCGGTGTCCATCCCGCCCAGAATGTTCAGCACCGTGGTTTTACCGGCGCCGGAGGGCCCCACAATAATGGCGAATTCGCCCTTTTCTATGGTAAAATTGATGCCGTCGCTGGCCGCCGTCACGATCTCCCCGGTGCGGTAGCGCTTATACACATCCTTCATTTCCACAAATGCCATCCTGTCGCCCTCTTTCTCTCTCCCGGCTTATTTCTGGTTGCCTTTTTGGCCGGATTGAATTATACTGATTTTATCACTTTTTATCGGGGATTTTCAACTGCCCACCGGCAGCGGGAGCCCAAAAATTTGTTATTTAACGGAAAGTTTACATTCTGTCCGCAAAAGGGAGGAACTTCATCATGGCAAAAAGAGATTTGGCCGCCGAGCTGCTGCGGGAGTTGGGGCAGGACCGTACCCAGTACCACTCCGGGGAGGAGCTTTCCGCCCGGTTGGGGGTCAGCCGCACCGCGGTGTGGAAGGCTGCCTGCCGCCTGCGGGAGCAGGGCTATGCCATTGAATCGGTCACCCGGCTGGGCTACCGCCTTACCGCCCTGCCGGATGGTATGACAAAGGAACTGCTGGAGCAGTACCTGCCGCAGGGCAGGGGAGAGACCGTCATTTGCTACGAGGAGACCGACTCCACCAATACCCGCGGGATGCAGCTGGCCCTGGAGGGCGCGCCCACCGGCACTGTTGTGCTGGCGGATCGCCAAACCCACGGCAACGGCCGCCTGGGCCGCAGCTTTGCCTCTCCGGCCGGGCAGGGGGTCTATCTCTCTTATCTTCTCCGCCCGGATTTCGACCCCGCCGCGCTCAGTCTGCTTACCAGCTGCGCCGGGTTGGCTGTCTGCCAGGTGCTGGAGCAACATGGCCTGGCCCCTGCCATCAAGTGGCCCAATGACATCATCCTCGACCGCCGCAAGGTCTGCGGCATCCTCACCAAGCTCACCAGCGATGCCGAAAGCGGCACCATCAATGGCGCGGTCATCGGCATCGGCGTCAATGTCACCCAGCAGCCGCAGGATTTCCCCGAGGAGCTGCGGGATAAAGCCATCTCGGTGCGGGAAGCGGGTGCTGCCGTTCCCCGGGCCGCCATTGCCGCCGGTATCATCACCCGCCTGGATGACCTCTTCCTCCGCCAGCACATTCTTTCCCAACCGGCCGAAAACCTGATTGGGGAACTGACCCGCCGCAGCTGTACCATCGGCCGCCGGGTGGAGGTCATCAGTCCCACCGGCCAGTATGAGGCGCTGGCTGTTGCCATTGCCCCCGATGCCGGTCTCATCGTTGAGCTGCCGGATGGTTCCCGCCGCACCGTTTCCAGCGGGGAGGTCAGCGTCAGAGGTCTTTTGGGCTATACTTAATAAAGGAGCTTCTCTTACTATGTCACACCCTACCGAGCGCTGTGAATTGACCAATCTGTGCATGATCACCGATGCCGAGAACCGTATCCTCGTGCAGGATCGTACCGATCCCAGCTGGCCGGGCATCTGCTTCCCCGGTGGCCATGTGGAACCCGGCGAATCTTTCGTCGCTTCGGTCATCCGCGAAGTACAGGAGGAAACCGGCCTTACCATTCAGGATCCCATTCTCTGTGGCGTCAAGCAGTTCCCACGGGAGGATGGTGCCCGCTATGTGGTGCTGCTATTCCGTGCCACCCGCTTCACTGGTACGCTTACTTCCTCCTCGGAAGGTAAAATGCTTTGGCTGACCCGCGAGGAACTGAAAGGCCGCCACCTTACTTCCGATTTTCCCGAAATGCTCTGCGTCTTTGAGAATCCCACCCTCAGCGAGTTCTACTATTATCAGGCTCCCGGCCCCGAAGAATGGCGCCACTCCCTGCTGTGACCCACCGGCGGGGCGCCCCTCCGCTTTTGTCGTGCCGCACCTCCGTTTCGCTCCGGACGACCCTCCCCGCTCCGGTGCGCCCCGCCTGCCCATTTATCCCAATCCAAGAAAAATCCCCCGACCACACCCGGCCGGGGGATTTCCCTTCTCTATGCTTTATCGTGAAAGGAGTATGCTTAGTCTTTCTTGCGGAACTTTTCGGGCACCACATACAGCCCGCCGGAGCACTCCGCGATCTCCTCCAGGTTCTTGCAGGCCAGCAGGTCCTTGGTGGCCATGGCACGGTCAATGCCCAGATCCTCGGGATAGGCTACCTTGCCCGCCTTGCGGAAGGCCTCAATCTGCTCCTTGGTCACCATCTCGCCAAAGGGAGTGCCCTGGGCGATGGAAGCCAGCATCAGCTTGCGCTCCTCGGCGTCCTCAGCCATGTAGCAGTAGGCAATGCCCTGCTCGGTCACGGTGTGGCTCACATCCTCGCCGTAAACCATAATGGGCGGGGCCTCCATCCCGGCGTCACGGCCGATGGCGATGGCGTCCAACTCCGGCACGAAGTTATTGCCCTTCTTGCCGCTGCTCTTCAGCATCTGGATAACGATCTTCTGACCGCCGCGCAGGGTGTCCTTGCCTTCAACAAGGCTGTGGTAGGCGGGGCTGCTGTGACGGCGTCCGCCGGGGTTGTGGCCCATATTGGGTGCACCGCCAAAGCCGCTCAGACGGCCGGCGGTCACGGTGGAGGAGTTGCCGTAGTAGTCCATCTGCAGGGTAGCGCCCAGGAAGCTGTCGATGGCATACAGACCTGCCACCTGTGCCAGAGTACGGTTGCTGCGCAGGGTGCCGTCTGCACCGGTAAAGAAGATATCGCTGCGCTCCTCGGTGTATTTTTCCATACCCACTTCGCCGCCAAAGGCGCAGATGCTCTCGACCCAGCCCGCTTCGATGGCAGGGATCAGCGTGGGATGGGGGTTCAGCACCCAGTTGCGGCAGATCTTGCCCTTCAGGCCAAGCTGCTCGCCGTAGGTGGGCAGCAGCAGCTCAATGGCCGCGCCGTTAAAGCCGATGCCGTGGTTCAGGCTCTGTACGCCGTGCTTGGCATAAATGCCCTTAATGACCATCATGCCCATCAGGATATCGGCATCCTTGATGAACTGAGGGTCACGGGTGAACAGGGGCTCCATGGGGTAGGGCTTATCGGCAGGGACGATGAAATCTACCCAGCCGCCGGGGATATCCACACGGGGCAGGTCCTCTACGATCTCATTCACCTGCGCAATGACAATACCGCTCTTGCAGGCCGCGGCCTCCACCAGCGTGGGGGTTTCCTCGGTGCTGTAGCCGGTAAACAGGTTGCCGTCCTTGTCGGCCTTGTCGGCAGCCACCAGGCACACATTGGGGATGAGATCCACGAACAGACGGGCATAGATCTCCAAATAAGTATTAAAGTTGCCGATCTTCACCTTGCCCTCGGCAAGCATCTCGCTCAGGCGCTGTGCCTGCGTGCCCGCAAAGGCAAAATCCACCGTGCCGGCGATGCCCTTCTCGAAATAATCGAGATGCTCGCTGCGGGAGATGGAGGGAATGATTATGGTCAGGTCGTGGATGACCTTGGGGTCGACCTCCGCCAGAGAAGCCGCCAGGAAGGCCGCCTGCTTCTGATTGTCGCCCTCCAGCACCACCTTATCGCCGGGGTGAATGACCGCTTCCATCAGCTTAACGATGTTTTCAGTCGCTACGGTTTTGCCGTTGCACAGCGCAGCCGCCGCGTTCAGCCGCTCCTCTTTGGAACGGCGCTGTTTGTCCCAAGACATTGTAGAAGAACCACCTTTCACTTTTTCCCTAAAAAAATTATCAATTTATGGCCTATTAAGGCCATGTTAAGATAAAGTATAGCATTGACTTTCTATAATGTAAAATATATAATATGAATAAGATCAATAACACGCACGCTATATGCACATTGCACGAGGTATCTTCATGGAAATCACACATCTGCGTTACTTCAAAAAAACAGCGGAACTGGAACATATCACAAAGGCGGCGCAGGAACTGCATGTGGCCCAGCCTTCTCTCAGCCGCACCATCAGCATGCTGGAGGATGAGCTCAAGGTCAAGCTCTTCAACCGCAAGGGCAAAAGCATCGAGCTCAATGAATATGGCATCATTGTTCTCAATCACACCAACCGCATTCTCAAGGAGCTGGAGGCCATCCACCGGGAGATCGACGATGCCCGGGAAAACAGCGTCATGAATGTCACCTTCTCCATGAATGCCGCTTCCACCCTCATCCCGCGGCTGGTGCGCGGCTTTAAGGAAGAACACAGCGATATCCGTCTGCACATCCTGCAGGAGGACCTGGTAGAGGATAGTGGCCAGAGCTGCGATCTCACCCTCTTCGCGGGCAGCCAGCCGGTTTCCGGCCCCTATTGCACTACCCTTATCGAAGAGGAGATTCGCCTGGCGCTGCCGGTCACCAATCCGCTGGCCCACTTCGATTCCCTCACCCTCGATCAGGTCTCCAAGGAGGAGTTCATCTGTCTGCAAAAGGGCAAAAATCTCCGCAGCATCACCGATGCCTACTGTAAAATGGCCGGCTTCGATCCCAATGTCGTCCTGGAAAGCGACAGCCCGGAAACCGTCCGTGAGCTAATCCGCGCCGGCATCGGCATCTCTTTCATTCCCATCCTCACTTGGAAGGATATGGAGGATGAATACATCGCCCTAGTACCCATTTCCCCCCCCCACTGCCGCCGCTACATCAATCTTTCCTGGCGGGAAAGCAGCTACCTTTCCCCGGCGGCCATCCTCTTCCGGGATTATCTCATCAAGCACTTTGCCGAACTGGTCAAATAACCCTTTGTCCCCGCCGTCCGGCGGGGGCTTTTGTTCCGCATCGCCAAATCTCATCCGAAAAATTCGCAAAATCAAGAATTATTCCTGAATTTATGGTTGATTTTTCAATCGAATTGTCCTATGATATAAGAGTAATATAGTATTAAATGATAGGAGGTGCCGCTGTGTCGCATCTTTCCAAGGTACAGGTCGCCATCCGGGATATCGATGTACTGGGGGAGGCCCTGCGGGCCATCGGCCTGCGCCGCGTGGCGGAGGTTCCGGAAAACTACGAGTTTGCCGGGACCTTCAATACCTGCGATGTCATCGCCGTCAATGCCGTCAACCGCGTTATGGCTTTCAAATTTGTGGATGGCGAGGCCGAGCTCCATTCCAATCTCGAACCCGGCGATTTCGAAAAGACCCGGGATGAACTGCTGCAAAAGTACGCTGTGCTGCTCCTGTGCAAAACCGTGGAACAGGAGGGCAAATTTCAGGTGCGGGAGCAGGAAACCCTGCCCGATGGCACCGTCCGCATCAAGGTAGGAAGGTGGGTGTGACCTATGGCGGAACAGACTGTAACTTACCTCATCGGCAAGGATGGCAAGATCACCGTGGAGGTCAATGGCGTCCGCGGCCCGGCCTGCCGGGAGCTGGTAAAGGAAACCGTCGAAAAGCTGGGCGTGGAGCTTTCCGTCGAGCTCAAGCCCGAATACTTTGACCAGGCGGAGGAAAAGGAGCAGGAGAAAAACCGCTTCTAAGCCAAAGCGTCAGGAGAGGGGGGAGGCAGCATGGCGTCTGCGCTGTGGCTCGGTTCCATGGAACCGCAGTGGCTGGCTCCCTTTTTGTCCCTGCCGGTGCAGGTAATGGTCACGCCGGAGATGATGGTCCCCGTCCTGCCGGGCCAGCGCTTTTTTACTCCCTCGGATGATAGGGAAACGATCGCTGCAGCCATTTCCGGACGGGATATCTACTACCTCTCGGTCACCAATTGGGAAAGCGTCGTGATCCCCGCAAACCATGGCCGCCTGCTGGCTTTGGGGCAGGTCCCGCCGCCCCCCGGCAGCCCTGTGGGTTTTCTTGCTACCCCGCCGGATGAGCAGTACCCGGCCCTATGCCACATGCTGCCCCCCGCCGAACCGGAAACCCTCTACATCGCCGGTGGGGAAGTGCGCTGCTCCGTCTGGGAGGAGGACTACCTCCCCCTGCTGGAAAGGCTGGGCCGCCTATGAAGGTGGGTAAATTCTACCGCAACCGGGAGGAACGCTGCATCAGCGGCGGTACCGGCTGCGGGGTCGTCTATCTTTCCGGCTGCGATATGCGCTGTGCCTATTGTCTGGTTTACGGCATCTCCCAGGGGGGCAATGGTGTCACTTACACCCCCCGTCAGCTGGCGGAGCTGCTGCTTTCCCTCCAGCAGCGGGGCGTCAGTCATATCAGCCTCGCCAATGTGGAACCCTCCGCCGACGAGGTCATCGAAGCCATTGCCATCGCAAGGAAGCTGGGCCTTACTGTCCCGCTCTGCAATAATTTCAATGGCTATGCTCCGGCCGCCCTGACCGAGCGCCTGCTGCCTTATTTTCAGGCCTATATCATGGATTTCAAATACGCCGATGATGCCTTGGGCCAGCGCCTTTCCGCCGTTCCGGCTTATCCCGCCCATGCCCGGGCCAATCTGGCCCTGCTTTCCGCCCGCTATGGCTCCAACCGCTATGATGCGGTCGGCCTTTTGCAAAGTGGTGTACTGCTGCGGCATCTTATCCTACCGGGGCAATGGCAGAATACTGAGGACACCCTCCGCCTGCTGGCCCAAAATAATCCCCATGGCTACCCCTTGTCCCTCCTCCCGGATTTTGTCCCGGAGGGCAATACCGCCGCTGTACTGCCGCCGCCCTATACCGTCCCCCCGGAATGCCTGCGCGGCTTTACAGATCTTGCCCATTCGCTGGGCCTTTCCCTCCTGTAATTTCTGCAGCTTCGGCCGGTGAAAATCGCAAATGGCTGCGTTGCCCCCTCGCGATACATCAGTCCGCCTTTCGCCGGACAAGAGTATCGCGTCGGCGGCGCCTTGCCCTTTACCGATTTTCCCTCGTCCTCGCCGCTTACATCCCATCGCACTTACACTCCCTTTCCCGAAAGGAGAAAAAATATGAACTTCCGTGAAGAATTCAATCTGTCCATCCGCGCCCGCTGCGCCGTGCTGTATGTCACCACCCGGGAGGAGGAACGCCTCCTTTCGGTAGTGAAGGACTGCGCCGCCGAGCTGGAAAATATGCGGGTCGTCAGCTGGGATTTCGCCTCCGGCTTTGATGTCGGCGTGGCCGTGGGCAAGGGCAATCCCATCGCCGTGCTGGATTTCATCGCCAAAGAACCCGCCGATACCCCCATTCTCTATGTCCTCAAGGACTTCCACCGTTTCCTGGAGGACAATATGGTCTGCCGCATGGTAAAAAACCTTGCCGCCCAGCTCAAGCCCCAGCAGAAGAGCATCCTCATCGTCAGCCCGGTGTATAAGGTCCCGGAGGAGCTGACCTCCTCGGTCAGCGTGCTGGAATTCCAGCTGCCCACCCTGCCGGAGCTGCGGGAGTACATCACCAATATCACCCAGAATGTCGTGGTGGATATGGATAAGGAGGGCTTCGAGCAGTTTGTGCGCGCCTTCCAGGGCCTCACCATCTCCACCGTCAAGACAATCCTCTCCAAGGCGCTTGCCCGCAGCGGTAAAATCTCGCTGAATGACCTCCAGCTGGTGCTGGAGGAGAAAAAACAGGTCATTCGCAAAACCCAGGTGCTGGAATTCTTCAATGCCGAGGAAACGATGGGCTCTATCGGCGGCATGGATACCCTGAAAAGCTGGATCATCACCCGTGGCATGGCCTTTTCGGAGCAGGCCCAGCAGTTCGGCCTGCCCTATCCCAAGGGCGTCCTCATCGTCGGCATCCAGGGCACCGGCAAGTCCCTCTGCGCCAAGGCCATCAGCCAGCAGTGGCACATGCCGCTCCTGCGGCTGGATGTCGGCCGGCTGATGGGCAGCTATGTCGGCGAATCGGAAGCCCGCACCCGTGAAATGATCCAGATCGCCGAGGCCATGGCCCCCTGCGTCCTGTGGATCGACGAGGTCGATAAGGGCTTTGCCGGCATCGGCGGCGTGCAGGGAGACAGCGGCGCCCAGGCCCGTGTGTTCGGCAGTTTGATCACATGGATGCAGGAAAAGAAATCCCCCGTTTTCATCGTCGCCACAGCCAATAATATCGAGCAGCTGCCGCCGGAATTCATGCGCAAGGGCCGCTTCGATGAAATATTCTTCGTCAATCTTCCCACCGAAAAGGAACGGGTGGAGATCTTCCGGCTGCACATCAGCCGCCGCCGGGATATCGCCGTCAAGAATTACGACCTGGCCGCCCTGGCCAAAGAGACCAAGGGCTTCTCCGGCGCCGAAATTGAACAGGTCATCAATGACGCCATGTTCCAGGCTTTCTCTCAGCAGCGGGATTTCACCACCGAGGATATCCTCGCCGCCATCCACAGCACCATTCCGCTCTCGGTCAGCTTCCGGGAGACCATCAATAAGCTCATTGCCTGGGCGGGCAGCGGCCGGGCCCGTATGGCCAGCAGCCAGCAGGAGGCCAATGAATCCGCCGCGGGCGACCAGCTGTATTACAGCTACCAAAACGGCACAGGGGATGGCATCCAATGAAATCTTTCGCCAATGACCCCTCCCTCGACCGGGTCCTGCTCATCAGCCGGGAGGAAATGGGCGGCGCAGCGGGCGGCTTCGATCCGCTGCACCCGGTCTACACCCAAACCGAAGGCGCCGATCCCTTCACCTACCGCAATGACTTCTGCCACATGCGCCTTTTGGCCGATGGCACCGTGGAGCTGACCGAATTTGGCCGGCCTGCCTGCTTTGCGGAGGAGTGGCGGCGGCTGCTTTCCCAGCTGGCCGCCTGCCGCACCCTCACCGATCTGCGCATCTATGATTACGATGGGGATGAGCCGCCCATGGCGGCCGCCCTTACCACCTATGGCCGCCTGCTGCTCTACGGCAATGCCGGGGAATATGCCCCGGCTGCCGGGTGGCAGGGTGTTGCCCGTGTTTTCTGGGATACCGATGGCTTCGGCGCCCTCTGCGAGGATGAAATGTTCCGCGCGGTGGGGGCCCTTTCGGCATTGGATGGCATCGGGGAGATCGAGGAAGCAGTCGGTTCGGCGCTGCCGGGGCATTGCAGTCCGGTGGCCTATCTGCTGCAAAAAAACGGCACCGTCACCCTCTTTGACCGCAAAAATAGATCCATCCAGCGCCCGCGGGAGCGCGTGCAAAAAATAGCCCTTGTCCGGTACAATCCCTACGGTGTTTCCACCTGGGTCGCCCTTTCCAAGATCACCGGCCGCTTTTTGTGCAGCGAGCCCCGCGATTCCATCTCGGCCGATTTCTTCGGCGGGGATTACACCGATATTATCGCCCCCAACCGCTTCCGCCAGAAGATAGCGGACTTTGCCGCCGTGCCCCGCCGGTATCTCGCCGTCCTCTATCAGAACGGCTATCTGCGGGTGTTCGGCTCCGGCTACCACAGCGGGGATATCCTCTGCGAGGATGTCCGGGGTATTGAGCTGGAGGGGGAGGAGCTCATCGCCTATCTTCCCGCCGATCTTTCCTACGCCCCCGCCATCGATCTGGAGGAGCCGGAGGAGGGCGATACCCTTTCCCCGGCGGAAAGCATCGTCACACTGGGCCAGCCGGTGGATCTTTCGGCCATTCTCTCCCTGCTGCGGCAGCGGGTGGAGGGTTGGCGCCGGGCTGAAGAACTGGCGCCCCCTGCCGCCAAAAAGCCGGTGCGGGCCATCCGCCGCAGCGAAAGATACATCTACTTCCTGTACCGGGATGGCACCGTGGAAGCCGCCCTGCTTACCCACACCGGCCACAGCCCGCACGGTGAAAACGCCGTTTCCCACTGGAAAAATGTCCGGGAGGTCATCCCCGGCCGCCACCAGACCTTGGCCCTCTGCGAGGATGGCTCTGTACTGGCCGCGGGCCGGGGCTATGGCCAGCCCTATGCCGTTTCCGCCTGGAAAAATGTCACACAGCTTTATCAGTCCTCCGGCCTGGCGGCCGCCGTTACCGCCGCCGGGATCGTATATGCCCAGTGGGCCGATACCAACGAGCCGGTGCAGGGCACCGAACAGTGGCGGCATATCACCCAGCTGGCCCTGGGGGATGATTTCATCCTGGGGCTGACGACCGCGGGCCGGGTGCTGGCTGCCGGCACCAATGAGGAGGTCACCGCCGGGGTAAAGAACTGGGCAAACATTACCCAGATCGCCGCCGTTTCCGAGGCGGCCGCCGCCCTCACCGGGGCGGGAACCGTCCTCTCCTGCGGGCACCCCCGTTTCCTGCAGTACCAGGGGATGGAGGAATGGCGTCACATCCGCCAGCTCATCGCTTTCCAGAACGGCGGCTCGGTTTTTGTCGGGCTGGATGACGAGGGACAGGTGCATTTCAGCGGTAAATGGAGCCATGGGGCTCTCTGCCGCACCGATAGCATCGCCCCCGAAAAATGGTCGGGGCTTCGGCGCATCTGGCAGGAGGGCTACTACCTGCTGGGCGAAAAGCGGGATGGCTCGGTCATCTGGGAAAGCACCCCCACCGAACGGGCGGGGCTGCCCCCGGCTGATGACCATATCACCGACTGGACCGAGGTGACCGATTGGGTCATCGAGGGGGAATACCTCATGGCCATCTTCCGGGATGGCTCTATCGGCTGGGAGGGTACCCGCCGCCGCCCGGAGAAGCGCCGCATCACCGAGGGCTGGCGGAACATCCGCCGGTGCCTTTTGTGGAGCATCGCCGGGGGCCGCAGCAACGCCATGGCCGTGGATGCCGCGGGAAGGCTCTTTTCTGACCAAAGCGGCCCGGAGGGCGAGTTTTTCCGGCAGTTTACCGGGGTGCGCCGCATGGCGGTGTTCCAGCCCTTTTTGCTGGTGCTGCACGGGGAGATCCTCTCCTTCGTGCTGTTTGGCAAAAACGGCTTCGAGCGGCACGACCTGCCCCAGGTGGAGCAACTGCTGACCGCCGAGGAGGGCAAAACCGTGGTGGTCACCTTCACCGATGGCCGGGTGCGCTCCTTTGGCCAGACCCTGTACGACAGCACGGTGGACCCCGCGGCGAAAGCCGTCCGTTTCTACGGCGACCGCAGTGATTACCTCGAAAACGATACCGACCCGTTCCGCCACTTTGAGGGGGTCATCGGGCTGCAGGGGGCTGGTACGCCCTTTGTCCTCTCGGCCCATAATTCCAAAGTCAGCGAGAACTTTTACTCGGTGCAGCAGCTCATGTATTTTGCCGGCATCCGCTATGCCGCCGCGGTGGAGCCGCTGGGCGACCTGCTGCTGGCCGATGGCACCTGCCGCAGCCGCCGGGGCGATCTCTTTGCCAAGTGGGTGGGCATTATGCAGCTTTCCAGCTGTCCCACCCATACCGTCGGGGTCACCACCTTCCACACGGCCGTGGTCTACGGTGATGGGGAATACGGCAGCTGCAGCGTGGATGCCTATATGGGGATCGTCCAGGCCTTTGCCCTGCCCCATGCCACCGTTCTGCGCCAGGCCGATGGCACTCTGATCTCCCTCTGCGAAAAGCTGAGCGAGACCCCCTACGAGCCGCTGCCGGTCACATCGGGTGTGACCCAGATGGCGATGACCGGCAGTCATTTTGCCCTGCTTTGCCGGGATGGCAGCCTGTGGTGCTGTGAAGCCCAGGCCTTTGCTGATAAGATCCGCTGGCGGGGCAGCAGTGAGTACTACACCCGCCCCTGGGGCCCCTGGCAAAGGCTCTTTACCGATGCCACCCGCATGACCGTCACCGGCGAGGAGATTCGCATTTGGCGGCACGATACCCACTACAGCTACATGGAGCCTACCCTGGAGCAGAATACACTCTCCGGACAGGAACCAACGATTATACAGTAAGTATAAATCCTGCAAGGGGCCGGTCGGGGCGCAGCCCGACGCCCCGCAGGGGCGTCACCCGCCTCCGGCGGGTCGGCCGCTCCGCGGCCGGGGCTGCGCCCCGCGCCCGCCCTCCGCAAAATCTCAAACAAAGGAGAACCCCTATGGCCTTCAAAGACCTGCTGCAAAGCCAGAAAACCATCCGGGAGCTGAAAACCGAAACCGCCGCCCTGCGGCTGGAAAAGGCCGAAGCCGCCCGCCAAAAGGAACAGCTGGAGGCCCATGCCGCCGCCGTAAGTCGGGAAGCCGACCGGGAAGCCGCCGGCCGCCAGCGGGAGCAGACCGAAGCGGTGGAAGCCGCCCAAAGAGCCCTCTTTGAGGCGATGCGCCCCCTGCTGCTGGCCCTGCCCACCGCCCGGCGGGCCATTGCCCAGAACCCCGCGCTGCTGGCCAGGGATATGATCGGGATGTTTGCCCCGGTGGATGATTTTGTGGGGGCGCTGGGCCTTACCGTCATCGGTACGGTGGGGGAGGAGACCCCCTACGACAGCGCCCGGCACGATTGCCCCGCCCTGCTGGCGCCGGGCACTCCGGTCATTGTGGCGACGGTGGGCTATGCCAAAGGGGAGCAGATCTGGGTAAAAGCAAGAGTAAAGGAAGTGATCTGATGGAACGCTACGCCGTCGATTTCGGCACCAGCAATACCGTGGTGGCCCGCTGGAACTTTGCCAGGGAGGAGCCGCAGACCATGAGCTTCCCGGCCATCACCGCGCCGGGGAGCGGCGCCATGCCGCCAGTCACTCCATCCGTCCTCTACTACCGGGGGGAGGAAAGCTTCCTAATGGGCTACGAGGTCACCTCCCGCGGGCTGGATGATATCCGCAGCAGCCGCTATTTTTGGGGCTTCAAGCGGGGTCTTCTGCACCTCACCTCCCTCTACGAGGACCGCGGCCGGGAGTTTTCCGCCGACCATATCGCGCGGCTGTATCTCACCCGGCTGCTGGGCAATTTGGAGCTGAACGCCGATACCGTGGTCACCTTTACCGCCCCGGTCAATGCCTTTGATACCTACCGGGAGTGGATCTCCGCCTTTTTTGCGGAAAATTACCCCGATGTCCCTTACCGCCTGGTGGATGAATCGGTGGCAGCCGCCATTTCCTACGGCTCTACCCGGGCCGGTTCGGTGGTGTGCGTGGTGGATTTTGGCGGCGGCACCCTGGATGTTTCGGTGGTCCGCATGCCGGAATCCTTTGCCGGGGCGGCGGCCGGAGAAGCGGCCAAGGGCCGGGTGCTGGGCAAAGCCGGCGCCTTCCTCGGCGGCGATGATATCGACCGGTGGCTGCTGGAGGATCTGCTGATGCGGGCCGGCCGCACCGCCGAAGAGTGCGAGGAGATCCTGCCGCAGCTTACCACCCTGGCCCGGCAGATCAAGGAGGAGCTTTCCGCTCAAAGCGAGAGCAGCCGCAGCTTTTTTGATGCCGAGCATTTCAAGACCTACGAGTTCCGCTACACCCAGAATGACCTGCTGGATCTTCTGGAGGAGCACGATTTTTTTGTCACCCTCAATGATGTCCTCAATAACGCCGTCAACATGGCGGAAGCCGGCGGCATTTCCCGCAGCCAGATCGAGCGGGTGCTGCTGGTGGGGGGCACTACCCTCATCCCGGCGGTGCAGCGGGGCATCCGGGGCATCTTTGGCCGGGAAAAGGTGCAGTGCCACAAGCCGTTTGAGGCGGTGGCCCACGGGGCGCTGGCCTTCTCGCTGGGGCTCAATATCGTCGATTTCATCCAGCATTCCTACGCCATCCGCTACTTGGATTCCCTCACCAAGGAGCCGCGGTACAAGATCATCTTCAAGGCCGGCAGCGAATACCCCAGCGAAAAGCCGGTGACCCTCACCCTGTCCTCCTCCTTCCGCAATCAAAAGGCGATCGAGCTGATGATGGCGGAGATTGAGCACAAGCGGATGGGACGGGTCTCCTTTGATGCCGATGGACGGTTTTCTGCGGTGGATGACAGCAGCGATACCGTGCGGCTGCTCAATTACAGCAAAAATTCCGCCAATGCCGCCGTCATTGCCAAGCTGGAGCCGCCCGGCACCCCGCTGGATAAGCGGCTGAATGTGGCCTTTTCCATCAATGCCCGCAAGGAGCTGACCGCCACCGTGCACGATAACCTCACCGGTCAGGATATCTATGTGGATATGCCGCTGGTGGCGCTGCGGTAAAGGGAAAAATCTTGCCTAAAAATTTACCCCGAAGCCGTCACTTTGCCCCTCACTTTTTCGCAGCGATTCTGCTATAATAAACCCATAAGCAACCCACTATCCCTCGGGAGGAGGAACCGCATGAAAACCACAAAAACAACCAAGGAAAAACTGGCCGGCCTGGTCCGGGTCATATCTATCCCGCCGGTGATGGTGACCGCCCTGCTGCTCATCCTGTATTTCTGGGGGCCGCAGCCCTTCTGCCCGGTCGGGGAGCTGGTCACCACCATTCTGCTGCTGGGCTTTGTGCCGGTGCTGGCTTATCCGGCGCAGCCGCTGTTCCCCCGCTACCGCAGCCGCGGCCGGGAGGGTCAGCGGGAGCTGGCGTTTGTCTTTACCGGGGTGGGGTATACCATTGCCTTTTTGTGGGCGCTGCTGGCGGGGGTCTCGCCGGAGATCCGCACCATCTGTGCCGGGTATTTTTTCTCGGCGCTGTTCCTTACCCTGTGCAACCGCGTGCTTCACAGGCGCGCCAGCGGGCACGCGTGCAGCGCGGCCGGGCCGCTTTTGTTCCTCATCTACTACTTTGGCTGGTGGCTGCTGCTGCCCAGTATTGTGATCGGGTGGCTGGTGGCGTGGGCTTCGGTGGCACTTAAACGCCATACCCCCACCGACCTGCTGTGGGGCGCTTTGTGCAGCGCGGCGGGCTTTGCCATAGCGGTGCTGTGGTTCTAAGGCTTTTTGAAAGTCCCCCCACTAATACGGCAAAATTGCCCCTTTTTTGCAGCCAAAAGGTTAATATTTCACTTTTTTTAACGAAAAGTTTACAATTGAGCCCCCCAAAGGGGGCTTTTTTGATGGAGAGGTTTTTAATTTTCACCAGCTCGGTGAAAGGACATATTGCAAAAGGAACAAGTAAGGGGGCGCCCCCTCTTTGCAAAACGATCCACCGGATTATTTTGCAAATTCATCCCCCTGCGGAGTGCCCTCCGGTACAGGAAATTTCGCGCTCTGCACAGCGCGACCAAAGACCGCAAGCCTTTTGAAAAAGGCTTGACCGAAAACTTTTGCGGTCAGCTCCCTTTGGATTTGACTTAAAAGGAAAAAATCCCCCCACCCGATAGAGGTGAGGGGATTTTCTTTATTCTCAGTGGTCGCAGGTGGCGCAGGAGGGGCAGGCACCTTCCGCCTCTTCGCCCTCGTGGACATCCTTTTTGACATGGCCGACGATGGGTTCGGGATCGATGCCCTGGCGGGTGTAGTAATCGGAAAGGGCGGCCTTGACCGCCTGCTCCGCCAGTACGCTGCAGTGCAGCTTGGCGGGAGGGAGGCCATCCAGCGCCTCTACTACGGCGCGGTTACTGAGGGCGAGGGCCTCATTGATGGAACGGCCCTTGATCATCTCGGTGGCGATGGAGCTGGTGGCGATGGCAGCGCCGCAGCCGAAGGTTTTGAACTTGACATCGGTGATGGTATCGCCATCGATCTTGAGGTACATCTTCATGATATCGCCGCAGCGGGCATTGCCTACCTCGCCCACGCCATCGGCATCGGGGATCTCCCCTACATTGCGGGGATTGGTGAAGTGATCCAGAACTTTTTCGCTATACATAGGCAATCTCCTTTACAGATCCTTGATTTTTTCCCAGACGGGGGACATGGCACGCAGCCCCTCCACAATGGGCGGCACCTGGGCAATGATATAATCGATATCCTCCTCGGTGGTGAGCTCCGAGAGGGAAAGGCGCAGGCTGCCATGGGCGACCTCGTGCTTGAGGCCGATGGCCATAAGGACATGACTGGGATCCAGCGAGCCGCTGGTGCAGGCAGAGCCGGAGGAAGCGCAGATGCCGGCCATATCCAGCCGCAGCAGCAGCGATTCGCCCTCGATGCCCTCGAACGAGATATTAAGGTTGCCGGGCAGGCGGTGCTCCCGACTGCCGTTTAGGCGGGTCCTGGGCAGCTGCAGCAGGGAATCGATCAGGCGATCCCGCATGGCGGTGATGCGGGCCATGTTTTCTTCCAGGCTGGCGGTCGCCACAGTGATGGCTTCGCCCAGCCCCACGATGGAGGCAAGGTTTTCGGTGCCGGCGCGGCGGCCCTTTTCCTGTGCGCCGCCATCCATAAAGATATTAGGCAGGATGCCCTTTTTGACATACAAGGCGCCGACACCCTTGGGCGCGTGGAACTTATGGCCGGAGAGGGAGAGCATATCCACCCCCAGAGCCTTGACATCCACCGGGATATGGCCGACTGCCTGGACGGCATCGGTATGGAACCAGGCGCCATGGGCATGGGCGATAGCAGCCAGCTCCGCAATGGGCTGCACGGTGCCGATCTCGTTATTCGCCAGCATGATGGAAACCAGCGCGGTATCCTCCCGGATGGCCTTTTCCAGCTCGGCGGGGTCTACCAGGCCCTCCGGGGTGACGGGCAGGTAGGTGACCTCAAAGCCCTCTTTCTCCAGCGCCTTGGCGCTGTGCAGGATGGCATGGTGCTCAAATGCGGCGGTGATGAGGTGCTTTTTGCCCTTGGCGGCCCAGCGGCGCATGCTGCCCTTCAGGGCCCAGTTATCGGCCTCGGTGCCGCAGGAGGTGAAGTAAATCTCGCCCGGCTCGGCATTCAGGGCGGCGGCCACCTGGCGGCGGGCCTTTTCCACGGCGGTGCGGGCGGCACGCCCGATGGAATAAATGCTGCTGGGGTTGCCGTAGTTCTCCATCAGCCAGGGGGTCATGGCCTCCAGCACGGCCGGGGTGACCGGGGTGGTGGCGGCGTTATCGGCGTAAACAAAGCGCTTTTCCACAGTGATACACTTCCTTTATCGTATATAGTACAGCCGGAAAATGTTCCCGGCTTTTTATCACGGCAATATAATATACCATCTCGGTATAATTTGCAATAGGCAGAGGAAAATTTTTTCGGGGCCTGTGCAGGGTGCAGGAGCAGGGCGGCCCGTCCCCCGCCCCCTGCACAAAATTTTCCGAAATGTGTTGCACTTTGCCCGGAAAAACCGTTTATTATAGTGAAGGGCAGCCGCCATCGGCAGGCTTCACAATATATTTACAATTTGTGGGTGGATGCTGCGTTGCAATTTGTATAAAATTTATGTTATAATACTGTAAGAATACAGCAAAATGACAACAGGGAGGGAACAACTTGACAACCTACAACAGCACCGCAAACTACATTTTCAATCTTGTCCTTCAGGTATTGCTAACGGCATACCTTACCTGGGAAATGCTGCTGTATGGCAGGGTCGGATGGGCGGTCGCCCTCGTCCTCGTCACCCTTGCGGCAATCGGCATCAATCTTTACATTTGGCTCAATGTGAAAAAAGGGCGGTTCTCCGCCCAAAAGGTAAAGCAGGGGCGCCTTACCATACTGGTGATTTTACTGGTTTCGCTGCTGTGCCTTGATGTGGTCTCCCGCACGGCGCGCGTTTCGCCGGAGAATCCCACCGTTTCCGCCGCCATCGGGCAGATCGTCCCGCAAAGCGATAAAACAAAGTGCATCAGCGTCAAGCGCAAGGGCAATACGACCTTTGCCGAGGCGGAAGAGGGCAGCCGTGATTTTTCCGCCATGGCGGCAGGCTGGACATATGCCACCACGATAAAGGACGCCGCCGCCGAGGAATTTTGGGCAGTGCTGGAAAAGACCGAGCTGACTCCGCATATCAATGCCTTTACCCTTACCGGCAGCGGCACCAAGTTCCGGGTGCTGTACCGGCTGGACTGGGCAGATACCGATGCACCGATGCTGTACCTCGGTCTTACTGCGGACGGACAGATTTGGATCTTCCGGGAGCTTGTCCTGCCGCAGTTTGTGCCCGCTTGCCGGGTGCAGTTAGCGGGCGGCAGCGATGGCTTCCGGGCCCTGACGCAGGCTTATTCCGACATTTTGGCGGCACACCCCGCCTGATAATTTTGGTACCACGCCACCGCCAGGCGGTCGCAGCGCTCATTTTCCGGGTGGCCGGCGTGCCCCTTCACCCACACAAATTCCACCTCGTGATACTTTAGCAGCGGCAGCAGCCTTTCCCACAGGTCTACATTCAGGGCGGGGCTGTTGTCGCTTTTTCTCCAGCCTTTTTTCTGCCAGCCGTACATCCAGCCCTTGGTCACGGCATCCACCAGGTACTTGCTGTCGCTGGTCAGCGTAACGCGGCAGGGCTGCTTCAGGGCGCTCAGCCCCTCTATGGCGGCCAGCAGCTCCATGCGGTTGTTGGTGGTCATCGGCTCCCCGCCGGAAAGCTCCTTTTCCTGCCCCTTGTACCGCAGGATCGCCCCCCAGCCGCCGGGACCGGGATTGCCGGAACAGGCGCCATCGGTAAAAAGCTGCACCTCTTTTTTTTCTGTCATGGTGTTGTTCTCCGTTTCTGTGCCATAATTTATATAAATATTATAGCTCACTTGAGCCGGGATTACAACACAGGCAGGTATGTGCCCTGCCTCTTTTGCCGGTCAGCGCGGGGGGCGCATTCGGCCGCAGACCAAATCGTCCTTTCGGACGATTTCAGCAGGCTTTGCCCGCTGGCCCGCCTTCGGCGGGCGGCCTGCGGCCGAACCAGCCCCCTTGACAGAACCACATTTATGCAGTATAATAAAAACAGAACCAAAATATTTGTGCAAGATGCAATATTTTGTCGTGAATTAGGACACAAGATCGTCGGAACGGAATGGGCGGTCTTACATCATACATTAACCAAAAAATAAAAACAGAACCCAAATTTGAATTGGAGGTACACGAGTGACTGAAAAAAAGAATAATGTACCGGCTTCTGCCGAAGCACCCCGTAAAAAGAAGGACGGGGTCTTTGGGCAGTATTTCCGCAAGAGCCGCAGCACCAAAACCGCCGCCGAGATCGCGGCGGAGATCGAACGGGTGATGCGCAGCGAGGAAGCCGCCGCAGGGACCGCCTCCGCAGGAGAACGGCCCGTAAAATCCGCGGCCAAAAAGCCCGGCCAGCCCAAGGCTCCCCAGCAGAAGCCAGCGCAGGCCAAGGCCAAGAACGGCCAAAAGGGCCAGGGCGGCCAAACCGGCAAGTCCAAGCCCGCCGAGGAACAGAAGCCCGCTGCCCAAAAGGAGCAGAAGGCTTCTTCCGCCAAGGGCAAGGCGGAGGGCAAGCCCAAGCAGCAGCCCAAGGCCGCCGCGAAGAATGAGCCCAAAAAGCAGACCCAGCCCGCGGCGCAGAACAAGCCCGCCAAAAGCGAGCCTGCCAAAAAGCAGCCCGCTGCCAAGGGCGGCAGCAAAAAGCCTGCCGCTGCCGCGCAGCAGCCCAACCGCAGCGCCCGCCGCGGCAAAAAGGCCGACGGCACCCGCCGCCCCCCGCTCAAGATCATTTCCCTGGGCGGCCTGGGCGAGATCGGCAAGAACCTGACTGTCTTTGAGACCGAGCAGGATATCCTTGTTGTGGATTGCGGCTCCGCCTTCCCGGATGACGACCTGCCCGGTGTCGATCTGGTCATCCCGGATTTCACCTATTTGGAGAAAAACGCGGCCAAGGTCCGCGGCATCTTCATCACCCACGGGCACGAGGACCACATCGGTTCCCTGCCCTTCCTGCTCAAGCAGATCAAGGCCCCGGTGTACGCCACCGCCCTTACCATCGGGCTCATCAGCGGCAAGCTCAAGGAGCACGGCATCCTCAATCAGTGCAAGCTGAATACCGTCAAGCCCGGCGATACCATCCCGGCCGGCACCACCATGAGCGTCGAGTTCGTCCGTGTCAACCATTCCATACCCGATGCCTGTGCCTTTGCCATCCGTACCCCGGCGGGGCTCATCGTCCACACCGGCGATTTCAAGGTGGATTTCACCCCCATCTCCGGCGAACCCATCGACCTGGTCCGCTTTGGCGAATTGGGCAGCGAGGGCGTTCTGGCCCTCCTCAGCGATAGCACCAATGCCGAAAAACCCGGCTCCACCCCCAGCGAGCGTATCGTGGGCGAGAGCTTTGAAAAGCTCTTTGAGCGTGCAGCCAATAAGCGCATCATCATCGCCACCTTCGCCAGCAATGTGCACCGCATCCAGCAGGTGGTGGATACCGCCGTCCGGTTCGGGCGCAAGGTAGCGGTATTCGGCCGCAGCATGGTCAATGTCGTGGCCATCGCGCAGGAGCTGGGCTACCTCACCATTCCCGCCGGCGTCCTCATCGATGCCGATAACCTGAAGGACTACACCGATGAGGAGATCGTCCTCATCACCACCGGCAGCCAGGGCGAGCCCATGAGCGCCCTGACCCGCATGAGCATCGGCAGCCACCGCAATATCAAGATCGGCCCTAATGACTGCATCATCATCTCCGCCACCCCCATCCCCGGCAATGAAAAAAGCGTGGGCAAGGTGGTAAACGAGCTGATGAAGCTGGGCGCCGATGTCATCTACGAGCGGATGTACGATGTGCATGTCTCCGGCCACGCCTGCCAGGATGAGACCCGCCTGCTGCTCTCCCTCACCCAGCCCCGGTTCTTTATGCCGATGCACGGTGAATACAAGCACCTGATGAAAAATGCCGGCGTTGGCGCCAGCATGGGCATCCCCGCCGAGCATATCATCATCAGTGATATCGGCAAGGTAGTGGAAACCGATGGCGTGGATATGAAGATTACCGGCATGGTGCCCAGCGGCCGCGTGCTGGTGGATGGTCTTGGCGTCGGCGATGTGGGCAGCGTGGTGCTGCGGGACCGCAAGCTGCTGGCCGATGACGGCCTCATCGTGGTGGTCTGCGCCATCAATGACGCCACCGGCGAAGTACTGGCCGGCCCGGATCTCGTCTCCCGCGGCTTTGTGTATGTACGGGATAACGAGGACCTGATGGCTGATGCCACCGTGGTGGTGCGCAATTCCCTGGAAAAGTGCAAGCTGAACGGCTTCCGCGATTGGGCCACCATCAAGGGCCGCATCCGGGATGAGCTGGGCGATTTCATCGCCAGCCGCACCCGCCGCAAGCCGGTCATCCTCCCCATCATCCAGGAAGTATAACCCCCATCCCCCGGCACTGTCCGGGGGATTTTTGTCAAAATATCTTCCATTATGTTCTATTATTAGAAAATTTACTTCAATTTCCCATTAAATTAGAAAATTTACTTCAATTTCCCATTAAATACTTGACATTCGTCTTAAAATGGAATAACCTTAACTTACCAAAATAATCGCCCCGGGGCGATTCGTGTTTGTCTGCAAACACGAACTCCCTGCGGGTAAAGTAAAGGAGAGGTTACACAATGAAAAAGTTCCTAAGTATTGCTCTGGCACTTCTCATGGTCTGCGTCATGCTGCCCGTCACTGCGCTGGCGGCTGGACCAAGCGGCAGCATCGAGCGCGCCGTCATCACTCATGATAACGGAGTCCTGAAGAACGCTGTGTCTGTTGATCTGAAGAATGTTAACTTTGAGTCCAGCGTACAGGTGCAGCTGTACAGCGGCAAGACCCTGCTGACCACTGCCACCTTGCAGGGAGTAACTCCCAAGAGCTATGGTTTCCTGACCTGCTGCATCGCTACCGAGACTGCTGACGAGTACTGGGCACTGACCCCCTGGACTCCCAAGGACGATATTGTCCCCAACAAGGCTGTCCTGATTGTCGATGGCAGCAAGAAGGATGAAAAGACCTTCGAACTGAATGCCGATGCGTGGGCAGACCTGCCCGGTACCGTGCCCCCCTCTAGCGGCACCATCGTCATCACCACCCCCTCCGAGGATACCACCCCCAAGACCGAGGACCAGAAGAACCCCTCCACCGGCGCCAATGATGTCGTCGCCGCGGCCGTGGCCCTCATGGCCGTCTCCGCGCTCGGCATGGCCGTCCTCACCCGCAAAAAATAAGCCATCCCCCTCATTTTGGGAGCCCCTTCGGGGGCTCCTTTTTCCTGTTATTTTGCTGTAAATATAGCCCAGCATTTAGTCAAACCACACCCATATTTTTCCTCATTCGTAAATTTTCCGTGAAAAAAAGTGAATTATTAACCCCTCATATGCAAAAAAGGGTCGTTTTTGCCGTATTAGTGGAGGGACTTTTCTCCGCCAGGTTTTACGGTTTGTTCACACCGCCGCCCCAAACTGTGGTATAATATTCCCAGAATCCCCCGAAAGGAGCCCCAAAATGAAACGCAGATTTTCCCTTTTCGCCCTGCTGCTGGCCCTGCTGCTGGCCCTCTCCGCTTGCAGCGGGCAGCCTTCTCCCCAGCCCCAGCAGCCCCTCACCACCCTGGAGGAGCTGCAGGAGCTGCTCACCAGGGATTATATCGTCGGCTACCTCTGGTACTGCGATGGCCTGCCGGAACAGGGCGAACTCACCGAGGATGAGTACCTCCCCGTGGACCCTGCGGGCGGCTACGCCACCCTCGCCGATTTACAGCAACTGGTAGAAAAAACCTACACGCCCGCGTGTGTGTCCGCCCTCCTGCAAAATGCGGATACCCTCGGTCGCCCGCGTTTTGTGGAGCGGGAGGGCCGCCTGTATAAAAGCAGCCGGCCGGTTTTCAGCCGCTATTACTGGGATTACGATGCCGAAAGTGTAACCATCACCGAAGAAACTGCCGAAAATCTGACCTTCACCGTGACGATGCAAAACCTGCACACCGGCGAAATGCTGCCCCTTACCCGCACCGCCCAAAAGACAGCCGAAGGCTGGCGCCTGGCCGAAGTGGGCATCCCTGCGGCGGAAGCCGACCTGACCACCGCCGCCGCCGAGGAGACCCGTGCCATCGCCGAAAAATTTGTGGCGGCCTTGGTAGAAAATAACATAGAGACCATCGCGGCGTGCGCGGGCGAGGCCCCGGAAACCTACCAGAACTGGCGCGGCATGAGTATTCCCACCGCCGAAATAACCGAAACGCTGGAGGAATATGACGGCTGTGGCCGGTACCGGGTGCACATGGCGGTAGAAAACGCCTTTGGCGTTTTTGCCAAGGGGGAGGAGGATTATCTCCTCATCGTGCAGCAGGAGCAGGGTCAGGAGTCCCCGGTGATTTGCTACTACGAGCCGATGGAGAAGATTGCCTATAATTACAGCGAGGACAGGGATGACCCCGCCTGTGAAATGGCCCTATTGTTCCTGCAGGCGGAGGGCGGCATGAGATTCAGCGGCAGCTTTTGGCTGGACCGCGCCACTGCCACCGACTTTGCCCTGACTATGCTGTATGCCGAAAATGAGGGCAAGACCGCCTTTGCCGCTGAGGAAGTGACGGCCGCCGCCCAGAAATACATGGGCCTGACTGGCTTTGCCCCGGATGAGAGCTATCTTGGTGCCGAGGGGTACATTTTGCCGGGCCGGGCGACCCGCAGCATGCCCCACCTGCTGCTGTGGCCCAGCTACCAGGACGGCAGCGGCAGGACGCTGGTGAAGGCCGAGATTTACAGCGACCACCTGAACACCCAGAACTGCCAGGGGTATCTTTTCGCCTTCTATGCCAATGAGGACGGCAGTCTGCGGCTGTCCTCGGTGACCTGAAGAAGGCGGCGGGGGCGAGCGGAGCGAGCCCGCAGGGGGACAGGCCCTGGATAGGGGCAGAGCGGGCCGCAGGCCAAACCGCCCCCCAGCGGGGGCGGTTTCGGCGGGCGGAGCCCGCCGGCTCGCCGGAGGCGAGCGGCCTGCGGCCCGGACCCGCCCTCTGCAGGGGCTGGACGAGAATTTCCCGCGGAAACTGGCGATAGACCGTCCGCCATCAATCTTCATCAAAACTTAAAAAAGCCGGGCGGAAATATGGTGCGAACCGGCTTTACATCCCACTGGCAGGTGCTATAATAGATTTATCGAGATCAGACAAAAAACTGGACGAAAAGGAGACCCAGCCATGAATCGATCCTCGCTGAAGAGCGGCATATTCCTTATCACCTACGGCATTGTGCTGTACCTGGTGCTGTCCCATATTGGACTGGTAGCAGGGGCCGGCAGCTACATCATGACGGTACTGCGGCCGGTCATCATCGGGGTGGTCATGGCTTATGTCATCAACCTGCTGATGCGCCCGATGGAAACCAAATGGCTGGCCGGGCTGTGGCGCCGCTGCCCCCGCCTGGCACGCGGCAAGCGGGGCCTATGTATCGTCCTTTCCATCCTGGGTGTGCTGGCCATCATTACGGCCCTGTGCCTGTTCATCCTGCCGCAGGTAGGGGAAAGCCTGCTGAGCCTTGCCAATAACATTCCCGGTTATGTAAGCGATGCTGGAGATTTCTTCAACGGGCTGGAAAGTCGGCTGGATATGGAAAACGAGATCATCAGCTACCTGTGGAAGCAGGGGGAAGAGCTGATCAATCAGTCCGGTACCCTCATCAAGAACTTTGTTGGAAGCGCGGCGACATGGCTGCTTTCCTTTGTCACAGGTCTTGCCAGCGGCATCATCAATGGCTTTTTGGGACTTATTTTCGCCATCTACATTCTGGCGGATAAGGAGCACCTGAACTACATCTACCATCATCTGCTGCGTGCCCTCTTCAAGGACAGCATCCGGGAGCGGATCGAGTACATCGTCCGCAAGATCGACCGGGCATTCGGCGGGTTTATTTCCGGCCAGCTCATCGAGGCGTGCATTCTGGGGAGCCTGTGTTTCGTCGGGCTTACCATCGTGGGGCTTTTTGTGGGCGGGATGCCCTATGCGCTGCTCATCAGCGTGCTGGTGGGCGCCACCAGTATCATTCCCATTCTGGGCGCTTACCTCAGTGCCATTCCTTCGGCGCTGCTCATTCTGCTCATCGACCCAGTGAAGGCGCTGATTTTTGTCATCTTCCTCGTTGTTTTGCAGCAGTTTGAGGGCAATGTGATCTATCCCCGTGTGGTGGGCGGTTCCATCGGCATTGGCGGGATGTGGGTGCTGCTGGCCCTGACGGTGGGCGGCAACCTGATGGGCATTACCGGCATGGTGCTGGGGATCCCGGCCTTTGCGGTGATTTATGCCCTGGTGAAGGAATTCTGCGATAAACGCATTGCCGCGAAGGACGCGGCGGCCAAAGCGGCTGCCCCGACGGCGGAGACGGAAAAATCCGCGGAGGGCTGAGCCGGCAAGTGAATACAGCACCGGAGGGGCCTGTGGGTCTCTCCGGTGTTTTGGTGTTTTTGAAAGCCGGCGGGGTGGCAGGGATGAGTGGGCCGCAGGCCCGGCGGCGCAGCCGCCGCAGCGGGCGGAGCCCGCTGAAACCGTCCGGAGGACGGTTTGGCCTGCGGCCCGGATCCGGGATTTTGCAGGGGCCAAAAAAGAAAAGCCCACCCGGCAAAAGCGGGCGGGGCAGATTATTTTTCGGTTAGGGAGCGGCCGCAATGGGGGCAGGTATTGCCCCGTTCCCGGCCAAGATGCTTGCCGCAGTGGGGGCAGCGCAGCACCGCAAAGTGGAAGGCTGTGGCGGCAAGTCCCAGCAGGATCACCGCGCAGCCGAGGAAGAAGTTATTGGACAGGGTGAACAGCACGGCGCACACCAGCATGGCGATGACCAGGCCATCGAACAGGCGGCGGGCGGCAGCAAGGGGCATTCTCTTCATGGGCGCATCTCCTCCCAAAAATCCGGCAGCGAGGGGCAGCAGGCCTCATCGCTTTGGATGGTGAGGGCGGCGAGACGGGTGCCTGCGGCCACGGCCCGGCCCAGGGAAAGCCCGCGGGTGAGCCCCGAGACAACACCGGAGAAGAAAGCATCCCCGGCGCCGGTGGAATCCACCATCTCAACCTTATGGGCGGGACAGTGCCCGGCATCGCCGGTGATGCTATCGTAGTAGACGCTGCCCGCAGAGCCGAGGGTGACCACCATGCTGCGCAGACCCATGCCGCGGCCGTAGTGCAGGATGGTCTCTACGGCGGCTTCGGGATCGGCACGGGAAACAGGGTGGTGCAGCAGCCGTTCGGCCTCGATATCATTGCAGATGAAGCAGCGGGTGTGCCGCAGCAGGTCCGGCCGGCGCTGCACCACGCTCATATTGGCGGAGATGCAGTAGAGATCCTTCCGATACTTTTGGCACAGTGCTACGATCCATTCGCTAAGTTCTTCGCCCATATCCATCTCCAAGCAGACGCTATCCGCCCCGGAGACAATCTCCTCGCCCCTTTCCTGAAGGTAGCGGGCCAGCGGCTCGGTATCCGGCATCTGGCTGGTGCTGCCGGCCAGGTCGCCCTTTTCATCCATCACGGCCAGCCACAGGCCAACGCCGTTCTGCGGGACGCGGATGCTGTACCGCAGGTCGATCTTTTGCGCTTCCAGCCGCTCCATCGCCTCCCGGCTCATGGGGGTGGTATCCCCCAGGGTGACGAAGGTGACCGGGCTGCCGATGCGGGCCATGTCCTCGGCTACATTGCGGGCCACACCGCCGTGGACAAAGCGGATGCTGCCCAAATTGGTGCCGGTGGCGTGGTACTCCCCGAACGGGAAGCCCTTGATATCGACAAAGATGACGCCCATAACGACGGTGCCTGGCATAGCGGTATTCCTCCTTGGCAGGTGGTGGGGTGGATGGAGAGGCGGCGGGACGCGGGAAGGTGCACGGTCAGGCGGCACCCCGCAGGAGTCAGCGCCCAGATGGTTTCCCTAAAGGATGAGCTGGTGGGGGTGTGAAGGGTGTGGAATGCAGGAATGGGTGCGACCAAGTGGGCGCCCCGCAGGGGCGGCGGTGCAGCCGCCGTAACGGGCCCGAAGGGCCCGTACTCCCGCCCCCGGCAGGGGGCGGGAGCCCTGCGGGGCGCCTGGCCTGCGGCGGGCAGGGACCGATGGAGGACACTGCCCTATACTGTGGGATATTGTAGCACATTTTGCGGGGAAAAGGAAAGCCCTGCGGATGGAAAACAGAAGAAAAATGTGCGATTTTGCCGGTGGGGTGAGCGGATGGGTTTTCTTTTGGGCGGGGATATGATAAAATAATAGCCATTGTATAGCCTAAAAGGAGGAAGGACCGGTGCGAAGCGTACTGATGGTGTGCCATGGCAATATCTGCCGCAGCCCGATGGCGGCCACCCTGATGCGGGTGATGGCAGAAGCGGCCGGCTGGGACGATGCCCTGTGGGTGGATAGCTGCGGGGTCAGTGACGAGGAGGAAGGCAACCCGATGGACCGGCGGGCGGTGGCGATGCTGCTTTCCCATGGCATTCGGCCGGCCCCGCATGAGGCCAGGCGATTTTCCCGCGGCGACTATGCCATGTACGATGATATCCTGTGCATGGAGGAGCGCAACCGGCGGGGGCTGCTGCGGCTGCTGGGCGGCGACCCGGAGGGAAAGCTGCGGCTGCTGCTGGACTACACCGATGACCCCCATGATATAGAGGACCCGTGGTACAGCGGGGACTTTGAGAAGGCGTACCGGGAAATACGGGAAGGCTGCACCGGCTATCTGAAGCAATTTAGAGTAAAGTAAAAGGAGAACCCCCAATGATGAAAATGAGCAAGAGAATTTTGGCGGTGCTGCTGGCGCTGCTTTTGCCGCTGCTGCTGGCGGTGCCGACACTGGCGCTGGATAGCTATGAACTATTTGCCCGGTGGGAGCAGGATGGCTACCCCGAGGATGTGACTGGTGTTTTTTATAATACCGAGACCAAGTGTCTGGCGGTGGTGCTGACCGAGAACACCGAGGCCCGGCAGAAAGAGCTGCGGGATACCCTGACCGATGGGGAAACGCTGACCTTCTTTGCCGGGGAGTACAGCCATGCCCAGCTGGCGGAGTGCGCGGCGGCCATTACCAAGGATATGGAAGAAAACGGGCTGGCCGGGACGGTGAGCATCGGCTGGGGAGCGAACGGCGGCTACGGCCCGGAGGGGAAGGATTTCCGGGTGGTGATAAAGACTGAAACGGCGGAGGTGGCAGCCCTGACTGAGCGCTATGCCGAGTATGGCAGCATGGTGGCGGTGGAGGAGAATACCGAGCCGGTGGTGCCGGATGCACCCGTGGAGCCTGAAAAGCAGGGGCTTTCCGACTGGGGGATCATTGGGATCGCGGCAATCGTGGCGGTGATGCTTATCATTGTTATCACCGTGGCGGGCAACAAAAAGCGCGCCAGGAAGAACGGGGAGCATGGAAACATCCAGCTGTAAGGATGTGCGGAAAACGAAAAAAGACGGCTTTGCCCGGGGGCAGAGCCGTCTTTCTTTATTTGGGGATTGGAGCGGGGGAGAGGCGCCCGGAAATTCGCAGCGGCGGGTAACAGGCTCCTCAAATTTTTCCACGCCGTTTATACCGCCGCAGCGGGTGCGCCCCCGCAAGAACGCATGGGCGGGTGATGACATTTTTGATGCGGATGATCTGCCGGATAGGTTCATTTGGATAGATGCCGGCGGGGCTTGGGCCTGTCATAGAGGCAGTCTCCCTTTGGGAAAGTGAGAGAGGCTTACCGTGTGCTTCGGCGCTCCAGCACGGCGATATTTTCGATGTGCTCGGTGTGAGGAAACATATCCACCGGCTGGAGGAGGGTGACACGGTAGCCGCCCTTTTGTAGCAGGGCCAGGTCGCGGGCTTGGGTTTCCGGGCAGCAGCTGATGTAGACGATGCGGCGGGGGGCCATTTTTACCGCGGCGGAGAGAAATTCCGGGGTGCTGCCGCTGCGGGGCGGGTCCATCAGCAGGATATCAATGAAGAGCTTTTCCGCGGCGGCCGCCTGCATCCATTCGGTGGCATCCGCCGCCACAAAGCGGATGTTTTCCACCCCGTTTTCCTTGGCGTTGCGGATGGCATCCCGGACGGCGGCGGGATTCTGTTCCACCCCGATGACCTCCCGGGCGTCCGCGGCGGCGATCATGCCGATGGTGCCGATACCGCAGTAGGCATCCAGTACCCGCTCCTTGCCGGTCAGGCCGGCGGCTTTGATCGCGCGGCGGTACAGCACCTCGGTTTGGGCGGGGTTGATCTGGTAAAAGGACCGGGGTGAGATGCGGAAGCTCATACCGCACAGGGTATCCCGGATGAAGCCGGGCCCGTATAGGGTCTGTTCCCGGTCACCCAGCAGTACACTGGTGCGGCGGTTATTCACATTCTGCACGATGGTGGTGATCTCCGGGTGGGCGGCCAGCAGCGCCTTAAGAAAGTTCTGCCGGGAGGGGAACACCGGGCTGGCGGTCACCAGCACCACCATGACCTCCCCGGTGTGGATGCCGCGGCGCACCAATACATGGCGCAGGAAGCCGGTGCGGGCGTCCTCATCGTAGGGGGCGAGGCGGAAGGAAGGCAGCAGCTTTTTGATGGTGACGATGATGGCGGTGGCGGTTTTATCCTCGTTTAGGCAGCTGTTGATATCGACAATGCGGTGGCTGCGGGGCTCGTAGGTGCCGGCAATGACCTTCCGGGAGCGGTCCAGCCCGAAGGCGGCTTCCACCTTATTGCGGTAGTAGCAGGGGTTTGCAGCCCCCAGGATGGGCAGGAGTTTCCCAAAGCGGGAGAGGTGCCGGCGGGTAAGCTCCTGCTTGTGAGCCAATTCCTCCTCGTAGCTCATGGCAAGCAGCTGGCAGCCGCCGCAGCGCCGGGAATAGGGGCAGGTGAGTGATGACATGGTGGGGTCCTCCTTGGGACGGGGAAGGATGGTTGGTACGAGGGGTTGGCTCCGGCGGGCGGCCTGCCCGGCCCCTGGCCGGGCTGCCGGGCGCCCCGCAGGGGCGCCCGGTGCGGCGCGGAGCGCCGCGGCCGCCCGCCGTGGCCAGCCCCCTGTGGAAATTTGGCGGGGGCGCTGCCGCGGCAGCGGGTCACCGCAGGGTCTTTAAGTAGGCAGCATAGGCCGAGGGAATGGGATAGCTTGCGAAAAGCTCCGCCACGGGGATGGAAATGCATCCGCCCCACAGTGGGGTTTCGGGCGGCAGTTCCACACGGTAGCCCTGCATCTGCCATTCAATGTGGGTAAAGATGTGGGTGGCCGGGCCCAGCGGGGTCACGGCTTCGGTGGGGACGGAGAGCAGCTCCGCAACCTCGGCGGAGGTGTGCAGGCCCGGCAGCGTGGGGAATTCCCACAGGGAGGCGAGCAGGCCGTCCGCGGGGCGCTGGGTGATCTGTACCTCTCCCGGGCGGCACAGCAGCAGTACGGTTTTTTCCTCCTTGCGGCGGCGGGGCTTTTTCTGCCGGGTGGGCAGGGCAAGCTGCGTTCCGGCGGCGCAGGACTGGCACAGATCCCGCACCGGGCAGCTCTCGCACAGGGGGCGGCCATTGGGCAGGCAGATGAGCGCGCCCAGCTCCATCAGGGACTGGTTAAAATCCCCGACCCGGTGCTGCGGCAGCACCTCCCAGACGATTTGCCGGAATTCCTTTTTTACGGCGGTATCCTCAATGTTGCGGGCGTCGTTCATCAGGCGGGCGGCCACCCGCAGCACATTGCCGTCCACGGCGGGGACGCGGATATCGAAGGCGATGGAGGCGATGGCACCGGCGGAGTATTCTCCCAGGCCGGGCAGGCGGCACAGTGCCGCAAAATCGGCGGGCAGCTGGCCGTTATGTTCTTGCATCAGCTGGATGGCGGCTTTTTTGAGGTTCCGTGCACGGCTGTAATAGCCCAGTCCTTCCCACAGCTTGAGGAGCTGCTGCTCCTCCACGGCGGCCAGGGCCGGGATATCCGGCAGGGCGGCGGTAAAGCGCTCGAAGTAGGCAATGCCGGCCTCCACCCGGGTCTGCTGCAGCATCACCTCGGAGATCCAGGTGCGGTAGGGGCTGGGCTTCTCCCGCCACGGCAGGATGCGCCGGTTTTCATCGTACCATTGTAATAGCTGCCCGGGCAGGGCGGCGGGTAATTGCGGCATAGGGGCCTCCTAAATGGAAAGTAATATCATATTGGATAATTGCGGTTAAAAATACAGTATGTATAGTGCGGATGGGCAGGGTTCCGCAAGGGGGAGGGGAGACCCGGCGCGGGCTTGTCCAGCTGTAATATCATATTGCTTAGTATACCACAAACCCGCTCTTACGGCAACGCCCTGCCAATTGACACCGATGCCGTGAAATGCTATGATAAAAGCGGTATTTTATCTGAAAAACAAGGAGGCAATTTTGCCATGTCTATTCGTGATTCCTATTATTTCGCACTGCTGGAGGTCCATAATGGACGCCCCATCAGTGTTAAAACCTGCTTTAAGGGGCAGCAGGGCGATCTGACCACCCTTTCCCGCACCGTGTGCCGCTGCCAAAAGCAGCCAGACGGCTCCCTGCGGCCGGAATACGGCTTTGATGACGAGGAAAACGCCAATTGCTTTATCGATCCCCTCACCCCCCGGGAGCGCCTGATCATCCTGGGTGGCGGGCATATTGCCCAGCCCCTGTGCGAGTTTGCCGCCAGGTGCGATTTTTCGGTAACCGTGGTGGATGACCGCATGGATTTCGCCAATGAGGGGCGCTTCCCCCTGGCAAGGGAGGTCATCTGCGACAGCTTTGAGAATGCGATCAATAAGCTGCACATCACCCCCTACGATTTTGTTGTGGTTATCACCCGCGGCCACCGGCACGATGCCAACTGCCTGCGGGCACTGTTCCAGCAGCGGGAGCCTGCCTATCTCGGCATGATCGGTTCCCGGCGGCGGGTCCGCGGCCTTTTGGATATGCTGAAGGAGGAGGGCCTGGACGAGGAGCGCCTGGGCCAAATCTGCACTCCTATCGGGCTGGCCATCGGGGCGGTTTCCCCGGCGGAGATCGCCATTTCGATCCTCTCCCAGGTCATTGAGTACAAGCGCCTGCACGGCGGCATGAACCGTGCCATCAATACCTCCGACCTGGATCTTTCGGTGGTGGAGCAGCTGATGCAGGTGCAGGAGCCGGTGGCGTTGGTCACGGTGGTGGAAACCAAGGGCTCCACCCCGCGCGGCATGGGCGCCATGATGTATGTTTACCCCGATGGGCGCATCGTGGGCAGCATTGGCGGCGGATGCAGTGAGGCGGCCATTCTGCGGGACGCTTTGGACATCATCGGTACTGGCACCTATAAGGTCATTGATATTGATATGACCGGCGATGTGGCGGAAAGCGAAGGCATGGTCTGCGGCGGCATCATGAAGGTGCTGGTGGAGGATATCCCGCTGGATGTATACGACGACTAAAAATCCCCCCGGGAGACTGTGCTGTTTCCCGGGGGAGTTCTATCGCGCAAAAGCGAACAAATGTTTCACGTGAAACATTTTGCGGGGAGCTGGCGGGCCGCAGGCCCGGCGGCGCGAAGCGCCGCCGAAACGGGCTCCGCCCGTTTGCCCGCCGGGACGGCGGGCGGCCTGCGGTCCGTATCTTGGATTCTGCAGAGATTACCCCAGCAGCTGCCGGAGGACCAGCACCAGGATGACGCCTGCCATCAGGGCAGGCATGGCGGACAAGCGATCACTGCCGCCGGGGGAAGCGGGGATCAGTTCTTCGCAGCTGATGGTGATCATCAGTCCGGCGATGCAGGCGGTGACCATGCCCATGGTATAGGCCGGTACCTGCCGCCACAGCAGCCGCCCCAGTCCGTAGCCCAGCAGGGTGGGTAGGCAGGTGGAAAGGGAGAGCCAAAAGGCCTTTGCGCGGTGATGGGTGGCGTAAAGATAAGGGGCCGCTGTGCAGATGCCCTCTGGGACATCGTGGGTGGCGATGGCCACGGCGATGAGCAGCATGGTGCGGTTTTCGCTGCCTGCTGCCATGGCGATGCCCTCCGGGAGGTTGTGCAGCATAATGGCCGCGACCATAAGGAGGGCGGTACGGCGGGGGGCAGAGGGGGCGTTTGGGACGGCGGGCAGGAGGCGGTGCAGCGCCAGCACGCCGAAGACCCCTACGGCCAGTCCGGCGGCGCAGGCAGGCGGGGAGCAGGCGGAAAGGCTTTCCGGGATGAGTTCCAAAAAAGAGAGGGTGAGCATGGTTCCGGCGGCAAAGGCCAGCAGGCGGTGCAGCAGGCTTTCCCGGCTGGGCAGCAGCACCCCTACCGCCGAACCGATGAGCGGCCCCAGCACCGCGACCACCGGTACCCACAGTGTTTCCCGCATGGCAAGCCCCCCCCCCCTTTTTGGCATATATATTAGCCGGGCGGCAAAATGATGTGGCATTTGGGGAGAAAGTTTGCTATAATGGCAGCAGGAGCCCGCACAGGGCCGAAACGCCCCGCAGGGGCGCCCGCCCGGCATAGCCGGGTGGGCGAGGCGGTCGGAGGCCGCGAGGCACCGCCGCAGGCGGCGCCGACCTGCGGGGCGGACCGGCTCCGGGCAGAATACCAGAAAAGGAGAAAATGATATGCAGAAACCGGCACTTGTCATTATGGCCGCGGGGCTGGGCAGCCGCTACGGCGGGCTGAAGCAGGCTGAACCGGTCGGCCCCCATGGAGAGCTCATCATTGATTATTCTATCCACGATGCGATGAAGGCGGGCTTTGGCCGGGTCATCTGCATCATCAAACCGGAAAACCGGGAGATCTTCGAGGAGCGCATCGGTCGGCGACATACCGCGGCCAAGATAGAATATGCCTACCAGCGCATGACCGATCTGCCGGCAGGGTATACCATCCCGGAGGGGCGGCAGAAGCCCTGGGGCACTGCCCATGCGGTGATGTGCTGCGCCGGGATGCTGCGGGAGCCGTTTGCGGTCATCAATGCGGATGACTACTACGGCCCGGAGCCTTTTGAGGAGCTGTACGGCTTTTTGACCGCGCCGCACGAGGAGAATGGTAAGCTGCAGCTGTGCATGGCGGGCTACCGCCTGGTAAACACCCTTTCCGATAAGGGGACGGTGGCGCGCGGCGTCTGCGCGGTGGATGCAAACGGCAAGCTGACTGATATTGACGAGCGGCTGAAGATCGGTTGGACGGCGGATGGGCGCATTACCGATGTGAGCCGGGAAGCGGAAGTGGAATATGACCCGCAGACCCCGGTTTCGATGAACTGTTGGGGTTGCCCGCCGGAGCTGATGGAGGAATTCCAGCCGCGGTTTATTCATTTTCTGGAGCACATGGAGGACCCGCTAAAGAGCGAGTTCCTGCTGCCGGAGATGATAGGCGATCTACTGCACGAGGGCTGCGCCGAGGTGACGGTGCTGCCGGTACATAACAAGTGGTACGGGGTGACCTACCGGGAGGACCACGAAAAGGTGGCGGCGGCCATGGCGGCGCTGACGGCCGATGGACTGTACCCGGAAAAACTGAAATAACGGCGGAGGAATCGCTGTTTTATGGGGGGCGGCCGCAGGCCGCCCCCTGTGCCGTTTAGAAAACGGGGAGGCAGCTGACAAAACGCCGGAGAAGGACCGTGGACATGGTGAAACATCAAATTTTATTAAAACTGAAAAAGGACCCAGTGCTGGCGGTATCGCTGGTGCTGGCGGTGGTGTCCGCCTTTTTGGTCAGGCCCTCAGCGGCCTATCTGGGCTATATAGATTGGCGTGTGCTGGCGCTTTTGGCGGCCTTGATGCTGGCAGTAGCGGCGCTGGGACAGGCCGGACTATTTGATGCAGTGACGGCTGCCCTGCTGCGCCGGATGAGGGATACCCGGCGGCTGGCGGCCGTACTGGTGGGGGTGTGCTTTTTTGCGGCGATGCTGATGACCAATGATGTGGCGCTGATCACCTTTGTGCCGCTGACGCTGATGCTGACCGCCCAGACCGGTACTGAAAGATTCAATATCCCTATTATTGCATTGCAAACGGTGGCGGCCAACCTGGGCAGCGCCATGACCCCCTTGGGCAACCCGCAGAATTTGTATCTCTATTCCCTTTCGGGGATGGGGCTGGGAGAGTTTTTGCGGCTGATGGCGCCGGTAACGGGTCTATCTTTGGTGCTACTGAGTGCGGCGGTACTGTGCCTGCCCTGCCGGCCGTTGGGCGCGGCTGATATCCGCCTGAACCGGCCGGACCGCCGGGGGCTGCTGCTGTGGGGAGCGGTATTCGCGGTATGTCTGCTTTCGGTGCTGCGTGTGCTGCATTACGGAATAGCGCTGGGCGCGGCGGTGCTGGCGGCCCTGCTTGCCGACCGGCGGCTGCTGCGGCGTGTGGATTACAGCCTGCTGCTGACTTTTCTGTTTTTCTTTGTTTTTGTGGGGAATATGAAGGCTCTGCCGACCGTTAGCGAGGCGCTTTCCGGACTGGTGGCAGGGAGGGAAATGACGGTGGGGATCCTGCTGAGCCAAGTGATAAGCAATGTACCGGCGGCCATGCTGCTTTCCGGCTTTACCGCCGATTACCCGGCGCTGCTGCTGGGGGTGAACCTTGGCGGGCTGGGCACCCTGATCGCCTCAATGGCAAGTCTGATCTCCTACAAGCTGTACGCCGCGGCGGATGGGGCCAGGACCGGAAAATATATACTCTTTTTTACGGCGGTGAATGTAGTGCTGCTGGCGGTTCTGTGGGGAGCGATGGTTATAATATATAAATGAAATGATATATATTAAGAGAAGGAATTCCCGCTGGACGGTGAAATTTATTGATAGCATATACGCTATAAAGCAAGACAAAAAACGGATAGCAGGGTAAAGCGATGTTTTTTTGGAATGGGACAAGTTGGATAAAATTTTGTCATAGGTGCGCAATTTTGATGCTTTTCATTAAAAATAGTTGCGCAAAACTGCCGTAAATTAACGGAAACCAGGCACGGAAGAAAAAAGAGATATTCCTTTTTGGAAATATGGGTAGACTTTTTTGAGATATCCCTTTTCATATTTAGTATGTTATATTAACGGAGCTGAAAGACGCCAGATGCGGCGAATACAGTTTATGAGAAAAGGGGTATAGAGATTATGGAAGCGATTGCTGCCATTGTGATCTTTGTGCTGATGTTTGCACTGATCATACTGGATAAGATTCCGCGGCATTACATCACACTGGGGTGCGCCGCGGCAACACTCATCATCGTCTTTGGTGTATGCATGAAGAGCCCGCAGGCGATAATGGAAACACTGAACCTAAAAACCATCATCACCGGGAATTTCTGGATCAGCTCCGGAGAGAGCAGCTCCAGCGGTATCAACTGGGAGACCATCATCTTTGTGGCCGGTATGATGGTGATGGTGGAGGGCATGGCCAAGGCGGGCTTTTTCCGCTGGCTGTGCCTGACCATAGCCAAGGCGGTAAAATATAAGGTAATGCCTATTCTTATTACCTTTATGGTGATGAGCGCCGTACTGGCCATGTTTATCGATAGTATCACCGTCATTCTGTTCCTAGCGGCGGTAACGGTCGAGCTTTCTCAGCTGTTGAAATTTGACCCGGTGCCTATGGTGCTGGCGGAAATTTTCTGCGCGAACCTGGGTGGCTCCGCCACCATGTGCGGCGACCCGCCCAATATCATCGTTGGGACTGCGCTGGGTTACAGCTTTGCCGATTTTATCACCAATACCGGCGTTATTGCCGGCATCGCCCTGGTGGTGAGCGTGGTGTTCTACGCGCTGGCTTACCGCAAGGAGCTGATGGCCAGTGCAGCGGCCAATGCCGGGCTGACGGTACATTATCCCGACCCGAGCGAAGCCATTACTGATAAGAAGGAATTTGTGTTGAGCTGCGTCATCTTCCTGTGCGCGGTGGTGCTGCTGGTGACCCATGCCCAGACCCATTTGACCGTGGCGCTTATCGGTGTGGCGATCACGATACTGACACTGATCTGCTTTGCCAAGGATGCCAAGGAGATCATCCGCGGCGTGGACTACCAGACCCTGCTATTCTTCATCGGACTGTTTGTGGTGGTAGGCGGCCTGGAGCAGACCGGTGTACTGGTGATGATCGCGGAATTCATCGGCAAGCTGTGCGGCGGCAACATCCTGGCGATGGTCTACATCGTGCTGTGGATCTCCGCGGTGGCCAGTTCGGTAGTTGACAATATTCCGTTTGCTGCTACAATGGTACCTGTAATAAAGACACTGGCGGCCACCACCGGCGCCGATCTTTCCACCCTGGCGTGGGGACTTTCCATTGGTACCGATATCGGCGGCAGCGCCACCCCCATTGGTGCTTCGGCCAATGTAGTGGGTACCTCGGTGGTTTCTAAGGCCGGTCACCCGGTAAGCTGGGGCCGCTACTGCAAGACCGCCATCCCGGCGACCATTATTGTGCTGGGCATTGCCATGATCGTCATCAAGCTGAGATATTTCTAAGCAGAGAGGGAGGACAGTATGGAACACGAAAAGCAGCAGGTCATCATTACTATTGGCCGGGAATACGGCTCCGGCGGACACCTGATAGCCGATATGCTGGGTGAAAAATATGGGCTGCCGGTGTACGACAGTACCATCATCGAGGTTATTGCCAAGGAAAAGAACCTGAACCTGGAGAAGCTGAAGGAGTATGACGAAAAGCCCCGCAACCGGCTGTTCACCCGCTCCATAGATGGATACAGCAACTCCCCGGAGGATGTCATTGCCTATATGGAATTTGACTTCCTGCGGGAGAAGGCGAAATCCGGCGAGAGCTTCATTGTGGTGGGACGCTGCGGCAGCTCCATCCTAAAGGGCTACCGGGGGGTCATCAGCATCTTTGTGACCGGCGATATGCCGGAAAAGATCCAGCGCGTGGCGACGGAATTCCATGTTTCCAATGAGGACGCGGAAATGATGATCCAGAAAAATAACAAGAGCCGCAAGCTGTACCATAACTTCTACTGCAAGGAGAAGTGGGGCGACAGCCGCTACTATGAGCTGACCATCAATACTTCTAAGATCGGCTTTGACAGGGCTGCGGAAGTCATCGACTGCTACATCAAGGAGCGGATGGGTGACGACTGGGCTGAGCATATTGCCAGATAACAAGGCTGAAGAATAAAAGAGAAGGAAAAGACCTCCGCCCGGGGAAACCGGACGGAGGCTCTTTTTATTGCATGGAGGAGGTTAGCCGCGGAAGGCGGGATTGAAGGCATAGAAATTGCGGGAATTAAGGTCATCCTGCACCATGCGGAGGGCTTCGCCAAACCGCTGGTAATGGACGATCTCCCGCTCCCGCAGGAAGCGGATGGGCGCAATGACATCGGGGTCATCGATGAGACGAAGGATGTTATCGTAGGTAGTGCGGGCTTTTTGCTCAGCGGCCATATCCTCGCTTAGGTCGGTGATGGGATCACCGGTGGACTGCATGGAGGCAGAGGAGAAGGGCATGCCGCTGGCGGCCTGCGGCCAGATGCCAACGGTGTGATCGACGAAGTAGGGTGCGAAGCCGGAATTTTTGATCTCTTCGATGGAGAGATTCCTGGTGAGCTGGTGGACGATGGTGCCGATCATCTCCAGATGAGCCAGCTCCTCGGTGCCAATATCATTGAGGAGACCGGCGACCCGGCGGTTGGGCATGGCAAATTTTTGCGAAAGGTAGCGCAGGCTGGCGCCCAATTCGCCGTCGGGTCCGCCGTATAGTAAAAGGAGATGTACTACATATAGTAGTACATCTCGATTTCTTCATTGGATTTAGTATATACTATCTTGCTGATAAAACACCGCAAAAGATTGTTCTTTACGGTTGGGGTCACATCAGGATTCTTGAGGGTGGGGATAGCTGCTATAATCTTATCCCGCAAAGCCTGTGGGTCCGGTGCTGGTATAGCAGTGGGTGCTGTATTAAGCTGCTTTTCGAGGTCGGCGATGGCGGATAGGATGGCTTCTTTGTTGCTGCGATATTCCGCAAGGGTATCAACACCGCCCTGGTAGGCTTCCTTGCAGCGCAGTAACTTGTTTTGCTCTTTTTTAATCTGAGCTTTTATGGTGGCAGTGGCAACAGGCGCCGACTGGGTGCGGTATTCGATTTTAAGATTGCCGCCCATGTCGAGGGCATCATGCTCCAACCCCTGCATTACTGCCTTGTCAAGCTTGGTAATGGTTATTGAGTGACTAATTGAGCAAAGCCCTTTTGCATAGTGGTTGCATTGCAGTGACCCTGGTGTGGAGGTAACAAGTGTAGCGCCACAGTTGGAGCAATGAACCAGTCCACGCAGCATGAATTTACTTGCGGTATCTCTCTGATATCTGGGGAATTTCTGTTTATTCTCGGCAATCTTGGCTTGTGCTTTTTCCCATTGCTCCGTAGTAATAATGGGCTGGTGGTTCCCATCCACTATCAGAGTATCGTCTGTTTTATAATAACGGTTTGCCCTGCCAGTTGGAGTCCAACGAATTTTCCCGATGTAAACAGGATTTTGCATGATGTAATTGAGGGTTCGGTATTCAATTTTGCAGCCGCGGCGGGTACGGATCCCCATTTCATTTAGCCTCCTTGCCAGCTGTAGCATCGGAGTGCCGGCGGCGAACTCATCAAATAACATGGATATGACCGGTGCCATCTCCGGATCCGGCACCAGCTGTTTGTTCTCCATGAGGTAGCCGAGGGGTGGGATGGTAACAGGCTCACCACGGGAAACTTTCTCTGTCATGCCGCGCTTGACCTCGCCGGAAAGACGAATGGAATAGTACTCATCCATCCATTCGATAATACGCTCGATCAGGCTGCCGAAAGGTCCGTCGATCAGCGGCTCGGAAATGGAGACGACTTCAATGCCGTCCTTTTTAAGCATGGACTTGTACACAATGCTCTCTTCCTGGTTGCGGGCAAAGCGGGAATATTTCCAGCACAGGATCACCTCGAAAGGTGGGGGCTGCTGCTTAGCTGTGGAGATCATGCGCATAAACTCGGGGCGCTTTTCTGCCTGGCGACCGGAGCGCCCGTCCTCCTCGCGGAAGATGTATTCCTCCGCCAAGATCAGATCGTGGGATTTGGCGTAGTCCCGTATTGCCTGCAGCTGGCTGTCCGGGGAATATTCAAGCTGATCATCTGTGCTGACGCGCACATAGGCTGCAGCTATTTTCATTTAGGATCAACCCTTTCGCTTTTTTAGAACTGGAGGCACTCACTTTATAAAGTGCAGAAAATTTTTGTTTTAACAAATTATCTATTGACTTTATAGCGCAAAATGATACGATATAAGTATCATATGATACTTGAAAGGCAATGCGATGGATAATTGTAGGATTGAAACTAGAGAGGAAGTAAAGGACTATTTAGCCAGGTTGAAGTATGCGTTGCAGGCTGGTGCTCGGGTATCGTTCCAAATGTATCGCTATGTAGATGGGCAACGAGATGAGGAACATACTAATACATATACTATTACATCTCTTTTCCCAAATGAGGATCCAGTAGAAGCAGTTAAAAACGAAATAAGAGATCTTAAGGTTAGCGATTATATGCGGACAGTAAAAGATATACGCTTTCCTAATAAAGCAGAGATGCGGGAATTTGGAAAAGTATATTTAATGAATACGGAACAGCGAGATGTGTATATTAAATTGCGGGTAGAACTGGTTGGAGAGCGAAATTGCGGGGAACACACTGTTTTTATAATGTCATTTCACTTCGCTGAAAAACCTTTTTCTAATGCTGACTTTCCACACCGGTGAAAGGAGGATATGATATGGAAACTATAAAAAAAGAAAAAAAATTATGCGTTTGCTGCATGGAGGAACATGAAGTTGCTACTGTGCGAATTAGAGAAAAAACAAAATTCAAAGAAGCCCCGATTGAGTATGATGCGATATATGAGTATTGTGAAAATGCGGATGAATTTTGGGCGACGGAGGAAGAAGTATCTGAGAATGATATTGCAATGAAAGATGCCTATCGTGAGGCTGTCGGTCTTTTGAGCAGCAAGGATATTATGAATATCCGAAAAAAGTATGGGATTAGTCAAACCGACCTAGCTGAGATTCTCGGCTTGGGAGCCAAGACAATAACCCGGTATGAAGGACACCAAGTACAGGAAAGAGCATATGATGCTTTTCTTAGGCAGCTGGATGCTAATCCTGCTTGGTTTATGGAACTTTTGAAGAAGGAGAAAGATAAAATTTCGCCGAAGTCATATGAGAGGTATTATATGGCTGCGGCAGAGCAAATTAAGGAGAGCAGGAGCATACTGTTAAAGGAGTCAATAGCGGCTAATTATGCAGAGTTTGATGGTGATGAACCTCACTGCGGTAATACAGCGTTTAACATTGAAAAGTTGCTGGAAGTGATCCGGTATTTTGCCAATTCACCAAAGGTAGAAAATCCATTTAAGGTTAAGATGATGAAACTATTGTGGTATACGGACGCTCTTTCATATAAACGCCGTGGTTTCTCCATGACAGGAACCGCTTACTTGGCATGGCAGATGGGAGCTATCCCGGTGGATATGAATTCGATTGTAGGACTATGCAAAACAACGGATTTAGAACTTGCCGAAGGGTATACAGGCTGTCATTTTGACAAAACACCTCTTAAAGAATACCCAATACTAACCACCAGCGATATAGAGATTATCGAGACTATCATTGGAAGGTTTGGAAATTGCACAAAGAATGAAATTGTAGATTGTATGCATAAAGAGAGGGCTTACACTGAGACAGATCAGAATGATTTTATTCAGTATCGGTACGCGAAGGACCTTTCTCTAGAATAATTTATTTTGACATTTTCAGCAAAAAAGCATACAATAGTAATTGCAATCAAAAACGAAAGTTTTTGTAGGGGCGGTGCTGCTGGCGCTGTCCCAGTTTTTTGTTCGTAATGCTTTGGCTCACTTCGGTGAGCCTTTTTTCTATGCCAACATTTTGCCGGCGACGACAAACCATCGCTTTACTCCACCCCGCTGAGGAATGCGACTGCCTTGCCAATGATGCGGATCTGGGAAAGTTCTTCGCCGACGAATACAAACGGCTCATAGCGCGGATTTTCCGGCTGTAGGATGATTTTGCCTGTGGATTTGTAGATGCGCTTCAGGGTGGCTTCGTCCTCTACTATTACGGCAGCAATGGCTCCGTTATCCACATCCGGCTGCTGGTGTATGAATACCAAGTCGCCATCCATAATGCGGGCGCCGGTCATGCTGTCCCCCTTACACTTCAGGCAAAAATCGGCGTGTATGTTTTCCGGCATATTCACATAGCCGTCCAGGTTTTCCGCTGCCAGTATGGGGGTGCCGCAGGCTATGGTGCCCAGCAGCGGCACCTTGCGCATATTGGGGAGGGGGAGGGTATTTTCTAATGATAAAACCCAAGAGGATCTATTTGGAATATCTGATTTTCCAAGCAGGAAATCCATGTCAACATTAAAGTAGTCGGCGATAGTTTCGAGTGCATCAAACCCGGGCTCTCGTTCTCCGCGTTCATACATATTTACTCGACTCTTAGTAAAGCCGAGTTGGTTAGCCATGTCCTGCTGGGAAAGACCACGCTCGGTTCTTAATTGTTTGAACCGCTCCGAAAATTTAGCCATGATGTACCCCTTTCAAGGTTGTTATAAAAATTATACACATTATGTGTACTTTGGTAAATAGACTTTGTGCACAAAATGTGCTGTTGCAGTTTGTGCACAAATTGTGTGATTTTTTATTGACTTTGAGCACGAATAGTGTATAATCATAATCAAGACGAGCACGATATGTGAACGCAAAAATAGGGAGGTGCTAAAATGAGTGTGGGTGAAAGGCTGCGAGCCTTGCGCGGAGAGCGAACACAAGAGGAGATTTCTAAAGAATTAGGGATTACAAAGTCCTCTTATGCCATGTATGAACGAGGAGAACGCACTCCTCGGGATGAGGTCAAGGTACGGATTTCCAAGTATTACGGGGTATCTGTGCAGGAGCTTTTTTATAACTAATGTGAGCACAAATTGTGCTTTTATTCAAATCGAACACCGGTGTCCGATTTGGAGAAAGGCAAATGTTGCACCGGTGCAACATTTGTGGGAGGAGTAACTATGGAAAACGGATACAGAAAAAACGCCCGTCCCAGGGGGACGGACGAGGCAGAGGTAATTCAGGTGATCCATACCAGAGCGCTGGTAGGGAGAGGGACGCCGGAGGATCTTGTGCGGTATCTCGATCAGTATTGGTCATTCGATGGCAGACTGCTGGCTGTTTATGACCCGGCAGTGGAGTATGACCCGATGAAGGTTTACGACACAAGCGGTTTATGAGCCGGTCAGCCTGGTCGGCGAAGAGCTTCTTTCTTTTCGGAAAGCTGCTTGATTTTATCCATCATAAGCGAAGATTCGTGTTTGGATATGTACCACTCATAAATGAGGTACTCGACCAAATCAAGGAGGAGCTTAGCTTCCTCGGGGTCGATATCAACGATGATCGATGTGTCTTTCTCCATGTGGGCACCAATATTACCGAGTTTTCGCGCGGCGTCAATAGCTGCCCATTGATCTGGTGGTATCTTGCCCTCTAACTGGCTAATTTCGCTGGCAAGATTTCCAGCGTGAATGCCCTGCGTATCTCGGATCATCCCTTGAATACACCGCCGAGAAAGGGTGGCGGAAGCCTTGGGGCTGATGTTGAGGATCTCAAAAGCTTCTTGGTAGTCCTTACGAATTGACTGGGGGACATATTCGGGGTATTGCTTGGCATTGCTCTTTGGATAGATCAGGTACTTTTCATCGACGATGTCACCGGATATCCCAATGCCATAGATAGAAGTCTTTTCGCAGCTGGGGCATTTTACAACATGTGCCATTATCCCATTTTCGGCTCTTTGTTTATTAACTTGTTCGAGCTGTGCGAGGTTGGGACCTTGTGGACCAAAGGTTCCTTGGTGAATTGGAGTAAAACCGACATGCGTTTCTTTATGCGTGTCCTTCGTCAAGGGGATAGCTACGCCACAAAATGGGCAGATATAATTGTCAACCAAATAAATCAACTCCCTTCCGTTGACATTATATCATGTGCGGGAAGAAAAGGAAAGTATTTCAAATTTAACGCTTCTGCTCAATTAAGGGAAAAGTGGAGCTGAAAGAGCGGCTATAGCTGCGGAAATGACATTTATACAAGCTTAGGATACATAGCCTAAATCAAGGAGGTGTGATCATGGCAAGGAAAGAGATCACGGTAAAGCGCTCCTACCTCATCACCGACCACGGGACCTTCCCGCTGGATGAGCTGACACCGGAGCAGAAAGAGGAAGCCTGCAAGGTGATGCGGGCGCGGGTGTTGAATATGATGCGGGAGTACTACCTCAAGCACCCGGAGGAATATGCCAAGCTGCCGGATGCCCCGCAGTAGCAGCCGGCAGGGACATAAAAGGAGGAAGTCAAAATGTTTGAGATCTGTTTTCTGCTTCTCGGCATCGGGATAGGCGGGGGCTTCGGGCTGCTTGTCCTGCTGCTGGAGCGTCTGATCCCGGAAAAATGGATCGATGCGATCCTGCACAGGATGGGGGTGGATGACTGATGCGTAAGATCTGCCGCACCGATTATTGGACCTGTCCCTACTGTGGATCAAATCTTGACCCCGGCGAGCGCTGCGACTGCGGGATGCAGCCGTTCACCACACCGGAGCTGGATCCGGACGGGGAGGAATAGTAATGGCTAAAAATACATACTTCTGCCCCTGCGGACGCAGCTTTCCGCGCAGTACCGATGCGGTGTGTACGGGAATACGGCTGGAAAACTACAGCGAGGAACATGAGTGCTGGGGCTGCTGTTTCCCGCTGGAGGTTAGGTCGTGGGACTCTTCGGTAAAGGGGTTGGTGCTCGACCATTATGTTTGCCGCGCGTCCAAGGGTGGGATCATCTATAAGACTACAGCGGAATTCAACTTGGAGAATACCAACTCCAGCTATATCTACACGCTGGATCGCCCCGTGATCCTGCAGCTGATCCGGTTTTATCTTACCTTGGAAGGGCAGGGATCAGACCTTGCAGACGCTGCCAATACCGATGACGATGTGTTGGAGCGTTACTTCTTGGGAAGTTCGCTGCATGAGGGCAAGCGTACCTATGCGTTTAGCTGGAAAAGCAATAAAACCGGCTTGCGGGATAAAAGGATCTTCTTCGAGAGGTACCTGGCACTCAATTCGGAACAGTCCGAAGACTGGTGGCGGGAGAAAATACAGGCACTTACACCGCTGCCGGCTGCCCAGCCGAAGCAGTGCCCCCATTACCGCGGGGTCATAAAAAAGGGCAGGGAATACCTGATCTCCTGCGAAAAGTGGCTGGGACCCGGGACGCCCTATGAGACCAGGAGAGATGCACAACTCGGCGCTGAGCATCGCTGTCTGTGTGCGGAACAATATCAAAGCTGCCTGTTCTATAGGCAGGCGGAAAGGGACGGTGAAAAAATGAGTATGGAATATCCGCTGCCGGGCGAGGGAATGTGCCCCTGCTACGGCGGCGCAAGTGCGAAAAAGGGCGGTGGGCATCTGATCCGCTGCGGCAAGTGGGAAAGTCCGATGCCCGATGATGGTACATATCTGCAGCAGATCAAGATGTGCAGTGGCGAGGATCTGGATAAATGCCGCTTCTACCTGCTGTGGTGGCTGCGGGAAAACGGTCACGGCGAGGAAGCCAGCGGAAAATCCGATGGCGAGCTGCGGAATATCTATCGGGGATATCAGCTGAAAAAAGAACTGGCGGAGGAAAAGGAGACCGGTATTCAGCCGGCGTCCGCGGCTCTTGCGCCGGATAAGCCCGAGCACCCCCGCTCCCCCGAGGAGCTGGCGGTCGCCATTGGCTTCTATAAGGCACAGACGGTGCAGAACATTATTGAGATCGGGCGGTGCCTCATTGAAGCCAAAGCCCAGCTGGACCATGGGCAGTGGATAATTTGGCTGGCAGAGAAAGCGGAAATAGGATATAGACAGGCTGCCCGCTTTATGCAGCTGGCTAATGAGTTTGGCTCAAATGTGACAGCGCTGTCACATTTGGGTTATACCAAAGCACTGGCACTGCTGGCGGTACCGGCGGAGGAACGGGACGAGTTTATTGAGGCGCCCCATGTAGTAAACGGGCAGAAAAAGACTGTGGAGCAGATGACCAGCCGAGAGCTGGAAAAAGCCATAAAAGAGCGCGACGAAGCCCGGCAGCAGGCTGAGGTGCAGAGCAAGGAATATGGCAGTCTGAGCCGGAAATATGGTGATCTGAATAAAGAACTGGCAGATGCCCGCCGCACTATAGCCGATAAGGAGAAAGCCCTGCGGGAGCTGGAGAGCCGACCGGTAGATGTGGCTGTGACCGAACCTACAGAGGAACAGCTGGATGAAATGCGTGCGGAGATCCGCCGCGAGCTGGAGCGGGAGATCCCTCAGAACATGTATTTATCCTCCAAGGCGGCGGAGCGTGCAGTGGATGTGTTTAATTCCGCTGTTGATGCGGCACTGGGGCACCTCATTGAGGTGGAGCAGACCCGCCCCTACCTCCAGGCAAGCAAAGATATGGAGGATGCCATCACCTGGCTGGAGGTCAAGATAGAGCGTCTGACCGAGCTGAGGGATGCCATGCTGATGGCGGAGCGCCGGCGGGATGAGCACGCCAATGATATCGACTTTTAAGGGGGGACAGGAATGAGGTTATGGGACAAGCTCCTGGTGGTGCTTATCGTAATTGGCTCGGTGCTCCTCTTTGCCTGCGTAGCCAATGAAGATATTGAGGCGCACCGCGATGCTGCGGAGGCGGCAAAGGCTGTGATTCTCTCCGAGGGAGAGGTAGCCCGTCGGGAACAGCTGGCATATTACCGCGGCTGGCAGGATGGCAAGCAATATTATCTGGACAGGTTTGGGGGAACATCATGATGGACAAGTCTCCTTGTTATGGTTGTGGAACTCGAAATGTGGGCTGTCACGCCGGCTGTGCCGCCTATAAGGACTGGCGGGCGGCACTTGACGCCTCAAAACCCAATTGTCGGCGCGACGAGATGAAAGAATACGCTTATGCCCGAGGGGCAAGGTTGAACCGCCTCCGGCGCAGCGGTACTGCCCGCGGGAAAAGCTCGTTATTTCGGAACTTCAGGAGGGTTATATGAACGGAAAGGACATTGTGAGATATCTCCGCTGGATCGCGGTGAATGACCAGGCGGTGATGTGTCCGCAGCTTGCCAAGGAAGCTGCGGACTTCATTGAAGCGGCGCTTGGTATTATCTCTACATATGATGATCTGCGAAACCAGATAGAGAGGAAAGGGGGAGTGCTGCTTGGCAGGGAAAGTGCCGACGGAAAAGAAGCCAGTGAAGAAGCCACCGAAGTTTAAGGGAAAACCGACCCTCCGCCAGATCGCCAACGCGGCAGCGAAAGAGGGAATGTCCTACGGGAAGTTCGTAGCAAAATACAAGCTGTGAGGTGTTTTTGGATGACGCATTATATCAAGATCCTGCCGGAATACTTTAACGCAGTAGCGACCGGCAGAAAGAGCTTCGAGGTGCGGTGCAATGACCGCAAATACACGGTAGGGGACCGGTTGATCATGCAGGAGGTCGATGAGCATGGCAGACTAAGCGGTCAGAGCATTGTCTGTAAGATCACCTACATATTTTCTGATACGGAATATGTGAAAGAGGGATATGTGGTCCTCTCTGTGGTGTTTATCCGCAAAAATCCGCTTACTACGCTGGAGGTTTGGGCAGAGACCGGCGAGGAGTACTATGCCGTGTACGGCGCCGATGGTACGGATATCTGTGAGAGCTTGTGCCGGAATCCGGAGGATAAGACGGCGGAGCATTGCGATGGCTGCTTGATGCGGCAGCTAATCAACCGTCTGGGTGACATCGAATATTGGGGGAACCTTTCCCGGGGTGAGGATGATGAATAAAAGCTGTGTCACCTGCGCTTTCTATAAGCCGTTTGATGTACCGGCGGTCAATGAATCATATGGCATATGGGGCAAGTGCCTGTACGGTGTGCCGGAGGGGGGCACCGGCTACAATGTGTATATCCCGCATGGCTGCTGCAAGCGCTACTCCGAAAAGGAGGGGACGAAAGATGGAAAAACAGAACCTTCCGGCGGGTAACTACACCGCCATTGTCGTAGGAGCCAGAGTGGAGCATTATCCTTCTGGCTCCTATATTGTCCAGCTTCTTCTGTCGGTCACGCAGGGAGAGCTGAAGTACTCTAAGTGCTGTAAGAATATGTTCTACCAGGATACGCCGGAACAGCTGGCGTTGGCTCGATCACACTTCGCCCGCATCGGCGGCAGGCTGGGTGACCGCTTCACCGTGGATAAAGATGTGCAGACTCTGATCGGAAATGTGCTGCCGGTCACGGTGTACTACACCGATCATGGGAAGCAGAGGGTAGCCGTAAAGGGGCGCATTGGGATGGATGACCCGCAGGAATATCGCAAGGAAGGTAAATACAATGTATGAAAAAATACCTCTTGAATTAAAACAGCTGCCCCATTGGGTAGGTTGGAAATATATGCAGCGCCCCGGCGAAGATCATAAGCGTAAGGTGCCGATCAACGCGATGGACGGTCAGCCGGCAAAGAGTAATGATCCGACAACCTGGTGCGATTTCGATACGGCTTGCCTCGGCAAAGAACGCTTTGGCTTGGATGGCATTGGATTTATGTTCTCCGGTGATGGGATTTTTGGTATAGATATTGACCATTGCTATGATCCGGAAACACAGGAGCTGGATCCCGCAGCGGCAGAGATCATCGAGACGGTACAGAGCTATACTGAGCTGTCACCCAGCGGGACGGGTATTCATATCCTTTGCAAGGGCGTTCTGCCAGAGGGTCGCAAGCGCCGCGGCGCGGTTGAGATGTATTCCACTTTACGATACTTTACCGTTACGGGTAATCAATTTGGCTTGGAGTACCCTTTTTCAGACTGTACAGAGCGCGTTGCGGTAATGCACCGGAAATATCTCGGAGAAGAAGAAACCGCCGCAGGAGCGCAAAAAGCAGCGCTCCCAATGCCTACCGGACGGGGCACCAATGCAGACATGTCGGTTGATGCCATTCTCCGCCGGATGTTCGACAGCAAGCATGGGCAGAAGCTGCAGGACCTCTATAACGGATCATGGGAGCGGTATGGCATTGGGGACGGCTCTCAATCCTCGGCAGATCAGGCTTTCTGCAATACGCTGGCATTCTGGTGCCGGTGCGATGCGGCACTGATGGACGCCATATTCCGTCGATCCGGGCTGTATCGCCAAAAATGGGATAAGCGCCGCGGCGCAAAAACATACGGGCAGATCACCATTGATCGCGCAATCAAAGACTGCAGGGATATTTGGGAGCCGCAGGAGCGGGTACAGCGCCCGGCGCCTGCGGTCCCCCTACCCCCTCAAAATACTTCTAACGAAGTTCCAGCGATAGAAAATGCCACGGTAGGCGAGACGGGACAGCGGAGATACTACACCTATGATGATACCGGCAACGCACTGCGGTTCCGCGATGCCAATGCCGGGCTGATCCACTATAACCATGTGGACGGCTGCTGGATCTACTGGGACGGTGTGCGCTGGGCGTCTGATGAAAACGGTGAGATCAAGCGGCGGGCGGATAAGATGCTGGCGGATATGGCAAAGGATCTCAAGGAGATGCAGGATGATCCCGCCTACAACGCCTACAAGAAGCATTTGAGCCGGAGCAGGAGCCATCGGGGAAAAGAGGGGTTTATCGCCGAAGCACGCCATCTGGAGGGCGTGCCGGTGCTGCCCTCGGAGATGGACAGGGCAGGGAATGCCTTTAATGTGCGCAACTGCCTGATCTCCCTGAAGACCGGCAGGACCGCCGAGCACGATAAGAAGTACATGATCAGCAAGCTGGCGCCGGTGACCTATGATGAGAATGCGAAGTGTCCACGGTGGGACCGCTTCATTGAGGAGATCACCTGCGGGGATAAGAGTCTCCAGCTCTACCTCCAGCGCATGATCGGATACTGCATGACTGCCTATACCAAGGAGCAGTGTATGTTCTTCCTTTACGGGAATGGATCCAACGGTAAATCCGTCTTTGTAGATACCATCGCTTATATGCTGGGCGAGTATGCCGCCAGCTGTCAGCCGGAGACGGTGATGATGCGCGACCGCAATAACACTGCACGCGGAGACCTTGCCCGCTTGAAGGGCGCCCGTATGGTCGTTACCAGTGAACCAAACGACGGCTGCCGGCTGGATGAGGGCATTGTCAAGCAGATGACCGGCGGTACCGAGAATAAGCTGACTGCACGCTTCCTTTATGGGCGGGAATTCGAATTTTCTCCGGAATTCAAGATTGTGATGAGCACCAACTATAAGCCGGTCATCAAAGGAACCGATAACGGCATCTGGCGCCGTGTGCGTCTGATTCCGTTTACTGCGGAGTTCACCAAAGAAAACCGTGACCCACAGCTGACCGAGAAACTGCGGCGAGAGCTGCCTGGTATCCTTAATTGGGCAATCGCCGGCGCCGTTGGCTGGTGTAAAGAGGGGCTGCCGCCCTGTGCCATAATAGACGAAGCAGGACAGGAGTACCGCAGCGAAATGGACCGTGTGCAGCAGTTTCTTGATGATTGCACGACCCGCAGCGAAAGCAGCAGTACGCAGGCATCTACACTTTATAAGTGCTATAAGGCGTGGTGCAGTGAGCAGGGTGACCGCTTTCCGGTAGGCTCCACGAAGTTCTTTATGGAGCTGAAACGGCGCTTCAAATCAAGGAAAACCGAGGCTTATAACGAATATATCGGCATCAAAATCAACGATCTTGGCATGGATCTGTACACCAGGGCGGAGAGATGAAAATTCCGCAGCTGGAGGAGATGGATGGATGCACCCACTTTTGCAAAAGTTTTTCATAAGAGCGCGTTTTATGAAATATTTTATAAAAATGCTTCCATTCTTCCATGTCTTCCATTTTCACCATTTTTAGAAAGGAGAAAAGAGAAATGGACGGAAAAGAGTACTGCAATAAGAGAGTGATGCTGGGGAAGTATCGCTATCTGATGGCTATGGTTGCACGACGGGGGAAAGAGGCTGCCAGATGGAATGATCTCGCTGCTCGTCCGGTAGGATCCGGCATTGGGTCTGCCCGTACCAGATCTGGCGTCCCGCCTGTGGATATCGGGGCGGCTAAGGTAAATGCTTTAGCGATTGAGCAGGAGTGTGACGAGCTGGCGGAGGAAGCTCGTCGGGAGCGTGATCGGCTGGCGATTTGCATTGCCCTGGTACCGGACGCAGCTTCTCGGGATATTCTGGAGCTGGCATATCTCAACGGCTATACGATGTCCCAGCTGGAGCGTCATTATGATACTTCCAAAAAGACGGTAGACCGGCGGATGAAACGGGCAATCCTGCTGCTGGATGCAAACTCCACCTTCTTCAGGAATGCCGGCTCCTGAAAACTGTCCGCATTTGTCCTTGTTTGTCCATGTTTGTCCCGTTTTGTCCTCTTGTTTTCCATACCGTTATTGACTATAATACATGTAGAGGAGTATGCCTGTGGGGCGTACTCCTTTTCAGTTTCAAGGGAATATTCAGCTCGGGTTTCATGCCCGGGCTTTTTTATTCCTCCGAAAAGCGGAAGATCTTTCAACAAGATATTCACCAAAAGCCGCTGTAAAAGCGATTTTGGTGTGAAAAAGACTGCTTTAGGGTGGTTTTCCACATTTATCGGGCTTGTATGTAGGTACTTCCCGGGGTATAGGGGTATCGCAGGTGCTTGCGAGCGCGGAAAAAATCCGGCTTTAAGAATTTTTTGAGCACTTGAAACTCGAAAACTCCCTGCAGCCCTCAGATCTCCGCGTTTTTTGTGCAGGTTGCCAATGTATTTGGCAGTGCCGGAAAGCTTGGGGCAGCTGGGCATTTTGAAGGGAAAGGAGGGCATTCTGTGTGGATTGTGAAGTAGCGGATCAGGTCTCCATGGAGCAGATGGAGGCGGAACAATCGGCTTCGCCGAAAAGGAAAGCGGCGCCGCTCGCCTTTGATGAGGAACTGAATACAGTGATTATGAGCAGCGAGCTGACGGCGAAGTATTTCGGCGTGTCACAACAGACGCTCTCCAACTGGGTGCGCGCCGGCTGTCCGCGGTATAAATACGGTTTTTATGATCTGCGGGAAGTCAGCGAATACCGCTTTAAGGTTGCCGGTCCAATGAAGACGCCGGAGAGTGAGCGGGATCTGGAGAGCCTGCCGGTCCAGCAGCAAAAACTGTTTTATGAGCAGCGTCTAAAGGCGGCGCAGGCTGAGGCTGCCGAATACAAAAATGAGATCGCCAAGGGGGAATATCTTCCGAGAGAGCAGGTCGTCAACGATCTGCGGAAGTTCTGTGTGGTTCTGAAGCGTAGCCTGCAGGGGCTTGGGCGCCGGATATCCCGGGATGTCGCCTCGCAGCTGGGACCGGTCGAAGCTCGTAAGTTCGATAGAACAATCAAAGATACGGTCGATGAGGCACTGGAGCAGCTCAGCGTGGACGGAGTGTATCACTATGGCGGCAAATAAAGACTGGAGCTGCCCTGAATGGATTACCGAGGCGTTGCAGACGCTTCGCCCACCGGGGCGAATGACGGTAAGCGAGTGGGCAGATGCCCGCAGGGTGCTGGATGCCAAGACCAGTTCAATGCCCGGACGATGGAGCACTGATCAAACCCCATATCTGCGGGAGATCATGGATGCCTTTAACGACCCAGAGATCGAGGAGATCAGCCTGATGAAGTCTACACAGATAGGCGGCACCGAGGCGATGCTGAACATGCTCGGTTATGTGATCGATCAGGATCCCAGTGCGTCGATGATCGTTTATCCCACAAAAGAACTGGGCGAATTTTCTTCCAAAAACCGTATTCAGACAATGGTGGATCTGTGCCCGGAGCTGCGCGAGAAGTACGATGCCGGTTCCAAACTGTTGGAATTGCAGTTCAGCGAGATGTATTTGGTGATCAGCGGCGCCAATTCGCCGGCAACGCTGGCATCTTATCCAATTCGGTACCTCTTTATGGATGAGGTAGACAAGTATCCGGAGAATGCCGGTAAGGAGGCGGACCCGCGGGCGCTGGCGAGAGAACGAACCAATAGTTACCGGGATAACCGTAAGATCATCAGTGTAAGTACACCAACCTATGAGGATGGGAACATCTATAAGGACTGGCTGGCTGCTGATGAGCAGAACGAATATTGGGTGACCTGTCCAGAGTGTGGAGCTCAGTGGTCATGGGAATTCAAACAATTGAAATTCGATAACAGCTCTCCGGAGATGGCACAGCAGACGGCGATGTACTGCTGCAAGGAGTGCGGGGCAATGCTTTCAGATGCCCAGCATAACCGGATGAACCAGCAGGGCTTTTGGAAGAAGGTCAAAAGCAGCGGGCGACAGCGTGTTGCTTTCCGCATGAATGTGTTTGCTTCGCCTTTTATAAGGCTTGGAGATATTGCAAGGCAGTTCGAGGTCAGCCGCAAGGATAAGGCGCAGTTGATGAACTTCATCAATTCCTGGCTGGCAGAGCCGTGGAAAGAGGTCGAGGAAACCACCAATGCCGAGTATCTGATGGAGCAGCGGCAGGGACAGTATAAAAAACAGGTTGTGCCGCCCGGTACAGTGCTGATCACCGGCGGGATAGATGTGCAGAAGAACTGCTTTTACTGGACGATCCGGGGCTGGCGAGCGAACATGACCAGCTTTAATATCGACCACGGAAAGGCGTTCTCTTGGCGGGAGATTGAGTACATTATGAACCGCTCGCTGGTAGATCCGGCGGGGAAAGGGTATATTGTAAACCTTTGCTGTGTGGACTCCGGTGATCAGACCGATGATGTTTATGATTTCTGTGTTGTCAATAGCGAATGGGCGGTGCCGATAAAGGGCGCTTCCGGCAGACTGTCGGGGCGCTTCCGCAGAACGATCATAGACCGTGTTGACTCCAAGGCGAGGGGGCACACGCTGATCATCATAGACACCATCTACTACAAGGATATGCTGGCGAGCCGTATGCGCCGCGGCGAAGAGGATGGTGGCTGGTTCACACACATTGACTGCGATCCGGAATACTGCGAAATGGTAACGGCGGAACAGAAGGTTGTGCGGAAACGCAACGGTCGCATGGAATCGGTCTGGGAGCCGAAAGTGGTAGGACGGGACAACCACTACCTCGATACTGAAGTATATGCGGCGCTGGCAGCTGACCTGCTGGGGATCCGTGAGATCAATGCCGAACAGGCGGTAGCTCAGACGGTGGAAGAACCTGTAGCTGCGGTATCTCACGGTTCATCCGGAGGAAACAACTATTTCACGGAAAGAAAGGGGTGGTTTGGATGAGAATTGACGAGTACCGGGAGCAGCTGGCAAGCGTAAATGCTGCCATTAAGGCGATAGAGGGCGGTGCCCAGGAGTACAAGATCGGTACGCGCAGCGTGCGGCGTGGAGAACTTGCCACGCTATATGCGGAGCGTCACCGGTTGGAGACGCTCATTGACAGCGCATATGGCTCTACAACGGTTGGGGTGATGAGACGGAGGTGATGGAGAGTTGAACATATTTGAGCGCCTGATCCTTGCCGTTAATCCCAAGGCAGCGCTGAACCGCGCTTACTATAAGCAGCTGTGCCGCAGCTATTACGATGCGGCGGGGAGAACCAGGGATAACTGGGCGCGTGGGAATACGACCGGCGAGCTGACAGACCGGGCGGCAAGGGATACGGTGAGATCCAGAGCGCGGGCACTGGAGCGCAATGATGACAGCTTTAAGGGCATCATCCTGGACCTTGAGCGTAATGTCGTTGGAACAGGTGCGGTGCTCCAGGCAAAGACCAAAAGTGCCGGCGGCGAAGAGGATGACGAACTGAACACCAGGATCGAGCGGGAGTGGAATCGCTGGTGCCGGAAAGGGTTCTGCACCGTGGATCGCCGTTGGAGCTTTAGGGATGTGCAGAGGCTTTTTGTCCGGCGAGGATATGTTGATGGCGGATTGCTCTGCGTAATGTGTCAAATTGACGGCGAATTCAGGATCCAGCTCCGCGAGGTAGACGAACTGGATAAAACGGTTTTCTCGTATGGCAAGAACCGAGTGGTCAGCGGTGTCGAGATCGACTCGTATGATGCCGCAGTCGCCTACCACTTTAGGCGGTATGATGTGTCTGGCTCATGGACGGGGGAGCTGCAGCGGATCCCCGCAGAACGGGTTATATTCTTCGCCCAGATGCAGAGGGTATCGCAGGTGCGGGAATTTTCGCCGGCAGCCAGTTGCCTGATCCGCATGGATGGGTTATCTCAGCTGACTGACGCAGCAATCACTAAGGAAAAGGTGCAAGCCTGTTTTGGCGTTGCGATAGAGCAGGAAGCGCCGCTGAGTGGTGTCCCATCGATAGGGCGAGGGGTGCAGATGCAGGGAAAGCCTGCGGATCCGCCTACTGAGTTCTTAGAGCCCGGTATGATCAAATACCTGCGACCGGGTGAAAAGGTCGCGCCGATTAGCTCGTCTGGTGTGTCATCAACAGCAGATAACATGATTAAGTCAGTGCTTCGGCAAGCAGGTGCCGGCGCGGGTCTTAGCTACGAGGCGGCGACTAGAGATATGAGTCAGGTCAACTATTCCAGCGCTCGGCAAGGAATGCTGCAGGACCGACGGACCTATGCAGACTGGCAGACCGGCTTGATCGAGTCGGTACTGGATCCCATATTCTTCGCGTGGCTTGAATGGGCGGTACTTTCCGGTAGGGTGAAGATACCGGACTACTGGAGCAGTCCGGAAGAATACGGCTCTCATGTGTGGATCATGCCGGGTATGGACTGGATTGACCCTATCAAAGAGGCAAATGCCAATAAAATCGCTTTGGATAATAATCTGACTACACTGCAGCAGGTATGCGCAGCAAAGGGTCAGGACTGGCGAGAGGTGATCGATCAGCGCGCCCGGGAGGTGCGGTATATCAAAAATACGATAGGAGATGATGAAATTGCCAAAGAGTAAAGGTGCGGTGCCGGGGATGTTTACTCGGAGCTGCGAAATGGAACTGCGGCAGGACGGTGAGAATGAAAACCGATTTGAACTGTCCTTTTCGAGCGAGGCGCCATATATGCGGTGGAGCGGCATGCCGGAGATCCTGGTACATACCAAAAAAGCGGTAAACTTCACCCGCCTCAGAACGGCTGGAGCGCTGCTGTTTGACCACGGATGCGACAGCCGAATCGGCAGAATGCCGGTGGGGTTGATCAAAAGCGTCACCCTGGATGAGGAGGCGCATAAGGGCAGAGCAGTGATTGAGTTTGACCCCGATGATGAGGATGCCCTGAAGATCCGCAGTAAGCTGCAGAAAAAGATGCTCAATGGCATCAGTGTAGGGTATCGGGTAACGGAGTGGCAGGTGCTGCGCGAGGGAGAGAAAAGTGCAGATGGTCGCTTTGCCGGTCCCTGTTATCTGGCTACCAAGTGGGAGCCGCTTGAAATTAGTGTCGTAGCCACACCTGCCGATCCTACGGTAGGTGTAGGCAGAAGTATAAGCAATGAGGAGGACAATAATATGCCTGAAATTGAAACCGTAACCAGAACCGGCGAGGGTGCAGGTACCCCGCCTGCGGCACCTGCCGCGGACAACCAGGCGGCTGTGGATGCCGCCGTAGAGAACGAGCGTGCCAGAGCTGCAGCGATTACTACCCGCTGCCGTCACTTTGGCGTGAGCCCGGATGATTATATCGCGCGGGGGCTCACCGTTGAGCAGGTCAACGAAGATCTGCTGAGTACCATGGAACAGCGCCGTCAGCCTCTGACCGGCAGCAGTGTCGGCGTAGTACGCGACGAGGGCGATAAATTCCGCGCCGCAGCAGCAGACTCCATTCTTCTGCGTGCCGGCAGAGAAGTGGAGAAACCGGCGGATGGCGCCCGGGATCTGCGCAGCCTGACCCTGCGCGACATTGCCCGATCCACTCTCCGCATTGAGGGCGTTGAGGGCTGGGAGCGCATGAGTAATGATCAGCTGTTCCGCGCCATCGTTAGTCCCGGTTCCGCTTTCAGCTCCATCATGGACGATTGTGTCCATAAGACTATGTCGAATGCTTACAAGACCGCAGATACCACCTTCCAGCTGTGGACTTCCAAAGGCACCCACGCGGATTTCCGTCCGAAGAAAATCTACGAGATCAGTGAAGCCGGCGAGCTGGACGAGGTCAGGGAGAATGGCGAATTCAAGTTCGGCAGCGTGTCTGATGACAGTGTTACCAGCGTTCTCGCCACCTTCGGCAAGAAGTTTGGCTTCACCCGCAAGGCACTGATCGATGATGACCTTGATGTGCTTACCAAAATTCCTGCAGCATATGTGCGTGCGGCGAAGCGCGGAGTCAATAAGGCAGTATATAATCTGCTGATCAAAAACCCTGTGATGGCAGATGGGAAAAACCTTTTCAGCGCCGATCACGGCAACATCGGTACCGCTGCGGCACCCTCTGTCGGTTCCTACAGTGAGGCGCTTGGTCTGATGGCGGCGCAGAAGGACAGCGGCGGCAAGGCTTTCCTCAATATCCGTCCCAGATTCATTCTGTGTTCTCCGTTTGCTTACGCTGAGCATGCGCAGATGATCCATTCCGTTGCGGATCCCAATGGCAAGAATTCCGCTGTGGTCAATCCCTTTGACGAGCAGCATTTTGGTCTCCAGCTCGTGATGGATGCAGAGCTGAACGACATGAAGAACGGCAGCGCATATCCCTACATCTTCGCTGCCGACAGCAATTCCTGCGGTACCATTGAGGTTGGCTACCTCAACGGCAACGAGGAACCGATCCTGGAATCTCGTGCCGGCTTTGATTTCCTGGGAATCGAGTGGCGGATCTACACCGATTACAGCGTTACGCTGCTCAACCACCGCGGTTTCGTAAAGAATGCTGATGTTTGATGACATCTGAAAGGAGAAGATAACTATGGCTAAAGCAATCTATGTGCAGGAAGGGGTCAATGTTGATTACCTCAATTCCGGCACTGCCACCATCGCCTATGGTGACATCCTCGTATATGGTGACCGACTCGCTGTTGCTGCCTGCGAGATACCCGCCGGAGAGGTAGGGACGGTGTCCCTCAATGGCGTCTATGAGATGCCGGCTGAGACTACCGCTGCCTTTACTGTTGGTGCCACCGTGTATTGGGATGGCACCAATAATGTGGTGACCGCTACTAAGGCTACCAGTGGTGCCATTACAGCCGGTGTGGTGATCGAAGCGAAGGCGCAGGCTGCCGGTGCTTGCCTCATCCGTATCGGCTGAGGAGGCGTTATGAAAAAAGTAAAGCTGCTGAAGGACGCTTTTTTGGAGGGACGGCTGCTTCCTCCCGGAAAGCTGGTAGATGTTCCTGATGAGGTTGCGTTGGCGATGATCGCCAACGGCAACGCATCTCCCATACTGGCAGAGGAAGCAGCACCCGAGGTCAAGGAGAACGCCGTCTCTGCAGAAGTGCAGTCTGCCGATGAACAGCCTGAACCCGCAGCGGTTCAGGCACCAGAGCCGGAGCAGAAACTGGGGCGTGGTTTGAAATGAACCTGAAAGACCAGATGGCAGCGGATGTGGATACTGTGTTTTTCAACTTTGACGAGATGGCGGAGAGTATCACCATAAACGGGAGGGGAGTCCCTGCCATTGCCGATACGGATACGCTGTCCGGATTTATGAAATATGGCATTCATGTCGGCGAGAAGCTGGTATTTCTCCGAGCGCTGGACTTTCCCGGGCGTTTCCGTCCGGGAGAGCCCATCCTGCTGGAGAAGGAAAAGTGGTTCGTGGTGAGCTGTGAGGGCGATGATAACATGCTGCAGCTTGTGCTGGAGCGTCATATGAGGTGATTCTGGGTGTCGCAAAGAGAGTTTGTGGTGGATACTCGCCAGATGGAAAATCTGCGAAAAGAGTTGGCGGTGCTGCCGACGGATCTTCGTGCGGCGGTAAGGAATTCACTTCGCGCCGGCGTGAAGAGTTCACTGAAGCAGGTAGTGATGGACCACTATGCGCTGAACCTTCGGGGAAAGCGAAGCACCTACACGGTGCGGGATTATCGCAACTCGGAGAACAACCAGGAGGAGATCCGGTTTGTGGTTTCTGGTCGGCTGTTGACGCTTTCACACTTTAACTTTTCGCCGCAGGTGTCGCATGCAGGGAATCCCAGTGTGGAGATCTTCCGGGGACAGGTGAAGAAGGCGTCAGCAATCATGGGCGATGATGGGAAATACCATAAGCCCTTTGTGATGAAAACCGGGGCAAGGGACATCGGCAAGGTGCAGCTTAATGTATTCCGAGCAACCGGAGGTAAGACCCGTACCGGCAAGTCAAGGCTAAAAAGCTACCGAACATTGTCGGTACCGCAAATGCTTGGCAATGAGGCGGTAGCCGATGAGGCACAGACTGTAATGCTACAGGTATTTGAGCGGGACCTGATGAAAAATATCGAGAAACGGACGGGTTTGATGCAGGAGAACATCTTAAAGGAGTAAGTCAATGACGGTAAAGTATCTGACGGATATCAAGGAGTTCCTGGAGCGGAATGTCGCTCCGAAGATAAGTCTGCGCGGGATTGCGGATAAAGATGATACGACCTGCTTGATGGTCAGCCCGCATGTTACCGTTGGATTGCCTATCACCTTTGATACTCCGGCTTGCGTCAGAGATAAGATTCCGGGGATCGTAGTTGGACTTGCGGCTCCAATCGAGTATTCGCAGGAGATCGCACAGATCCCGGTGGAACTGGCAGTGGTCGCTTACTGCCCTGGCACACAGGATGAATTCGGGCTGAGTTATGACAATACCGGCTTTTGGGATGTTTGCAATCTTTCAGATCTGATCGTGCGTGAGCTTTTTGCCGCCGATACAATCGGGGGACTGTACCTGTCTGATCGAGTAGTGCAATGTCGACCGGATAATGAGCAGTACGGCGATTACTGGATGGGATCTGTCACCTTTACGGTTAAGGCACACGGAGTGCCGGAGCTGCGCCAAAGAGAGCTCTTATAATTTAGGAGGATCAAGATGAGTTATAAGCATGGCATTTATGCCAAGAGAATAGCTGGTGATTCGGTGACCCCCGAGGTGAGCGGCACTCTGCCGGTCTACTTCGGCGTAGCACCGGTCCACCAGCTCGAAAGTTATGAGGGTAAAACCAATGTGCCGATTCTTTTGGACGGTGCATCGGAGGCTGTGAGTAAGATCGGATACAGCCTCCTGTGGGACGATTACAGCCTTTCCGAGGCGGTGTTTGCGCATTTTATGCGTGTTGATGCGGTTGGTCCCATTGTTGTGATCAATGTGCTTGACCCGGCGAAGCACCGGGAATCGAGCGATACTACGGCGACGCTGACCTTTGCAAATGGCAAGGCAGAGATTGCCGACGACAAAGCAATCCTTAGTACAATCACACTGACCGGAAAGACCAAGGGCACTGACTATACGGTGGAAGCAAATGATGACGGTACGGCGGTGATTGTCCGCGATCTGACCGGTACAATGACTACCGCAGCGGTGACCTATCGAAAGATCGACTTGACGGCAGTGAGTGTAGATGCTGTTACAGCATCTATTTCCGCTGTGCTGCCAAATGTCTATGAGGTGACCGGCATGATTCCATCTCTTCTGTTGGCACCGGGCTGGTCGCAGAGTAAAGCGGTTGCGGATGCGCTGGTAAAGGCTGCCGATAAGATCAACGGACATTGGGATGCTTATGCATTGGTTGATATTGCTCCCACCGCTGCCACGGTAACCGCCGCCAAAGCAAAAAAGAATGCTGAGGGTAGATCTACTGCCAAGGAAACTCCCTGCTGGCCCATGGTGACGGACGGGATCCGTAATTATCACCTGAGCTGTCTGAGTGCAGTAATGCATCAGATGGTGGATGCGGAGAATGAGGATATCCCGTATGAGAGCTGCTCCAACAAGATCCTTGCAGGTATTACCGGTCTGGTGGTTGAGAACAGCTCCGGCGATGCTGAAGCAATTAAGATGACGATAGAGAATGCCAATGAACTCAATGCCGTGGGTATTCGCACAGCCCTGTTCTGGGGCGGAAGCTATCGCATTTGGGGACCGCACACCGGAGCGTACAGCTCAGAGGGTGATAATGCCGCAGATGAGATCTTCGATTGCAGTGTCCGCATGGTTCGGTGGCTCGGTAACACCTTCCAGGCATTGTACGGTGATGTGATCGACCGCCCGATGCATCGGGCACTGGTCGATTCTATCCTCAATGAGGAGCAGATGCGCCTCGATAACCTTGTGAGCCGCGGGGCGTTGCTGGGCGGAAAGATCCGTTTTGACGCCGCGGCAACTCCGACCAATGATATCGTATCCGGTGAATTTGCTCTGGATGTGGACTATACCACTACGCCGGCGGCGCGTGCTATTGTGTGCCGTTATCGCTATTCCAGCAGTGGGCTTTCCAAACTGACGGGAGGTGAGGAGTAATGAGCAGTGTAGCAGTAGTTGCGTCCAAGTATCTTATCGATGGCGAAGTAATCGCTGAACAGGTCAAGGTGACACTGCCGGAGATCAAATGGAAGACCGCTACCATCAGCGGCGCAGGGCTGGGCGGGGATATCGAAGTTCCGCTGACCGGACTGACCGAGACGATGTCCAGCCAGGTCGATCTCCGCTCTGTGACCCACGCTGATGCGGTCCGGGCGATGGCGCCTGGCTTCCGCAGCCATGAGGTCCGTTTCTTGCGGGATACGATAGGCTCGGATGGGACACTGTTCCGCGCCGGCACTAAGATCTATTTGCAGGCTGCGGCGAAGAGCCTTACTCCCGGAACGGTACAGATCGGTCAGCAGATGGATTCCAACGCGGCATATACGGTCGTCCGATACCGCATGGTGGAGGACGGAGAAGAAACATTCTTGATCGACCAGCTGAATCAGATTTTTAAGTTGGGTGGCAAGAATTACAGTGACAGCTATCAGCTGTAAGGAGGAGCAATGGAAAAAGTATTGACCCTGAAAACACCATTGATGGTTGATGGGGAAGAACTCAAGGAGCTGCCTTATGACTTTGAGGCAATGACCGCTGGCAGTCTTCTGCGTATCGCCGGAGATATGGCTGCAACAGGACATTCCCGCACAACAGTGCAGGAGTATGACTCAGACTATCACTTCTTTCTCTTTGCTCAGGCGGTCGAGCTTGCGACCAAAGGCAAGGTATCCACTCCTGATGTGTTGCGACTCTCTGCTATTGATGCAATCAAGGGAGGTGCCCTTGCTCGCAGTTTTTTCTTCCTTTAAGCGTTCCCTGGGATCCAAGGGAGTTGCGGGAGCTGCTGTTTAAGCTCTCGTGGGCTTCCCGCACTTCACTGGAATGGTGGATCGGGTTGACGCTAAGGGAAATTGGCGATTGGGCAGAAGTGGTGTTGACTGCGTTGAATGAGATGAGAGAGGAGCGTGACGGATAAGTGGCAAGCAGCAAGGAATTAAAGGCACTGATTACCTTGTCTGGTAAGGTAGATCCGTCCCTCCAGAGTGCTTTGTTAAAAGCACAAAAGGGTACAGCAGATACCACCATGAAGCTTTCCAAGCTGGAGCAGGTCGGCGTGAAGGCGTTGAATGCGACCCGTAAGGCTGCCAAGGCGACTGCGGTTGGTCTGGCAGCGCTTGCCGTGTCCGGCGGCGCAGCGCTGTGGCAATTGGGCAAGGAGGGTATCGAGACCGCCTCGAACCTTGCGGAGGTGCAGAATGTTGTTGATGTAACATTTGCTGATTCGGCAAAAGAGATCGACGCATGGAGCAGTAATCTGCTCAATTCCTATGGCTTGGCGGAGCTGGCTGCTAAGAAGTACGCATCGACGATAGGCGCCATGCTTAAAAGCTCGGGCGTTGCTGATGACGATATGCGGGTGATGAGCAAGGACCTTACCCAGCTGGCAGCGGATATGGCATCGTTCTACAACCTTGATTCAGATGAGGCGTTCAATAAGATTCGCTCCGGCATTTCAGGCGAGACAGAACCGCTGAAACAGCTCGGTATCAATATGTCGGTCGCTAATATGCAGGCATTTGCGCTGTCTAAGGGCATTACAAAGTCCTACAGCGCAATGTCTCAGGCGGAGCAGATGACGCTGCGGTATCAGTACCTGATGTCAGTTACCGCTGACGCACAGGGGGATTTTGCCCGAACCTCGGACAGCTTTGCCAACCAGCAGAAGCTCCTGAAGGAAAACATGAGCCAACTGGCGGCGACGATTATGACAGGTGCAGTTCCCGCACTGGCAGCCGGCGCAAAGAACCTGAATGCCATGATAGCCTCTGTGGACACAGAAACGCTGGGGAGCTTTGTGACGCAGATTGTAAACCTCGCAGTTGGTCTGATGCCGATTGCGACAGATCTCCTACCGGTGATCACCAGACTGCTGAGCTCAATTCTACCACCGGTGCTGGAGCTTGTAAGAGTGGTGCTGCCGCCTTTGACCAAGTTCCTGGATTTGGTGGTGCGCGTGATCAGTAAGATCATTCAGATCGATGTTGATGTTTTCAAATCTCTCTTTGGCAGTGGTAAACAGCAGACTGCAGTAGACCTGGGCAATGCTCAAGGTGTATTGGTGGACAACTACGGAAAGTTTGCTCAGGGCGGCTTTTCGGCTCGCCCAGCGATCTTTGGCGAGGCTGGGCTTGAGGCGGCGATCCCGATTAAGCGCGGTAACCGCCGGAGCATTTCTCTTCTGCAGCGTACCGCCCAGCTGCTTGGGGTATCCAATCGGTTCTATGGCGGCAGTTTTGTATATTCTCCTGTCATCAATGACGGAGATCCGGAACGACTGCAGCCGATTCTGCGCCGGCACTACGAGGATATGAAGCGCATGTGGCAGGAGTGGCAGAACAGAGGGAGGCGGTTGAGCTTTGGGTGAGTATATTTACACGACCTTGGAAGGGGATACCTGGGATATGATCGCTCTGGATTTTTACGACGACGAATTCCTGATTGCTCCGCTGATGGAGCGTAATCCGGCTTTGGCGCAGTACGCTGTATTTCCGGCAGGGATTGAGCTGCGAGTGCCGCTTATTGAGCAGTCGGCGGCATCATCGCTGCCGCCCTGGAGGAGATAACGATGGAGCTGATTTACAACGGTGTTGATATCAGCTCCTCGCTTACGCTGCAGACAGCAAACCTGATCGACTCTGCCGGTGGGAGGTTTGACAGCATAGAGCTGGAGTTCGAGGATAGTGCAGGGGATTGGAGCCGGTGGAAGCCGGCTCTGGGCGATACAGTACGCTTGATCCAGGATGGTTTTGATACCGGAACCTGCTATGTCGATGGACTCGGGCAGCGCCGCGGCATATTCCGTATTACGGCGCTGTCGGCACCGGTGGAGGCGAAAGAATCCCGAAGCCGCAGCTGGGAAAGGGTGCGCTTTTCGGAGATTGTACAGGACTGTGCGGATCGTTATGGCTTTGCTGTGCTGATGTATGGAATGGATGACCCACTCTATGACTGGGTCGATCAGCATGAGCTTCCGGACTTCGAGTTTTTGTCGCAGCGCTGTACTCTTGAGGGTGCAACGCTGAAAATCAATAACGGGACTGTGATCGTGTGGAAAGGGTCTGTGCTGGAGGAGCAGGAGCCTGTGAAAGGTGTCTCTGCCCTGGACTTCTGCGGTACGCCAAATTATAACCAGCGGGGAGATCTCTACCGTATGATTACTGTTTCCTTTGAAGGTATTTCCGGCAGCTTTACAGCGCCGGTGGGTGATGGAATGGACATAGTGATCCCAAACATCTTTGTGAGCAGCATCGCGGAAGCCCAACGCTTTGCCGCAGGTATTGCACGAGAGCACAATGCATTGGGTGAAACCATAGAGGGAACTGTCCCGCTGAATCTTGCCATTGCCGGCGGCTCACTGGTCACCATTACCGGTCTGGGTGCCGGTGATGGGGTGTATGTCGTAGATGAAGTGGAACATCATCTGCAGGAACGCCAAAGCGACCTGACTTTGCGCAAAAGACTGAGGGGGTATTGATGTGATGTATGTGACCAAAGCAAAAATATCCTCGGTTGGTTCTGCCGGCTGCCGCATAGTAGTCGGCGGTCGTGTAACGGCGGAGCTGCCGGCAGTTAAAGGGTGTTTTACACAAAGCAATCCCGCAGAGCCGGGGATGGATGTAGTGGTTGCATTGAGTGAGAGTTATGCGAGCGGAGTGATATTGGGGGTGCTTTAATGGATTGGCGTACTGATGATCTGACGGTTGGCAGTTTCGGTGGTTTTTCGTTTCTCCGTCGATATGGTCTCACCAACTTTTCCATGCAAAGCACCCTTGCCACAGAACCGCAGAATCAGACCGGCAGGAAACCCAGCACCATTGTTGACGGACCGGATCTCCAATCTGTCCAGTTTGATTTAAGGTTATCCCGCGCTCTTGCTGTGGATCCGGACGCCATCATCAAGGAACTGCAATCGCTTTTGGATGCCCAAAGCCCACGGCAGTTGGTTATGGGCGGAATGGTACTTGGTTCTTATCGATGGCTGCTTAAATCCGTATCAGTGACTGATGCGGTATACAGCGCCGATGGCGGTATCGTGTATTGTTCGGTATCTCTTACATTTGAGGAATATGTGCGGCGAGGTGTCCGTGAGACCGCGACCTCCAGCACCTCGTCCTCAAGCCCGGGTATTGTATCAAATACGACATCAAAAACAACGGAGACCCCCAGTTCTACCCCGGAAGAGAAGAAAGAGGGGAAGCGGGTAATTTACAATCCCATTGGCATACCGATTGCGGGAAAGATACCGGATGCGTCCGATCTAAAGCGGGGCTATGAGAACCTGAAAGACGGGGAATTGTTTTTGAAGATAAAAACCGGAACGGCGAGTCTATCAGAAGGTTTTCGTTTCTTTGAAAAGCAAGATCAGTCCAAGTCGGGAGGCTTATTGAGATGACCTATACGATCAAACCAGGTTCCGGAAATCTTAACTGGAGCGCACACGGTGTGGACCGGATCCTGCAGAATGTGCAGAATCTGCTGTCTTTGGCAGCATATGAGGTCGCGTTTGACCGCACCAGAGGGTTGCCGACCTCTTTGATGGATATGCCCGCCGGCGAGGCGGCAAATCTGTTTATTGCGAAAGCGACCGAACAGCTGCAGCGGTTTGAGCCGCGGGCAAAGATTATTTCGGCGGTGTTGGAGGGTGTGACCGCCGATGGACAGATAGACTATGAGGTGGTGATGGACATTGGCATTTGATGTGATCAGCATGGATCCAAAGTATTGGTACGATAAGATGATCCGTGAGCTGGAGCAGGAGATCGGTGAAACACTGTATCCAGGTGATGAACGCCGGATTGTGGCAGAAGAGCTTTTTTATATCATAATGAGCATTGCAAACTTTGCCAATGCCCGCGCAAATGCCCAGCTTATCGTATCTGCCGTTGGCGATGACCTTGAAGCACTGGGGGCATTGCTTGGGGTAAGCCGTTTGCCGGCATCCGCTGCCACCGTGACAATGAAGTTTACGGTGGCAGCACCGGCAGGAGAAACGGTGGTGGTTCCTGCGGGAACCCGTGTTACTGCCGATGGCAAGCTGTTCTTTGCAACGATGGAGCAAACTTCGGCGGCTTACGATGTAGGGAGCGTGGATATCGATACGATTGCTTTGACCGCGGGCGCGGCAGCCAACGATATAAGCGCCGGCAGCATTACTACGCTGGTTGATCCGATCCCGTATATATCTGCGGTAACCAATTCCGCTGCGCCTTCGGGTGGCAGTGATATCGAGGACGATGATAGCCTGCGCCGCCGTATTATGCTGGCGCCTCACTCCTTTTCTTCTGCAGGTGCCGCAAAATCCTATGAGTACTGGGCGCGAACAGCTGATCCGGCAGTTGCAGATGCCAAGGCGGCATCGCCCAGCGCCGGAGTGGTCAATGTGACAGTCTTGATGGATGGAGGAAAAATTCCGACTGCGGCACAGCTTAAAGCCGTTGAGAATGTCCTGTCGGCTCAGACAGTTCGACCGCTGGGGATTCAGGTTAATGTGGTTGCAGCAGAGGCTGTATCTTATACAGCGACTGCTAAGTACTACATTTCTTCCGACGATACGGCGGAGATCAATGCCATCAAATCCAGGGTAGAATCAGCTTATGCCGATTACCTTGTGTGGCAAAAGGCGGTGCTTGGGCGTGCAATCAATCCCGATGAGCTGCGACGCCGCCTGTTGACCGCCGGCGCAAACCGTGTGGATCTCTCCTCGCCGCAATGGACAACACTCGATGATGATCAGGTTGCTGCGGAGAGCACTTCCAGCGCCCTGACCTATGGAGGTACGCTGTGATGATACTGACGGCGCTTGATCTGGTGAGCTTGCTGCCTGGCTTTCTCAGGGAGGATGTATTTTCCCAGGCGGTGTGCAGGGCATTGGAACCGCTGCTGAGCCAAATAGTAACGGACTTGGATCTTCTTAATACATATACCTCGGTTGATAGGCAGCCAGATGGTGTGCTGGATCAGTTGGCAGTCGGTTGGGGGGTATCCTGGTACAACGGCGAGGATACGATTGACGCAAAGCGACGAATCATCAGAGATGCGCTGCGGGTCTTCGGACGCCTTGGCACAGTCTCCTCGCTGACGGACGCATTGGCTGCTAATTTCGGCGATGCCTCTGTGGATGAATGGTGGGACTATGACGGTGATCCATGCCACTTTAAGATCTTAATTGAGGACCCGTCCGCAACGGGGGACCGGGCAGCGCGGTTTGCCGAAACGATGAAAGAGACGATGGCGCTGCACGCCAAGCTGGATAGAATCGTGTTGCTGAAAAGCTCTGCGACACCCGAATGCTTTGGCTGCAGCGGCATGATATCCCGAAAGACAAGGAGTGTGGTGATGGATGGCTAATTGGTATGGACATAGCATGACGGCTGCAGGGCAGAACCTGATCGCAAAAGTGAACTCACGCGAGCTGCCCTTGAAGTTTACCAGCGTAAAGATGGGGAGTGGTACGCTGGGCAGCCGGACGGTTGCCGCACTGACGGCACTCATTGAAAGTAAGCTTTCCCTTGATATTGCGGAGACACCGAAAAGGTCTGGCACCGGTCGCTGGAATGTGACGGCTGTTTACAACAATTCTATGATTCAAACCGGCTTTTACTTTCGGGAGTGGGGTATCTTTGCGCAGGACCCCGACACTCAAGGTGAGGTGTTGGTTTTCTACGCTAATTCCGGTGACAGTGCGGACTTTATTCCGGCATTCGATGGTACCGGATCTACTACTGCGTCTTACATTGAGGAGCGTCTGATCTGTGCGGTAGCAGTGGGAAATGCAGCGGTAACTGCTGTGCTGAGTTCTGAGCAATATGCCTCTTACGACGACCTGCAGGATCATGTTGCCGATGCGGATAATCCACACAAGGTGACTAAGGCGCAGGTGGGCTTGGGCTCGGTTGACAACACAAGCGATGTGGACAAGCCGGTTTCTACGGCGCAAGCAGCGGCTATCGCAGCCTGTAAGGTCTCGGTTAAATCCGTAACGATGCTGGCGGCATCCTGGGTTGGATCTGATCCATATACGCAGCAGGTGGTCGTTGATGGGGCTGCGGCAAACAGTAAGGTGGATATTCAGCTAAGTGCAGAACAGCATGCAGCCTTGGGTGATCTGGGTATTGATTTTTTGCAAATCGAAAATGCAAACGGTACCTTAACGGCGAAGGTAAAGGGTGGTAAGCCTACATCAGATCTTACGGTACAGGTAACGATAGTGGGGGTGGTGCAGTGAACCTGAACGATAGATTCTGCGCACCGGCTGGGCGCGGAGCGGTGGGACGATACACCACGCCGACCCATATTTTTACCGTTCCGTTTGATACCGGAACGATCTCCATGCTGGCGGTAATCTATAAGCAGGATGACAAAGTTGTGCTCGTAAAAGACCTCAGTGATTGTGAATTGGGGGACAAAACAGTTTCTTGTTGTTTGACGGAAGCGGAAACCGCACTTTTTAGTGCCACACCGCAGGTGCAGATACAGCTTAGAGTCGGCATCGGAAATGCAAGGCTAAATTCCAACATTCTCAATGTGTCTGTTGCGGATGTCCTAAAAGAGGGGCTGCTGGATGAGATCGCGGGCGGTGATGATAAATGATTTTTGAAACGGCTTTCCGATCCTCTGAAAACCAATTCCAAACATCTTTTGCGTCCCCGACATCTATTTTTGCAATCTCTTTCGGCAGCGTGGTTGGCGTAGCGGCAGAGGTTTACAAAGGTGATTACACCGTCACCCCTGCTGTTACCGACCAACTGCTGTTGACAAAGGAAAAAATGTTGAAAGATAACATGACCTTTAAGGCCGTACCCAAACAAATCGTAGACAACCCCTCCGGGGGAAAGACTGTAACCATAGGAGGCTGAAAATGGCTGATACAAAGTACAATTCCAAAATAATCTTTTACGGTGAAACCTTGATGGACTTGACCGGTGACACGGTTGACCCCGCAAGTTTGCTCAAGAGCAAAACGGCACACGATAAGACCGGCGCTCCAATTACCGGCACCTGTCCGTATGATGCCGATACTTCCGATGCAACCGCTACCGCTGCGGAAATCCTTAATAGCAAAACCGCCTATGTGGACGGCGCTAAAGTAACCGGCTCTATGCCGAACAAGGGCGCCGTTTCCCTCTCCATCGTTGACAAATCCTCGGTAGCAATCCCTGCCGGTTATCACGATGGCTCCGGCTCTGCTGCCATCGACAGCACCGAAGCCGCAAAAATCATTGCCGGTAACATTAAATCCGGTGTGTCCATCCTTGGCGTAACCGGTGATTACGCCGGTGAGTTGACCAAGGGCCAGAAAAAGACCGTAACCCCGGCCAAAGCACAGTTTAGCGTCCTCCCCGATGATGGCTATGACTTCCTTTCTGAGGTAGTCGTAAACGGAGTGCCGATTGCTTATGCCGATAACCCCGCAGGAGGGCAGACCGTAACGATTGGAGCGTGATTAGATGGCGGTTAACAAGGTAGCGTTTTTCGGAAACACAATCATGGATATTTCGGACACTACCGCCGACGAAAGCTCCGTTGTTGCCGGAAAGCAGTTTTACAAAGCAAATGGCGCAAGAGCGACCGGGACCGCCGACTACCAGCCGAAAATCACTACGCAAACCGTATCGTTAAGCGGTAGCTGGATCGGCAGCGGCCAGTATTATCAAACGATACTTACGGGCCAAGCCGCCGGTCTCCAAGTCAACCTCAATCCCACTATTGACCAGCTTGCAGCACTCGCAGATGCTGGTGTTACCTCGATGGTGGCGGCAAATGAAAACGGAACGGTAAAGATATACGCAGCTGGTGCGGCTCCTGCGGCGATGAGCCTACAAATCACAAAGATTATGACTTATTAAGGAGGACAATAAAATGAGCGTAATTTATGGTAACCCAATTATTACCAACGGGGGGGGGTAAAACTCAACATTGATTACGGTGCAACCCCTCCCACAGACACCACCAAGCTCTGGGTACCATTGGCAACAAAGCCGAGCGCTGTTGAGTGTAGTCCTATTTTGAACTATGGAAGCGAAATTCCTGCTTCAGCATCTTTTGGGACAGGTTTTTCTACCTTTCAAACTGGAGTTCAGATTTGTCATTACGGCAAATATGTGTTTGCTGTAGACCCTTACATTGGTAACTATGGTGGTTATGTTTTCAAATACGATACTGAGTTGGGTACGCATGAACGCATAACAATACCAGATGGAGATAAATTTGGAAAAAGTCCTATCGCTTTTTCCGTTGGAAAATATATATATGCTTTTGATAGAGCTGAAGCGGCATACTCATCATATGTTTTGAAAATAGATGTTACTACCAACACATTTACAAAGCTCAAAGATGTTAACTGGCCGTACTCAGGTTCGAATTCATACTATTTTTCAAGCGGATGCGTTGATGGCGCAAATATTTATCTTGTTGGTTCCACTGTTGGCTCTACACAGTATTCGACTGTAACCGTGTTTGACACCGAAACAGAGAAATTTATTTCTCATGTATCTATGCCAGTTTCAGCACAAGGAACATGTTATTCTTCGTGTGTCGCAAATGGAACAAAAGTTTATTCTTTTGGTGGGAGCACAAGAGTTAGTTTTGACCCTGCAAGATATTTGCAAGTTTTTGATGTCGATACAGGCGAGTATTCTCGGCACGATATTTTACCAGAAAGCGTGAATAGTTCTAACAAATCGATTAGGGCTGGAGAATATGCATATATTTTTGCTAGCTCGAAAAAGATTATTAAAGTAGACTTAAGAAACTTTACTGCTGAGTATCTGAGTGCTTCATTTGCGGGTTCACCCCGCAGTTGTGGTTTAGGATTCGCAAACGAAAAGTGGTACTTGCTTGGAAACGGAAGCAATGTTTACACATTTACCGTCCAAACAAATCTCGCAAAAAATAATCTTTTCTTGCAGGCAGACTTTGGATTTAATAATCCATTCCCACTCATAAATGATGGCAAAACAAAAATAACTGCCTATTTGCGCAATGCATACCTTGGCGATAGCAACAATATTGCACAGTTAACAAACGCATATTTGTATGATACAGCTTCAAACCAGTGGAAATCCCTTTCTGGTGAAAGCTATGTAGCAGATATGCAGAACGCACTAAATATATTAGGGGTGAACTAAATACTCACCCCGGAAAGGGTGAATATGAGTATTTTAGGAAATCCCATTACACTGGGTGGTGGAGGAAGCAAAGTACCCGACTACACCTATACCGGAAATGCGGAATGGTACGACGAGAAAAAGACCATCCTCAAGTTGAAAACCAGTGGTGTTCTAACACTAACCAAAGACTGCATCGCCGATGTATTTTGCGTCGGTGGTGGTGGCGGTGGTAACGGTTCAAATTCAACTTCAATAAATTATCATTACCACTCTGGAGGCGGAGGAGGTGGTGGTTATACTAAAACTCAGCGAGTTAGTTTTACAAAACAAACGCAATACCAAGCAATCATTGGAGCCGGAGGTTCTGGTGCTTCAAAGAACGCTTTTGGCGGCGAAGGCGGGACGACATCAATAAATGAAGTTTCTGCAGAAGGTGGCAAATCTTCAAACAAATATAGTGGTCAGTTATCAGGTGGCGGTTATGGTGGCTCTGGTGGCGGTTCAGGTTATCCATCAAAAGAATATGCGCATGGCGGAGGCGACGGTGGTTCAAACGGTTCCAATGGCAGCGGTTATAATGTAGTCGGTGTTGGACAAGGAACTACTACAAGAGCATTCGGAGATTCTGATGGAGAATTATTCGCTGGTGGCGGTGGCGCCGGGGATGCGATGGGAACAAATAGTTCGATAAATTATAAATCTGGTATTGGTGGCTCTGGAGGAGGAGGCAACGGAGCTGACTCTGGTCAAAGAAATGCAAGAACTCCTGTATTAGCTGCTAGTGGCGTAGAAAACACAGGAGGCGGTGGAGGAGGCGGTAGTTATGGCTATGGAAGTAGCTATGATAATGGTGCAGCAGGTGGCTCCGGCGTTATCCTCATCCGCTTTACATAAGGAGGTGTAATCATGTACGCACTAATTGAAAACTCAAAAGTAACCAATATCATATCGGCCGACAAGAGTGGAGCAGATAGCCTTATTGCTGCGGGGCTGAACATTATACAAACAGATAAACCTGTTGCTATTGGTGATGATTACACTGACGGGAAATTTTATCGTGATGGTTCCGAAGTCCTTACACCACTTGAGGAAGCTCTTTTAGTACAAGCAGACATGCAAGAAGCCTTAAACATTATGGGGGTGACTTAATGGGTTATTATACCGAAAAAGCCAAAGAAGTAAAAGCAAAGCAGGATGCAGAGCTGAAACAGCTGAAAGCAGCTCTTCAAACCCTCGGCGTAGAAACAGAAGAAAAGGAGGAAACAGACAATGCGGGATGATATCTTGAAGCAGGCGCAGGAGATTCGGACGAGCATTGACAGCGTGACCGGTGCTTTGGCGGACGCTGATGCAGCAAAGAATCCCATGCTGTTCCTACCATGGGAAACTGGCACCAAGTATGCGGTGGGTGACCGCAGACGGCACGGTGGCAAGGTGTACAAGTGCTTGCAGGCTCACACCTCACAGGCAGACTGGGAACCCCCGGCTGTCCCCGCCCTGTGGGTAGTCGTCAACACCAGTTCTCCCGGAACGATTGATGACCCCATCCCGGCATCGAGGGGCATGGAATACGAGTACGGGAAATATTACCTTGACCCGGAAGACGGGAAAACCTACCTCTGCAAGCGTTTGAATGAGACCGGCACCATCGTGCTGTATTACCTGCCGCACGAGCTTGTAGGCCAGTATTTTGAGGAGGCATAACCCATGGAAATTGCACTGGCCCTCCTCGGCTCCGGCGCATTGGCTACCGTCATTAGCTGGCTGCTGCATCGTATTGACCGCAAGCAGGACAAGCAGGATCAGATTATCTCCGGTATGACAGCCGTGGACAATAAGCTGCAACAGCATATTGATTCTGACGAACGCTACCGGACAGATATGTGCCGCATCCGCATCCTGCGCTTTTCGGACGAGCTGCGCCGTGGGGTGAACCACAGCGAAGAATCCTTCAACAATGTGCTGGAGGATATCGACAACTACACAGAGTACTGTGTGGAGCACGAAGATGTCTACATCAATTCCAAAGCGGATGCAGCGATCCGCAACATTAAGAGCGTCCACGACCGCTGTATTTGTGGCGAACTCAAATTCCTTTAAGGAGGACATAAAATGAACGAATTTGTAACTTGGACGAGCCTTGGTACTTATGCCGGCGCCGTGATGATGGTGACGATCATCGTGCAGTTCCTGAAGGGTACTCCGCTGGTCAAGGTGAATGCCCAGCTGCTGGCGTACCTTGTGGCGGTGGCGATTCTCATCGGCGCCGAAGCAGTCAACGGATCCGCTCTCACTTGGCAGGGTGCGGCGCTGTGCGTACTTAATGCTTTCATCGTAGCTTTGGCTGCCGGCGGCGTGTATGATGCAGCGACGACCGGTAAGGTCAGCGCCAGTGATGCAGCGGTGCTGACCGAAGAGGGAAAGGGGGAAGCCTGATGGCTTTCCTTACTCCCGATAATGTACGATATGAGAACGGTGTGAAGATCTGCGAGAAGATCATCCCGGATAGTGCGGTGTGGAATAAGAACTACACTGAGGGCGGCTATACCTATCTCAGGAGCACTCAGTACAAGGCAAACCGCGCTTTGACCGCCATGCGGGGTGTGACGATCCATAACACCGGTCGCATTAAGGTGCCCAGTGGAACCACAATGGCGGAGCAGTACACCCGCGCGACCTACCCGAACTGCAACATGGGGTCTGTCCGTGTCCACTACTATGTGGACGAGAACGAAGCATGGCAGAACCTTGACGAGGGCGAGGTCGGCTGGCACGCTGCCGATGGAAACTATGGCCCAGGCAACAGCACTACCATCGCCATCGAGATCATCATGGACGGCACTGATGCCGAGTACAATCGGATTGCCGAAGATAACGGTGCAAGACTTTGCGCTGCTATCCTCAAGCGGCATGGCTTGGACGAGAGCGCCGTCTACCAGCACCATGACTGGTACGCAAGGAAAGATTGCCCTGCGTATATCAGACCGCATTGGGACGCATTTTTGGCGGCGGTGCGGCAGTATCTTGGTGACGATACGCAGGTGCCGAGCGATTATGATAAGCTGGTCGCAGAGCTGGCAGATCTCAAAGAGCAGCTTCAGCTGCAGCATGCCAATGCGCAGGACTTCCGCGATGAGATTCTCGCAACGGTTGCAAAATATGAGACGAAATAAAATAAAAGTAGCCCGGGACGGTTTTGCCGTCCCGGGCGTTGCCTTATCCATTTGTCAAGTGCAACTCTCTTTTCAATGCGGATTGGAGTACAGCAGAGAAATTAACACCTGCTTTTTCTGCTTCGAAATTGAGCCATGAGGGAATGGTGCAATTCTTTTTCACGGTACGCAAATCGTTCTTCCTGCGGTACTCTGCAAAGTCCACATCAACCAAAGTAACAATATCGCTACCTGCAGCACCTTTTCGGACTGCTGCGAAGGCAGATGGATCGGGGAGGGCTTTCCCGTCGTCCTGCATATCAATACCCATAAGACCGATGGCATCGCGTGCCATTTCAATTGCATCTGTAAGAGTATCTCCTTCGGTGTTAATGTTAAAATCGGGAATATACACCACAAAGCCGACTTCGTCTGGTGTTAAAACAATTGGATAAGAATTTTTCATGATTATACCTCCATTCCATGGGAAGGAGGGGCTTATTTCAGCCCTCTCCTTTTTATTATCGCCTTTGCCAAGATTTCTTTTACTTCTTTGTGCCGTGGTATTGTTTCGGTATCAGTACCATTTGTATATATATCATGGTTCCCGCCGTTTCGCTTTAGATACCATCCGTTTTGCTCTAAAAGTTCGATAAGGTCTTTTCTTTTCATTCTTTGCCCTCCTTACATTTTACATTATACGCCTTTAATACGCATTTGTCAATAGCTTTTCTCAAATTTATAAAGAATTTTATACGATTGCATCAAGTAGCACGAAGAAATTGCTTGCCCTCAGAGGGAAAAATCAAGGCGGTAGAGTTCTGCAGCTGCAGCTGGCATATGTCCTCTCTAATGGTCAGCAGATCCTCATTACAGAGGATTTGATAGATAATGCATGATGGAAGGTAGACGCCCTGCGAATAGGGCGTCTACCTTTGCGGTAGGGCATCTTAAGCGACAATTCGTGTATAATTTGGCGTATTTTTATGTGATGCAGATTTGCATGTGTAACAAAATTTCTAACGATATGGTCTAAAGTATTGACACATGAAGATGCAAGGGTACAATATTATAACAAAGGAGGGATTGTAATATGGCTTCTGTATTTGATGCAGCGAAGTACATTTTAGAGAAACAAGGTATCATGTCGACAATGAAATTGCAGAAATTGTGTTATTATGCGCAGGTTTGGTCTCTTGTGTGGGATGATACCCCGCTATTTGACCAAGACTTTCAGGCGTGGGCTAATGGACCAGTATGTAAAGAATTGTTTAATGAACACCAGGGGTATTTCTCTGTTACTGCGGAACAGGAAAAGGGAGACAGTCGGAAGATAAGCCAAAACCAAAGAGATACTATCGATAAGGTTCTTGCGTTTTATGGAGATAAAGATGCTCAGTGGCTAAGTCAGCTAACCCATATGGAAGAACCGTGGAGGAAGGCAAGGGCTGGATGTGCAGATGGTGAGATTTGCACAAATACTATAACAAAAGAGAGCATGGCGATATATTATGGCGGGCTCTAAGAGAAGAATGAAGGCTGGAGGTAAACTTGCACAAGAGATAAAAACAGGCGGACTTCCTAATACGGGAATAAAAATAGGAGGAAACCCAAGTACGGGGATAAGAGTAGGAGGAAATCCGGATAGCTTTTATTCTCATCATCCAGTGTGGCGTTTTTCTGGCTGTGATGTAGATGTGAAAGAGCCATGGTCATTTTACAAGGAACGAATGCAGGAAGAATTTTGGATCGAAATATTTCCAAAGCTTAGGGACTTTGAAAAAATGACTTGGGGAGAATTATATTTGCATTCCAAAAAGGAGCATCACAGTATTAAACCAGAGGAACTAAATAAATGCGCCAGAGATCGTTTGTATGAGTTGAGCATAGAGCCCGAAGCTATTTACTCACTTCGCCTCACTGGGACAATTCGCCTTTATGGGTACATGGTTGGAGCGGTATATTATATTCTGTGGTATGACAATAATCACGGAGACAATGATACCTGTGTATGCCGTTCTCACTTGCGGCATACATAATTGATAGCATAGCCTCTTGCTTCAGCAAGAGGCTATATCTTTTTGCAGTTAGGTCCGCCGTATTGGCTTATGATGATCTGTGCGGCCTTGGCGTTGGGGCGCTTGATATTGACCGGGAATTCCAAAATCTTATCATAGTTCCACATATTCAACCCTCCCAAGGCCAGGGAGTGCAGCCCCAGCTCCAGTTACGGCTGCCCGCCGCGGCACAGGGGGTCAGCGGGGCGGCCTCATTATAGGCGGTACGGGCGGCATCCAGCTTTTCGCAGGCTTTGGCAAAGGCAGCGGCCGCCTCCTGGCAATCCGGATGGGTATTCAGGTACAGGTGGCATTCCAGTGCGGTAAAGGTCTGCCGCTGGACTTCCCTTGTCAGCTGGCAGAGGTTATTTTCAGCCACGGTTAGCCCCCCTTTCACAGTCGCAGCCGGTAAACGGCAGATCCAGCGCCGGGAATAAGGTCCCCCGGCAGAGTGCTTTCTCGGCATCGTAGGTTTCGCCCCAGCGCTGCCACGGTACATAGGCCATGGCAATGGGATATTCGCTATCGATGATGCGGCGGGTGCGGTTCATCCCCGCAGGGGCATAGCCGGGCTGGGCGCCCATGCAGCCGCCGTTATTGCAGTATCTCATCATGTCACTCCTTTCGGAAAGGTTCATTGGCATACTACGGCCGGGGTGGCTGCGCGGTGATTCGGTGGGATTTACATTGAAAAGAGGCGCAAAAGATGCTATAATAGCTCCCGGACGAGATAAAAAACGAAAAGACCCAGCAGAAGGCCGGCATGGGGCGCAGCCCCGCCCGCCCAGAGGGCGGGCGACACGAGCTCCGCTCGTGTGTTTCGGCGGAGCCGAAACGGGCTGCGCCCCCACCGGGAGCCTGCAGAGGGTCAAAAAGGAAAAGGAAGTAGAGCATGATAACAAATTACCAGGAACTGCCCATCCGCGAGGAGATGAAGAAGGCCATAGCGGAGATGGGCTTTACCGAGATGACCGAGATCCAGCAGAAAGCGATCCCGGAGCTGCTGGCCGGCAAGGAGGTCATTGCCAAGGCCCCCACCGGTACCGGTAAGACCTGTGCCTTCGGTGTGCCGATGGTGCAGCGCATCCAGCCGGAAAAAGGCTATGTGCAGGGGGTCATCCTGTGCCCCACCCGGGAGCTCTGCCTGCAGATCACCGAGGAGCTGCAGAAGCTGGGCAAATATATCCCCGGCTTTTCCATCGTGGCCGTGTATGGCGGGCAGTCCATGCAGCCGCAGATCAACGCCCTTCGGAAGAACCCGCAGATCGTGGTGGCTACCCCCGGCCGTCTGATGGACCATATGCGCCGGCGCAATGTCGCTATCGACCGCACCGAGATGATCGTGCTGGATGAGGCGGACGAAATGCTGGATATGGGCTTCTACCAGGATGTACGGTGGATCTTGGACCGGGTGCCGCGCACCAAGCAGATGTCCATGTTTTCGGCCACCATTTCCCGTGAGGTCATGGATATCGGCTGGCTATACCAGCTGGACCCTGTGGAGCTGGTAGTGGAGCCGGTGGCGGAAAGTAAACCCCGCATCACCCAATACTGCATCAAGTGCAGCGGCCGGGAGCGCATCGAAACGCTTATCAACCTGCTGAAGCGGGAGGAATACCGCCGCAGCATGGTGTTCTGCAACACCAAGTACGGCACCGTCAGTCTGGTGACCCACCTGGAGAAGGCGGGTATCCGTGCCAAGTGCCTCAATGGCGATATGGAGCAGGCCGCGCGCAACCGCATCATGGGGGCGTACCGTAATAATGAATTTGATGTGCTGGTAGCCACCGATGTAGCCGCCCGCGGCATTGATGTGGAGCAGGTGGATGCTGCCTTCAATTATGAGATTCCCAATGAGAACGAATACTACCTGCACCGCATCGGGCGCACCGGCCGCGCCGGCCGGGAGGGCGTTTCCTTCGTCTTTTACAGCGAAAACGAGCGCCCGCGGCTCAAGACCATCCTCAAGTATTCCGGCAACAGCTACCACCCCGTTACCGTCAATGCGGATGGCAGCTTTACCGCGTGCGAGCTGTAAGGAGGCGCAGCCATGGCGGGAAAGACCGAAAAGCCGGGCGGCAGCTGCGAATTCTGCGCCCACTATGAGTACGATGACGAAATGGACTGCTATGTGTGCGAGATGAACCTGGATGAGGACGAGATGGTGTTGTTTTTGCAGCACCAGTATACGGCCTGTCCTTATTTCAGCTTCAGTGATGACTACAAGCTGGCGGGGCGCCAGTAAATAAGTAAAAAGCTGCCGAGGAAAGCGAAAAGGCTCTCCGCGGCGGCTTTTTTGTGGGGATTATTCCTCGGACGGTGTGTATTCGCCTGCCTCCAGCTGCGCCAGCATCCGGCTGATGCGGCGGGATGCCTCGTGGGTGTTATCGCAGCTTTGCACATAGCCCACAATGCGCTCCTGTGCGGCGGGGGAAAGCCGGGTAAAGGCGGCCAGCGCCTGCGGCCGTCCGGCCAGTTGCTGATCCCACTGCTGGTCAAAATAGCTGTTCATAGGGGTACCTCCTATTAAAGATGGAATGGAGCAGGGATAGTATGCGCAGGAATACAGATATTACTTGTTGGCAGCGGGAAAAGGCTGTGCTATAATAAAACGAAAAAATACGAAATTAGGAAGTATTTGGCGACTTTGGATCAGAACGGAAGTGATAACAAATGACAGTCACCGAACCGAATATTACCTCCCCGGTAGAAGAAGCCCAGCCGCAGAAAACATCCCGGTGGGCCGCTTGGCGGGGCATGTGGTTCTTCCCGGTGGCGGTGCTGTGGATGGAGCTGGTGCTGCGTATCTCCACCATCGGCTTTGATTATCCCAAGGGCCTTTTATATACCTTCGGCTATTCGCTGGCGGCCGGGGTGCTGCTGGCCCTGCTGGGCAAGGCCTTTTCTCCCAAGGCGGGCCGTATTATTGTAACCGCCCTGTGGGGGATCTTCAGCATCTTCTACATGGGCCAGGTGGTGTATTATGCCATCTTCAAGGTCTACTTCACGCTGTTTTCAGTCGGCGGGGCAGGGCAGGTGGCGCAGTTTGCCAGCGTCATCTTTTCCACCATATTACAATGCTGGTGGGCGCTGCTGCTTATGCTGGTGCCCATTGCGCTGCTCCTCTGGCAGGGCAAAAAGCAAATTGCTTGGGGCCATGAACAGTGGAAAGAGCTGCTGTGGCCGCTTATCGCAGCGCTGGCGCTGCAAATCATCACCACCGGCGGGGCCCTGCTGGATACCGGCGGTGCTATGAGCGTTAGCCGCCTGTATACCACCGATTTTATCAGCAATCTTTCGGTCAGCCGCTTTGGGCTGCTTACCACCTTCCGCATCGAGGCACGCAATGCCATCTTTGGCCCCATGCCGGCGGTAACGGTGGAGGAACTGGAGCCGGAACCTGAACCGGAGCCGGAGCCGGAAGCTGAAAAGCAGGTGATGGAGATCGACTTTGCGGCGCTGGCCGAAGCGACCGAGGACCAAACATTGGCGGAGATGTACCGCTACTTTGCCAAAGTGACCCCCAGCACCAAAAATGAGTATACCGGCTACTTTGCGGGGAAGAATCTCATCTTCCTTACCTGCGAAAGCCTGTGGAAATACGCCATTGATCCCAACCTGACTCCAAATCTCTACAAGCTGTGGAGCGAGGGCTTTCAGTTCACCAATTTCTATAATCCCATTTGGGGCGTTTCCACGCTGGACGGCGAATATGTGAACCTTTTGGGTATGATCCCCGTTACCGGTACCTGGAGTATGACCGAATCCGCCACCAACTGGCTGCCCTTCTCCTTCGGCAATCAGTTTAGGGCCATGGGTTACACCACCCGCGCCTACCACGACCACACCTATACCTATTATTCCCGCGATAAATCCCACCCGAACCTTGGCTACGACTATAAGGGCGTGGGCAACGGACTGAACATTAAGGTCATGTGGCCGGAATCCGATGTGGATATGATGAATGCCACGCTGGATACCGTGCTGGCCGATGAGCACTTTATGACCTATTATCTGACGGTCAGCGGGCATCTGGAGTATAATTTCTTCGGAAACGCCATGGCCATGCGCAATGAGGAGGCGGTCGCCGAGCTTGACCTGCCGGAGGCCGCCCGTGCCTACCTTGCCTGCAATATCGAGCTGGATAAAGCCATCGGCGTGCTGCTGCAAAAGCTTGAAGAAACCGGCCATGATAAGGATACCGTCATCATGCTGGCGCCCGACCACTACCCCTACGGTCTGGATATCGAATCCCTGAACGCGCTGGCGGGCAGGGAGCTGGATCAGTTCTCCCTTTACCAAAGCTGCTTCCTCATCTGGAGCGCCGATATGGAGGGCCCCGTCGTCATTGATAAGCCGGTTTCCAGCCTGGATATCCTGCCGACGGTCAGCAATCTATTCGATCTGCCCTATGATTCCCGGCTGATGATGGGCACCGATATGCTGAGCGATACCTCCTCGCCGATCATCTTCCAGGATCACAGCTGGCTGACCGCCTTTGGCTGCTATAATGCCTCCACCGATCACTATACCTCCCTAATTGACACCGGCAGCGATGACTATTATGTCAGCAGCATGAACCGCCTGGTGAATCAGAAATTCAATTACTCCAAGCTTATCCTGCGGAAGGATTTCTTCCGCCACCTGTGGGATGATGCCGGACTGTGGCCCGCCGAAGAGCCTGCCGCCGCCCCCAAACCCCAGGCAACCCCATGACCCCGAAGGAGGGATCCCCCTGAATGAACCGTAACAATGCCCTGAAAAAGCTGGTGCTGGCAGCGCTGTTTGTGGCGCTGGATCTTCTGTTCACCCGTGTGTTTTGCGTCTACCTTATGGGTGGCGCAGAACGCGTAAGTCTGCAAACTCTGGCCAGTGCCGTGTGCTGTTGGGCGCTGGGCCCCTGGTGGGGCGCCGGGGTAGCCGCTGCCGCCGACCTTTTGGGCTCCGCGGTAGGGACCTCCGGGCTATCGTTCTTCCCGGGCTTTACCCTTACGGCGGCGCTGCGGGGGCTTACCTACGGCCTGCTGCTGTACCGCAAGCCCGTGACCTTTCCCCGGTGCCTGGCGGCCAGTGCGGCGGTCAGCATCCTGTGGGGCTTGCTGCTCAATGCAGTCTGGCTCTCCTTCTATATGGGCAAAAACTTTTGGGCCTGGACAGTGGCCAAAGCTCCGCTCAAGCTTCTGCTGGTGCCGGTCTATGGCTATCTTATCTATCTCACCCTCCGTGGCCTGCAAAAAAGCGGCCTGGAAAAACACCTGTAAATATAACGACACCCGCCCCTCTCCTTACCGGAGAAAGACGGGTGTGTTTTTATGCAGGTTTGGCTTTGTGCGCTTAGCCGGCGGTGACGCCGCCTTCTACCACCAGTTCATCCTCATAGTCCAGGCCGTAGGTATCGGCCAGGGTGGCCTCATAGTCTGCGTGGAAGAACTTTTCCTCACCCAGTGCCTTGATCTCCTCATTCAGCCAATCCAGCAGGGTGGTGTTGCCCTTGGTCACAGCGGGGGCTATGGTGTCATTGCCGCCCAGTGTGGGAATGCCCACCACATAGCCGGGGTTCTGCATGGCATAGGCCAGCACCTCGGTGTTATCGTTGGCCCAGGCTGCCGCGTTGCCGTTCTCCAGCGCGTTCTTGGCATTGGCGTAGGTATCGTACTTCTGCAGCTTGATGTTGGGATAATTCTCGGTCAGGTAGGTCTCGGCGGTCGTGCCGGAAATGACGATCATCTCATCGTTCTCATCCCAGTCATCCAGCGTGGTGATGACCCGCCCTTCCGGAGAAACAACGCCCAGTGCTACATTCATGTAGGGCAGCGCGAAGTCCACTTCCTCGGCCCGAGCAGGGGTTACGGTAAAGTTGGCAAGAATCACATCTACCTTGCCGGTCTTGAGGTATTCAATACGGTTGGCCGCCTCGGTGGAGATGAAATTCACCTTAACACCCAGATCCTCCGCCAGCCGCCGGGCAAAGTACACATCGTAGCCCTGATACTCGCCGTTCTCATCCACATAGCCAAAGGGGTTCTTATCGGAGAATACCCCGATATTGATGGTCCCCGCCGCCTTGATCTCCTCCAGTGTGCGATACCCTGCTTTATTTTCATTGGCTGCGTTGCCGCCATTGCCGCAGGCTGCCATCAGTACCAGCATCAGTACTGCCATGATGGCTGCGATCCATTTTCTTGTGCTTTTCATTGTAATTTCTCCTTTTTATAGTCTTTATATCAATCCCTATGGGGCTTGACTTCATCAAATTCAAATGTCTTTAAGAACTTTTTGGCTCGCTCGGTCTTGGGAGCGGTGAAAAAATCCTCCGGTGCCGCTTCTTCCGCTATTTTGCCGTCCTCCAGGAACAGCACCCGGTCGGCGATGGCACGGGCAAACTGCATCTCATGCGTCACGATGACCATGGTTTTGCCCTCCCGGGCCAGATCCAGCACCACATCCAGCACTTCCCGCACCATTTCGGGGTCCAGCGCCGCTGTCACTTCATCAAAGAGCAGGACCTCCGGATGCATACACAGCGCCCGCACAATGGCCACCCGCTGTTTTTGTCCGCCGCTCAGTTCTCGGGGGTAGCTGTCCCGTTTTTCCCACAGGCCTACCCGGCGCAGCAGTGTTTCGGCCTCCGCCTTGGCGTCCTCCTTTTTGGCGCCCAGTGCCTTACATGGCGCCAGCAGAATGTTTTCCATCACCGTCATATGGGGGAACAACTCGTAGCTTTGGAACACCATCCCGATGCGCCGCCGCAGGGCGGGCAGCCCCGCCGGGCTGCGGTCTATTACCTCGCCGCCCAAGAGAATCTCTCCCCCCTGGATCGGCTCCAGCGCGTTGATACATCGCAGCAGGGTGCTTTTGCCGCAGCCGCTGGGCCCCAGCACTACGATGACCTCGCCCCGCCGCACCGTAAAGCTCAGGTCCCGCAGCACGGTGTTTTCACCGTAGCGTTTTGTCAAGTTTCTTATCTCCAGCAATGAGTCTGACATCGCCTGTTACCTCCATTTTCGTTCCAGTTTTCTGGCCAGCAGGCTGATGGGCCAGCACACCAGGAAATACAGCAGAAATACCGTAAGATAAATGCCAAAGGCCGCATTGGGGCTGGCCGTCCGGTTCGCCTCAATGATCTGCTGCGCTACCTTCAGCACCTCCACCACGCCGATCATCAAAATCAGGCTGGTGGTTTTTATCATGCGGGTGATGAGATTGATGGACTGCGGCAGCAGCCGGCGTACCGTCTGCGGCAGCACAACATAGCGGAATACCTGCCCCCGCGTCAGTCCCAGTGCCTCGGCGCTTTCGTACTGGTGCCTCGGGATGGATACCAATGCGCCACGCACCAGGTCGCTCATTTCGGCGGTGCCCCACAGCGCAAAGACAATGATCGCCGCCGTTTCGCCATCCAGGTTCCACCCAAAGGCTCTCGCCGTGCCAAAGTAGGCTAAGAACAGCAGTACCATCTGCGGCATAATGCGGATGATCTCCAGATAGATGCGCAGGATCGCCCGGATCAGCCGATTCTTTTTGGTCATCAGCACCCCCAGCAGGATTCCCAGCGGGATGCTGATGGCCACCGAGATGAGGCTGACCCGCAGCGCTACCCACAGTCCCCCCAGGAGCCTGACAGCGTTTTTGCCCTTCAGCAGTACCTCCAGTCCCAAATCAGGCATAGCGCAGCCTCCTTTCCAGCCAGCTGCCCAGCAGAGAAACCGGCAGCAGAATGAGCAGATAGCACACCACCAGCAGCGCCAGCGCCTCGGTGGTTTTGGCGTACATGGCAATGAGATCCTTGGCGGTAAACATCAGGTCCATCAGGCTCACCGCGCTGAATACGCTGGTCTCTTTCAGCAGGAAGATCACATTCGCCATAAAGGCCGGCATGCTGATACTCATGGCCTGCGGCAATATCACATACCGCATGGTCTGTCCGCGGGTCAGGCCCAGGCTCAGGGCGCTTTCCTGCTGGATGGGCTCAATGGCTTCCAGCCCGCTGCGAAAGGCCTCCGCCATATAGCTGCCGCCCAGGAACGCCAACCCCACCACGCCGCATACCGCCGGGTCGGTCTTTATCCCGATTTTGGGCAGGCCGTAGTAGATAAAAAACAGCTGGATGAGCAGCGGTGTATTGCGGCTCAGTTCTATGTATCCCGCCACGATCTGCCGCAACACCGGCACCTTCTCGTACTGAATAGCCGCGCACAGCAACCCCACCGCTGTGGCCAATGCCGTACCGCACAGCCCCAACCGCAGCGTCAGCCACAGGGCCTCCCGGTACAGCGGCAGCACCTTCATCATAAATTCCCAGTTCAGCTTCTCCACCGTCTTTCTCGCAATTTTGGTAAAACAAAAAGCCGGGGGCTTTTGCAAGCTCCCGGCAGGAATGGCTCTTATCCACACATTTTGCGCTGTGTGCAGGCGCTTTACGGCATACTAAAAGCGCCTGGCCATCTTGGATGTCCGGGAGTTCAGTATGCAACAACAAGAGGAAGCGCTATGGCCCATTACGCGGTAGCTTGTCATTGTGTTATCCTCCCTTCCGGTTCCATTTGCTTTGGTATGTTAGCACGATAATACACTCCCGCCGGTCATTTGTCAAGGGGGTAGCGTAAAAATATTTTTGCAGGTTTTCTGTCGCCACGCTTCATTTTATCAGATGAGGTTCCCCTCGCAGTGGTCTATTTCATGCTGAATGATCTCCGCTGTTCAGCCGGTATAGGTCTTAATGCGGATCTCCAGTTTTTCATTTTGCCAGCGAACCTTTATCCTTTTCCAGCGCTTTACGGGGTGTACACCCGTCAGGGAAAGGCATCCTTCCTCGGTTTCATAAGCCCCGCTTTTCTGCAGAATTTTAGGGTTCAGCATCACGGTATAGCCCGCCCCATCCTGGAAGGCGATGATGCACCGATTCACGCCGATCATATTGGCGGCCATGCCCACACATTCCTCATGGTGCGCCATCAGCGTCTCCAGCAGGTCCCCGGCCACCGGCAGGTCGCTTTCCTCCGCGGGCTTCGCTTTTTGCGAGAGAAACATCTCATCCTTGCAAATCGGTCTTACCATGGTATCCTCCGTCCGTGTTTTTCGGCATAGGTGCCCGGCGCGTTCCGGATCTCCCGGCTCCTCCGCCGGCTGTCCTCCGCATCGGCATCCTTCTTTCGGCAAAACAGTCCTTTACCGCCGGTTGTCCTTATCCCGGTGAGAAAGCTCCACCCGGTAGCCAAGGCTCCGCAGGTAGGCGGCCAGCTGGCAGGCGATGGCCACGCTGCGGTGGCGGCCGCCGGTGCAGCCCACGGCCACTACCAGCTGGCTTTTGCCTTCCCTTTGGTACAGGGGAATGGAAAAGGCCAGCAGCTCCTCCAGCTTTTGCAGCATCTCATGGCTTTCCGGGGCGTTCATCACATAGTCGCGCACTGGCCCCTCAGTGCCGTCATGCTCCTTTAGCTCCGGCACATAGTAGGGGTTGGGCAGGCACCGCACATCAAAGACCAGATCCGCGTCCTGCGGCAGACCATTGCGGAAGCCAAAGGACTGGCAGCTGATGAGCATGGGGGTCGTCTCTCCCTCAAAGATGGTCACGATGCGCCCGCGCAGCTGGCTGGGCGAAAGGGAGGTCGTATCAATGATATAGTCGGCGGCATCCCGTATGGGCTTCAGCAGGCGGCGCTCCTCCCGGATGGCGTCCTCCAGGCAGCCGTCACATTCATCCAGCAGCGGATGTCTCCGGCGGGTCTCCTTGTAGCGGCGCAGCAGCACCTCGGCGCTCGCCTCCAGGAAAAGGATACGGTAAGGGATATGGCGGCAGCGCAGCTCCTCCAGGGCGTGGGGCAGCTCACGGAACATCTTCCCGCTGCGGGAATCCATCACAATGGCGGAGCGGCCGTGGTGGGCCGCCGGGGAGTAGCACAGATCGGCAAAGCCGCCCAGCAATGCCGGGGGAATATTATCCACGCAGTAGAATCCGATGTCCTCCAACGCATTGATGACGCGGGTCTTGCCCGCGCCGGAAAGACCGGTCACAATCAGCAGCTCCATGGGGCCTCCTTCGGGGTTGGTTCGTCATTTTTCATTATGATTATACAGGCTGCGGCCGCCGGTTGCAATACGGCAGCGGATGGATTTTCCCCCGCGGCAATGATTATCCTGCCGGGGGCATCCCATACTTTCCTCAATCGCATCAAACGGAGGAAATCAGTATGAAGATCCTGTATATTGACCACCACGCGGCGCTGCCCTCATCGGGCGGGGATTGCCGGGCGGTGCAGTTGGCGCAGGGCTGGCAGCAGTGCGGCGATGAGGTCACCATCGTGACCGCCGGGTACAGCCACCGCCGCGGCAAAAATCTGACCGTGGAAAAGGAGATGGAGGAGCAGCAGCTGGAGGGCGTTACCTTTTGCCCGCTTCTCTCTCCGGATTATGACCACGGGGTGGGGGAGTACCGCAAAAGCGTGCAGTCCTTCCTCAAAAAATTGTATCTGAACGCCCCCAAATTGGTGGAGCGCTATCATCCGGAAATCGTCATTGCGGCCAGCGGCTACCCCTACGATTATTTCTGCGCCCAGCGCATCGCCAAGCTGGCCCATGCGAAAACCGTCTTTGAGCTGAGGGAGACCTGGCCGGAGCTGCAGCGGGAGCTTTACCCCGCGGAGGACAGCCGCCTCAATCAGTGCATCGCGGAGTATGCCATGGGCTATGCGCTGCGCGGGGCCGATACCGTGGTTTCCTTCCTGCAAAAGGGGGAGGACTACTGCCGCCAAAAGGAGATCACCCCGGCCCACCTAGCCACCCTGCCGGCGCCCGCTCCGCCGCAGGCATCTCCCCAGCCCCTGCGGGAAGCCGACGCTGAGGCGATCCGGGCCCTGCGGGAGCGATATCCCGTCATTGCCGCCTACGCTGGGCACCTCAATGACCGGCATTTGCCGGAGCTGCTGGTGGGCGCGGCCGGCAGCCTGCGGGAACAGGGCATCGCGGCGGTCATTGCCGGCAACGGCGGCGATAAGCAGCTGCTGCGCCGCGTGATCCGGGAAAACAACTGGGAGAATATCCTATTGTTAGATGCCCAAAGCGAGCGCCGCCAGCGTACCCTGTACGGCCTGGCGGATATCCTTTACTATGGGAATGACCGCCGCTGTGATGCCCCCTATGGCCCCTACACGCCGCTTTTGCTGCGCATGATGCAGAATGAGAAGCCCATCCTTACCGTCACCCACAGCCCCTTTAATGACGCTCTGCGGGCGGGCTGCGCCGTCCCCGCCGGGCAGGTGACGCAGCGCGGGGTGGAGGAAGCGCTGCTCAGCTTTACCATGATGAACGGGGAAAAACGGGTGGCCCTGGGTCGGCAGGCCGGTGACGCACTGTGCATCACTCATGCTCCGGCGCAGGTCGCCCGGGATTACCGCGGCGCCCTTTTGCGCCTATGGGTATGAGAAATTCGTTGGCCCGCCGGGTGCTGTGGGTACATGTCATTTTGCTGCTGGCGCTGTGCGGGGTGCTGCTGCGCATTTTTGTCATTGGCCAGGGGGAACAGTACCGCCAAACCGCCGCGGCGCAGAGCCGCTATACCCTTTCGGCCGGTACGGCGCGCGGCAATATCTACGATTGCCGGCTGCGCCCACTGGTGAATGAAAGCGAAAAAACGGTCTTGGCGGTGGACCCCACCCCAGCGGCCATGACCGCCCTGCGGCAAGGCCTTTCGGCGGAACAGTTCGAGGAGATCTATCCCCTGCTGCAAAGCGGCCGCCCGGTGCTTCTCCCCAGTGATTTCCCCATCTCTGGAGAGGGCATCACCGCCCTCCAGGTCCCGCAGCGTTACAGCGCCGATCAGTTGGCCCCGCACATCATCGGCTATATCAATGGTGAAGGCCGCGGCATCTGCGGCATTGAATCCGGCTACGAGGAGCAGTTGACCCGCTGGGGTGGAGAGATCACTGTGCGCTACACGGTAAATGCCTGGCGGCAGGCCACCGGGCAGGCCCCGGAGGTGAGCGATCTCACCGAACACACGGCCGGCATTGTCCTAACGCTGGATAAGGACCTGCAAACGATTGTGGAGCGGGAAGGCGCAGTGCTGGGTCGGGGTGCTGTGGTGCTGCTGGAAGCTGAAACCGGTGCCATCCGCGCCATGGCCAGCTTCCCGGGTTACGATGTGACCGATGTGGCCGCGGCACTGGAGGCAGCAGACAGTCCTCTTCTGAACCGGGCCACCGCCGCCTGGAATGTTGGCTCCATTTTTAAGGTGTGCGTGGCGGCCGCTGCCCTGGAAAATGAGGTGGAGCTGCCGGAGAACTACTGCTGCGAGGGATTCTACCGCCTGGGAGATCACTCCTACTTCTGCCACGAGCGGGCGGGCCACGGAACGCTGGATTTACAGCAGGCCATGCAGCTTTCCTGCAACCCCTACTTCGTGGAGCTGGGCCAGCGTACCGGTGCCCAGGCCCTGCTGCGGATGGCCCAGCGGTTGGGCTTTGGGGCCGGGAGCCAATTGGCGGAGGGCGTCAATTCTTCCGCTGGGTCGCTCCCAACATTGGCGCAGGCCACTCCCGGGGAACTCGCCAACCTCTCTTTTGGCCAGGGCAGGCTCACCGCCACCCCGGTACAGGTCGCTGTGATGCTGGCTGCCGTGGCCAATGGCGGCTATGCGGTGCAGCCCACCCTTTTCGCGGGCAGGAGCTTTGACGGCAAAATCCTGCAAAGTGATCCTGCCGGTGAGCCCATCCGGGTGATGAACACCGAAACCGCCGAGACCCTGCGCGCCCTGCTGGTAAGCGTGGTGGAGGAGGGCACCGGCTACCGGGCGGCTAACCGCTACTGCGGTGCCGGCGGTAAAACCGCCTCCGCCCAAACCGGCCGGTACCAGGAGGGCGAGGAGATCGTCCATGCTTGGTTCGGGGGCTTTTTCCCCGCCGGGGAGCCCAAATATGTCCTGGTGGTGTTCCAGGAGGGCGGCCGCGCCGGCGGCCAGACCCCTGCCTCGGTATTCCGGGCTATCAGCGAAGCGGTCTACTGCACCGAAAATCCCGGCCCGGCAGATTACGGCGGATAGCCCGCGAAAGGCGCGGGCCCGGGGCGCAGCCCAAACCGCCCTCCGGGCGGTTTTTGCGGACTTCGTCCGCAGCGGCGGCTCCGCCGCCGGGGGCTGCGCCCCGCCAGTCCCGCCTCCTTCGCGGGCCCCTTTACGGGCCGCAAGCCTGCAAAATTGCCCTCCGCCACCCTCTGCAAGGCGCAAAAAGACCGCCCCGCTGCCCGGTGCTTTCGGCACCGGGCTCCCGCCCTTCCGGGCGGGGTGCGGCGCCCCCTTCGGGGGCGCCGCCGGCGGGGCGGCCTTGTATCAGCCGCAGGGTTATTTCTTGGCGGGGAAGGCTTTGTTCAGCCACGGCACCAGAATGCAGGCCAGTATCGCGGTGATCACGATCTCCGGCAGCATGTAGGAGCCATTGTACCACAGCGAATACACCGCGGAGGTCATGCCAAACTCATTGGGCCACAGCGCATCCCAGATCATCCACCCGGTAAGGAAGTGGCACAGGAAGCGCAGTCCCAGCGTCACCACCACACCGCCAATGATGGCCGGCCGACTGGAGCCGAACATTGAAGAAAGCCCGATCACGGTGTAGGCAATGATATAGTCCAGCAGGATAATGGCAATCGCCATGCCCACACTGGTGGCGTACTGCACATTATCCACACCCAGGATAAGCTGCAGCAGGCTGTAAACAAAGGCGGTAAAGGTGCCCCATTTAATGCCCCAGCGGTGGCTGATCAGTACCAGCGGTACCATGCTGCCGATGGTCAGACCACCGCCAAAGGCCCACAGGCTGCCCACCTTCAGCTCCGAAAGGACTGTGCCGATGGCGATCATCAAAGCACTCTCCACCAGCCGGCGTGTGTTTTGGTTTTTCATACAGTTTTCCTCCAAAAAAATAAGATCGTCCCTGATGGACGATCCGGCAAAGAAGCAGCGGAAAAGCTCCGCTTTGGTAAACGCTCCCTCCGCCGGTATGATCCGGATCAGGTAATAGGGATTCGGGCTTTTGCCCATCTCAGCGCCGCAGCGCACTCCCGGTTTGTGCGGCTTTATTGTACATCATGCTGCATTGCAGGTCAAGTGGTTTGGTGATATAATATTGGCATAGCATCAATACTGGAGGAATATGGCATGAGACCTTTGATCTTATTTGATATGGACGGCACCCTGCTGAACAGCGTCCCCGCCATCGGAGAAAGCTGCAACCGCGCCCTGGCGGAAAACGGCCTTCCGCAGTACCCCATCCCCGCCTATAACGGCATGGTCGGCAATGGTATGCGCGTCCTCATCGGCCGGGCCTGCCCCGCCGGTGCCGCCGAGGAACTGCGGCAAAAGGTTCTCGCCGCCTATGACCGCATCTACACCGAGGAATGCCGCAAACCCGGCATCATCTACCCCGGCATCCCGCAGCTGCTGCAAAGACTCCGGGCCCAGGGCGTTCTTACCGCTGTTATCACCAATAAGCCCCAGCCCCAGGCGGATGCCCTGCGGGAAAGCACCTTCCACGGCATGCTGGATGCCATTTGGGGCCAGCGGGAGGGCTTCCCCCTCAAACCGGACCCCACCCTCGCCCAGGAACTTATCCGCGAGCTGGAGGCCCGCCCCGTCGCTTATGTGGGGGATTCCCAGGTGGATATCTCCCTCGGCAAAAATCTCGGCTTGCCCACCGTGCTTATGACCTGGGGCAGCCGTACTGCTGAGGAACTGCGCAGCGCCGATCCCGATGCGGCGCTGGCGGATACCGCCGCCCAGCTGGAAGCCCGGCTGGAGCAGTATCTGGCCAATCTGCAATAACGGCCCTCTTGCCGCCCTCCGGGGCGGCTTTTTGATGATAAAGTAGTACTCGCCACACCAAGCCAAAGGCTCCCTTGTGCAAGGGGTAACGAAGTGGCGGCGCGGTAGTGAATGATGTGCCAGTGGCATATCAGAGCCGCGCCGTGACCGAGCCGCAGCGAGAGGCTGTCAGCCGCAAGGCTGACTGAGGGGTTGACGGCAAATATTAAGGCAATCATTTCATCTCGCCTGTCGGCGTCGCGGAGCCTTTTGCAAGGCTTAGTTAGCGCGCCTACCCGGCGGGGGCCTACTTTTCTATGAAGAAAAGTAGGTAAAAGAAATATTAGGCCAAGATTGTGGTC
>ERZ827088.141-NODE-141-length-103312-cov-11.547285_pt1 | contig 103312 bp, 102 predicted proteins | sample MGYA00519922_ERZ827088 | MGnify/ENA primary metagenome ERZ827088 (study PRJEB31778, sample SAMEA3449254) | human gut metagenome | biome: human gut; feature: human-associated habitat; material: faeces | place: United Kingdom | collected 2010/2012 ... | reverse complement strand
CTATGGTAGAACTTCATAAATGGCTCCACAGAGACAATTCCATAGGAAACTATGGCTGAAAAGAGGAAAGCTCCGCAAGGCAGAAACCCAAATTTGGTAGGGGAACCTTTAAAACGGAATTGAACGGGATAGAGGACGTGTAAACGTAGATAAATGATTATCTAATACAGAACTTGGCTTATTATCATTTGTTTTAAATTGGCATGGAAACATGTCTTTTTTTAATAGAACCGAGGGGAAAATATGCAAAGAAAAACACTTCATAAACAATATAAAAAACTAGGTATATCAGCAGTTAGAAGAATTGGCTTTAGCTTTTTTGCGGTTATTTTAATAGGGTCAATTTTATTAAGTTTACCAATGAGTCATAGTGTTCATTCAACAAGTAGTTATTTAGATCATCTATTTGTTGCAACTTCAGCAACCTGTGTAACAGGCTTAGTGACTCATGTAACAGCTAGTGAATATACGCTTTTTGGACAAATAGTCATTATTTTATTGATTCAAATAGGTGGGTTAGGATTTTTAACACTGATGTCGATGTTCTTTGTTCTTTTAAAAAGAAAACTAACCTACGCTAATAAGATTGTCATGCAGGAAGCTTTAAATAGAAATTCATTAAATGAAACAGGTATTTATATTAAAAGAGTTATTAAATATACAGTTTGTTTTGAACTTATTGGAGCAATTTGTCTTGCTTTTGTTTTTATTCCACAATTTGGAATCCTTAAAGGAATTTATTATAGTTTATTTCATGCAATTTCAGCATTTTGTAATGCTGGATTTGATATTTTAGGAAATAATTCAATGGTTCCTTATGTAGGCAATGTTTGGATCAATTTAGTTATTTGTGGTTTGATTATTGCTGGTGGTTTAGGTTTTGTTGTGTGGATCGATTTACGTTTATCTTTGATTCATTATAGAGAACATTTTAAATATTTTAAAATAAAAAGGTATTTAGAATCTTTATCTTTACATACAAAGATTGCATTGATTTCTTCATTTGTTTTAATTTTTGGAGGAATGACCGTTATTTTCATATTAGAATTTCAAAATCCGCTAACATTAAAATCTTTACCATTTTCACAAAAGATACTCGCAAGTTTTTTTCAATCAGTAACACTTAGAACAGCTGGATTTGCGACAGTAGATATGGCTTCTTTACATCAAGCAACGAAGTTTTTTATGTCTATTATTATGTTTATCGGTGGTTCTCCTGCAGGAACTGCTGGTGGTGTTAAAACGGTAACTTTTGTTATTGGATTGTTATACGTCCGTGCATTAATGCGTGGTGATGAAAATATTCATGTTTTTAAAAGAACAATTGATGATCAAATTGTTAAAAGAGCATTAACAATTATGTTGATTAGTTTTGCGATTGCTTTAACAGGTTTATTTATTTTATCAATAAGTGAGCAGGCAGATTTTATTGATCTACTTTTTGAAGTTTTTTCTGCTTTTGCGACAGTAGGATTAACAGCGGGTATTACACCAACACTGACATTTGTTGGAAAAATTGTTATAATTATTTTGATGTATATAGGACGTATTGGTCCTATTACTATGGTTTTGATTTTTGTAAGAAAATATAACGCTAAGAAAGGAAAAGATGTGAACTATATAAAAGAACATATCTTAATAGGATAATGAGATGGAAAAACAATTTGTTGTATTAGGGCTTGGAATTTTTGGCTCTACACTTGTAAAGACACTTTCTCAATATGGTAGAGAAGTCATTGCAATTGATAAAAATCCTGAAAATGTACAAAGAGTGGCTGATTTTGCGACAAAAGCAGTTATTGGTGATGTCACAGATTTTCAATTTTTATCAGATTTAGGATTAGATGATATGGATGTAGGAATTGTTGCTATTGGAGATCGATTAGAAGATAGTATTTTAGCTACAATGAATCTAAAAGAACTGGGAGTACCTTATGTTATTGTTAAAGCTAAAAACAAACGTTTTAAAGTTGTTTTAGAAAAAATAGGTGCTGATTATGTTGTCCGTCCTGAAAAAGAAATGGGAGAAAAAGTAGCAAGAACATTACTTCGAAAAAATATTAAAGATTTAATTGAATTAGATGAAGAAAATTGTATTGTTGAAATGAAAGTACCTCAAGCATGGGTAGGGAAAACATTATCACAACTAGATTTAAGAAAACTTTATAGTATCAATGTTTTAGGTAAACGAAATCCTCATACACATAAGTTAGAAGTTCCTGTAGATCCTAATTTAGAAATAGAATTAAATGATACTTTCCTTGTTTTAGCACAAACTGATGAAATAGAAAAATATGATTATTTATTATAGAGGTTTATTATGAAAAACGAAGAAACTTTATTTTTGTTTGCTAAAGCAATCAAAAGCTTAATAAAAAAACAGCCTTTAGATAAAATTACTGTAACAGATATTGTTTCAACAGCAGGAAAAACCAGACAAACATTTTATCGACATTTTCAAGATAAATATGATTTAGTTAATTGGTATTTTGAAAAATTAGTTTTAAAATCATTTGAAGAAATGAATCAAGGTGGTTCGTTACAAGAAGCACTTAATTTAAAGTTTGCTTTTATTGAACAAGAACATGCTTTCTTTAAAGAAGCTTTTAAATCAAATGATTATAATAATTTAATTCATTATGATTTTTGTTGTATCTATGATTTTTATAAAAATTATATTTATAAAAATACAGGAAAGACATTATCTTCAGATATAGATTTTTTATTAAATATGTATTGTCGAGGTTCTGTAGATATGACAGTAGAATGGGTCTTAAATGATATACCTATCAAAAAAGAAGAAATAGTTAGCTATTTAATAGAAGCTATTCCTGATAAACTAAAAGAATATATGAAATAATTGGTCATACTGACCAATTATTTTTTTTGGACAATCTGTCCAATATAAAAACCTCCTTCATATAACATGATAATGGAGAAGATTAGAAAAGAGAAATGATGGTGACATTTTCGCTGAATTTTATCGTGACAAAATCGCTGGGTCTTAACATTTTTTATAAAAGGGATTGTATTTTAAAAAAAATAATGTATAATGTTGGCAATTTGGGAACTTTTAGGAGGATGGTTATGAAAGAAAATAGTGGAAAGCAGTTAGCTAAGAAAATGTTGATTGCATTAATATGTGGTTTAATTGCTGGATTTGGTTGTATTTTATTGAGAGAACACTTAAATTCAAATGGTCAAGGAGACTTGTGGCAAACGATTAATAATATCTTTTTCCAAGATATTACAGCAGAAGGTGCTACAAGTGCTATCGGAATTTTCTATATTATAGGTCAATTATTTGTTAATGCATTACAGTTAATTATAGTACCAATGGTTTTTGTTTCTATTACACTTGCTATTTGTACAATTACTGATACTAAGAAATTAGGTAGAATTTCTTCTAAAACAATTTTAACTTTCTTTACGACAACAATATGTGCTTTGATTTTTGCTGGTATTGTAAGTACAATTATCTATCATTTAGGATTATTTAATTCAGTAGACGCAGGAAAGATTACTGTTCAACAAGGAACAACAGGATCTAATCCATTAAATATTATTGTATCAATTATTCCAAACAATTTTGTAAGTGCCTTTACAACAAATGGAAATGTCCTAGCAATTGTATTTTTAGCAGTAGTTACTGGACTTGCTATGAATACCATTGAAGAACAAACAAAAACATTAAAAAAAGTATTTGAAGAAGTTTCAAAAGTTATTAGTTTATTTCTAACGTTTGTAATTAATAAATTTGCACCATATGCAATCTTCTGTTTACTTACAAGAACATTTGCTATTTATGGAATTGATTCATTAAAACCGGCTTTAGCTTATGTAGTAACAGTTACTATTGCTTTATTTGCTTATTTATTTATCGCTTATCCAATTTATTTAATGACAATGGCTAGGGTTAATCCTAAACCATTTATGAAAAAAGCTGTTAAAGTTGCTTTATTTGGATTTTCAACATCTTCATCTGCAGCAACACTACCATTAAATAGAAAAACAACAGTAGAAGAATTAGGGGTACATGATCAAATTGCTTCGTTTGTTTTACCTCTAGGTATGACAGTTAACATGGATGGAACAGCAATTATGCAAGTTATTGCAGCCATGTTTGTAGCTGTTAGTTCAGGTTATAAAGTAACTTTTATGTCAATGGCTATTATTGCTATTTTAGCTTTAATTGCTTCTATTGGAACACCTGCTGCACCTGGTGCAGGAGCTGTTATCCTCTTTACAATTTTAACAGGTATGGGTTATACAAATGATGCCGCTTTACTTGCTTATTCGTTGATTCTTGCAATCAATAGACCAATTGAAATGCTTGTAACTTCCCTCAATGTTACAGGAGATGCAGCAACCTCTGTAATCGTTGCTAAAAAAGAAAAAATGCTTGATAAAGAAATTTATCATAGCTAAAAAATTATATAGCTAAGATGAAACTGCAGATAGTATGCAGTTTCTTTTTTTGGACTATCCGTCCATTGAAAGAAGGAAAAGAGAAAGATAAAATAATAAAAAAGAAATATTTGTGAATTAAATGTGAAACAAATATGAGACGAATTATCTTTAAACATATGATGCAATTAAATCAAGAAAGCTCCTTACATCAATATTAAAAAAAGATATAAAAAGCGATGATGTCTCAACATTGATAGGTAAAGAACCCTTACCAACGGAAACAAAAAGATACTGAGATATCGTCAGAAAAGCAAGTATCAATGGGGATTATATGATCATTGGTGTAGAGCATCAAAGTAGTTTAGGTAAAAATATTAGTAGTACTGCATTTTATACAGACCGAGGACAAGATCTAAATTTTTATTCTGGAGATACTATTAAGTGAAGAGAACCTTATAATTATATTTATATACCTAACAAACAGCAATGATATTTATATAAAATGAATATAAGTGATATTAACGCTCCATACTTAGAAAAAACTATTTTCTTTAAATATATCTTATATACAACTATCAATAATATAGAATTTACAAGTGATATATTAAATGGGGTAGTTATTACTGATTCTTCGAGTTATTCTTCAATTATCTCGTCTTATATAACAGATATTCATCATGATTTAATGTTAGATTATGATGCATCTTTTGTAATACTTTCTACCGAATGCGATACAAAATATTAACTTCAGAAATAGATGCTACTTCAATGGACAAATATACATATCTTAAAGATATTGAGAAGGTACCTATCCAACATCTAGAAAATAAACGCATTAAAGGATTCTACTGTAATTGAAACGAGTATACGTTTTGAATAAGTGAAAATGATTTTAACAAAATATGTATAATAGAAAAATATGATAAAGAAATATAGAAAGAAACCTATTGAAATAGACGCTATTCAATATACAGGTAATAACGTTAGCGAAATTGAAAATTTTGTAGGAACTAATCTTTTACATTATAATACTCAAGAAGAAAATGATTATCAACTAGGAATTCCAACTTTAGAAGGTATAATGAAAGCTTCTATAGGAGATTATATCATCAGAGGAGCTAAAGGTGAATTCTATCCTTGTAAGCCTGATATATTTAAAATAACATATGATGAAGTACAATGTTAATTAGAAATAAAACAGTATATATATTTGATATAGAGGTGTTTCCAAATGTATTTCATTGTTCTGTTAAAAATACTGAAACAAAAGAAATAATACATTTAGAAATTTCTTCTAAACGTAACGATTTGATGAAAATTGTAGATCTCTTTTGACAAATTAAAACAGAAGACCAGAAGGGCATCTGAAATAGAAATTATACTACTGATCTACAATTTGATGTCGATAAAATAATGTGTGGATAAATTTGAAAATTTTCTAAATGTCCCTGTTACTATGTAACAGAAAATCGGGTGAATTGCTGGAAACTCCCTCTGGGACAATCAGCAGCGAAGCTACAGAAGTACATAAAAGTATGTAGAACGTTCAACGACTAATTCTTGAGTAGTACAAACAATAATAGAAACACGAGCGCCCGACTTAATCTTTTATAGATTAAGATGATATAGTCTGAACTATATAGTAATATATAGAATTATTAGTTAAATGCTAATAAGTTAACAAATTGATAATATTTTGCATTATGATACTCCAATTATTAATTATATTATCGATTATCATCAAATCATGCAATATAAGACATATAGAGAAATATGTCAATCGATTTATAATCTAAGTCGTCTTATAATTACATCTACTGATGGAAATTTTACATCCTGAAGTAAGTGAAAACATAAAGTTTATTTTGAGTCATTAGATCTATTAACAATGTTATATTCTCAAAAGCTAAGAGTAGGATTAAAAGAAATGCAAGTAACTATGCAGTATCACAATGTCCAAGAATATGATGGAGATTTTTGCTCTGATTTACTCGTTTCAGAAATTCCAAATATGGTTAGTTATTGTGATAATGATGTTAATAGTACTGAAGCACTACTTTATAGGTGTAAAAAGGACATTGATTTAAGAATTGCTATTGAAGATGAATATGGAGTAAAGGTACTAAATAAAGATGGAGTGAACATTGGAATGAAAATTATTACTCAAAAGTATCTTGAAAAAACAGGACAAACTTGAAATCAAATTAAAGATTTAAGATCTCCTTGTGATCGTATTGATCTTAGCAAAGTTATCCTTCCGTTTATTAAGTTTGAAACACCTGTTCTTAAATTATTATTAACAGAAATGAAACAACAAACAGTGTCTCCAGGTCGGAAAGGATATGAAAAACATTTTTTACTAGGTAATTTAGAATATTGTGTAGGAGTTGGTGGTATACATAGTGTCAATAAGCCTGAAGAAATTATCCCTAATACTGATGAGGTATTAATTGATTGTGATGTTGCGTCACTATACCCTAGTATGATAATTGAACATGAATTTTATCCTCCTCACTTAGGTAAAGAATTCTTAGAAGTTTATACACAAATTAAAAACGAACGAATTGAAGCTAAACATAATGGAAATAAGATTAAGAACGAAACACTAAAATTAGCTCTTAATGGACTCTCAGGTTGAAATTAATAAAATTTAAACTTTTATTTGCATTTAAACCAAACTTCAATTATATTTATAATATTATTAAAAATTTAATATTATGAATATAAAGACAGAAAATTTATCAAATTTAACTAAAATTGGAGTATATAAAATACTTAATAAAACAAATCAAAAGTATTATATTGGTAGTACAATAGATTCATTTAGTAAAAGACTAGAACATCATTATCATGCATTATTACGAGGAAATCATAAAAATTCGCATCTACAAAACGCATGAAATAAATACGGTGAAGAATCGTTTGAATTTATAATTCTTGAAATATGTGAATTTGAACAAGTTCGTGAAAGAGAACAATTTTATATTGATTTAATTCCAGAAAATATGAGATACAACATAAATCCTATAGCCACTGGTCCTTGTCTAACTGAAGAATCTATTACGAAACAAGTTGCTTCTAGAAAAGAATTTTATAAAGAGTGTTTAGTATATTATGAACGTTTTAAGGAAGGAGAAATTGGTATCGATCAGATACCTAAAAAGTTTCAAAAACGAATAAAATCGTATGCTGAATTAATACCTTGAAATAAAGGTAAACATTATACATCTACTGAACATTTAAAAGTTCCAAAAGTAAATCGAGGTGATAGATCTAGTGACCGAATTACTAAACGAACTAACGCGCCAATAGTATATGTATATGATGTAAACAAGAACTTTATTGACTCTTTTAGAAGTGCAAAAGATCTAGAAGAACTATCTCCAAATTTAGATTTACCACTAAACTCTAGATTTAAAAAACCTAGAAGTAATGCTAACCCAAATACGTTATACTCAGTTAGTATAAATAAAGCGATAAAAGAAAATAAAACTTATAAAGGTTTATATTTTTATAATCAGCCCCTTCATCCAGGAATGGATGATGTGAATGAACCAAAATCGGTGAACGTCTGAAACGATAACACCGAGGTAACAGTAGAATGTAACGATTCTTCTGCACCGTACAGCGTAGAAACTGAAACTTCTAATGAAGAATAAAATGTTTCCAAGAGTGGTTCTCTCCAGAACGGAGTAAAATGTACGCGGGACTGCATAGAATAGAAATATGCAGAAGTTAAGATAAAAAGCTTAACGATAACATAATCGAACCTTCAAAATGAGCATAATTTTTGTTATAGTCCGTTTACAGTTATGCAGATTAGGATTAATGGCCAATTATTACTCCTTATGTTAGCAGAACAGCTGATTAAAGTTGGCGCAACTATTAAACAAGCAAACACTGACGGTCTATTTTATGTAATCAAACGATCTAATTTAGAAAAAGTACAAAAAGTTTATAAAGAATGAGAATCTTTAACAAAACTAACTTTAGAAGAAGATCGTTTTGAAGCAATGTTTCAATTTGCAATTAATGATTATTTAGCTATTAAAGAAGGTTATTCAAAAACACATGATCCTAGTTTACTTAAAACAAAGGGATTATTTATAGATCAAGTAAAACTTGGTAAAGGGATGGCAGCTACTATTATACCTGAAGCTATAATTAAACGATTAGCTGATAATATTCCTGTTGAGGAGACAATTAGAAACTGTCAAGATATTCATAAGTTTCTAACTTATCAAAAAGTTAGTAAGGATTACTCAGTAGAATATGATGGAAAACTTATACAGCGAATAAATCGCTATTATGTATCGACCGATGGCCCTTGGATTTATAAATGTAAAATTGATCATAACGGCAACCGTTATAAATATATTAAACTATTAACTGATTCAGGAGTAACTATTTTAAATAAGATTGAACCTAACATGCCTTTGCCAAAAAATATAAATTATCGTTATTATATTGCCGCTGCTCAGAAAATAGTTAACTGCTTTAAACAAAAACAACTAACACTATTTTAGATGATTAATAAGAACTTCATTAAATCTCTTCTTAAATCGGATAATTATTATTTCAGTGGAATTCAAACAACTACGGCTCTATCTACAGATAAAATTCAAGTTTCTTGATTTATAATTAAGTTAGCTCATAGAGGAACAGTTATCAAAGGGCAACATGTATTAATAAATAAGGTATATGGATCATGGACTCTTCAAGTTAGATTCTGTGATCCATATTCTGCTGATGAAATAGATTTATTTGAAGAACCGATATCTATATCCGAAGAAGATATTGAATTAATTAAACAACTTAAAGTAACTCAAAATAAACATGACTAAGCTAATTAAATTTGGTGCAGAATGGTGTAACCCTTGTAAAGCACTAGCTCCTATCTTAAACGAAATTAAAAATCTAATTGAAATTGTAGAATACGATGTTGATGAAACTCCAATTGAAGTACTTCAGCAGTATAAAATTAGAAATATTCCTGTTTTAGTTATTGAAAAGGATGGAGTTGAAATATGGAGGCATGTTGGTACTATTTCTAAAGAAGATTTAGAAAGTAAAATAAAAGAATATATTTAATTATATTGACTAGATATGAGATTAATTAAACCATCTTTTGAAATAATTGAACAAGAACCAGGTTTAGAAGGAATATATAAGGCTATTGAACTTGCAGGAAGAAATTGCTATAAATCTGAATCTAATATAAAAGAAGGAAGTGCAAAAGAATTTGTAGATCGTATGATTAAGTCCAAGCACCTTGCCATGTGTGAACATGGTACTGTATATTTAAAAGATACCTACGATGTATCTACAATTGGAAGTTGGAGACGTAGTATTGGAGGTAAATATTCTTCTAATAAATATTCAGTAGTAAATACTGATCGTATGTGTGATTTTCAGGGAATATATATTACTACTAATTTTAGAGTACTCGTAGAAAATAATTGGCTTGACGATTTACAATATCTCTGTGATCCTACAGAATTTCATGAAAAAAGAATCATGATACGTTTTATTTGCGATAGAGGAGTATCCCATAAGAAATTTGTGGCTTAATATAGTGATATATTAAGAAAACCCAGTGAATTGCTGGAAAGCTAAATTTATTAGGTTATTTAAAAATTTATTATACTATATTTGTATTATAATAAATTTAATAGTTATAATATGAAAATAGGTGATAAATTTAATGATTGGACTGTAATTGACGATAAGTCAATAAATCGAAATGGTGCTACCATGTATTTATGTAGATGTAAATGTGGTAAAGAACAATACGTTCAAAGCTCAGGTTTAAAATTGGGAAAGAGCAAGATGTGTAAGGAATGTAGTAATTTAGCTAGAAGAGTTAACGTTGATATAGGTAAGAAATATAAATCTTATACAGTAATATCTGGACCACATAGAAGAAACTCTCAATTAGTATATTTAGTAAGATGTGAGTGCGAGAATGAACATTATATGCCTGCTTCCCAAATATTAAATCCAAATAAATATTTTAAATGCAGAAGGTGTACTTCTGGTAATATAATATCTGGATTTAGAGAAGGATTCTTAAACTCTTTTAAAAGAAGTGCAGCATCTAGAGGAATATTTTATTCAGAAGATCTTACTCCAGAATATTTATATAAGTTATTAGAATCTCAAAATTTTAGATGCGCTCTATCAGGATATAAATTACTTCCAAATGATACTCTTGATGACACTAAACAAAATTTAAATCTATCTTTAGATAGAATAGATTCTAGTAAAGGTTATGAAGTAGGAAATGTCCAATGAGTTACTAAATATGTTAACTGAGCTAAGAATGATTTATCGCAAGAAGATTTTATTCATTTATGTATTGCAGTTGCTAATAAACATGCTAATCAGCAGCCAAGCCAACCTTTAACAAAGTTGGAAGGTTCAGAGACTAACAGTTGAAACTATATGTGGTAAGAGGTAGTTGTATGCGAACTACATTAATAGGTAGACCTACTACTATGTTGGAAGAGGATTAGCTATCACAGGAGTTCGAGTCTCCTATACTACACATAGAATATAATACTGACACGAGTGCTGGGCATCCTGTAAAGGATGGTGATATAGTCCGATACTCCTTTGAAAAGAGGAGAATTAAGGATAAAGAGCCTTAATATAACAGATGGAATTTGTAAGGCATAGAGTAATGTCTTTTGCTCAGGAAAGTACAAGGTATTGTAACTATTCCAAGGATAAGTTTGGCAATGAATGCACATTCATATACCCTAATTGGTTCAATAAGTACTTTGAAGATAATTATTCAAATCTTAATATTAGAGATTGGCAGACAGGATTAGATATAGCTTGTGCAGAGACTAACTGGATATATGCTATGTTATATGCAGAAAAAGCCTACTTTAGTAGTATAAGTAACGGGATGAAACCTCAACAAGCAAGGACAGTATTACCTAATTCTTTAAAAACAGAATTAGTAATGACAGGATTTGTATCTGATTGGAAACATTTCTTCGAGTTAAGATGTTCTCCCAATGCACATCCTCAGGCAAGAGAATTGGCTATTCCTCTGCAAGAAGAGTTTATTGCAAGAGGATATATTAACAACTAAAAAAGAATGAGTTTACTAGGAAAGAAGAAAGTGATTAATCCCACTCTGTTCAATGGCAGGCTGGCATCTATCAAGGCTGTATTCAAAGCTGCACATGAGAATGCAAGCACTCTCCATGCAGAGATGGAAGAGGATATTAAAAGCAAAAGTGCTCAGATAGAGTCCCTACAACATGACATTGAAACCATCAATGCTTGTAAGGAGGAAACTGAGAAGTTTATGGAAAACATATCTAAACTTATTTAAACAATGAGGACAAATTACTGAAGGAGAGGACAGGGTATTGAGGGGCTTCAAGATTCAGTTTGTCTCAAGAGATGGCAAATACAGGTGTATGGATATGGACATTGAGAAGACTGAAAAGGATACAGGAGAGAGGTTGGTAAACATTAACACCATATCTCAACTTATCTACAATGGAGTAAAATATACAGTTGAGCAACTTTGCAAGGAGGAGTAAGTTAATCACTTATTCCTCCTTAACTTTCTATGCAGCACATTGCATATTAAAATTAAATTTCTTACCTTTGCACAAAATAATACTTTTAATTATATGAGTTGTTTAACTATAACACCAAGAATTAAAGAATTAGCTAAAAAGTTTCCTAATGAGACAGAACAATCAGTACTCAATCTGGTTGGTATGTGGCAGGAAAAGAATAGTAAGTCTATTGAGGATATTCCATCAGGAAGTGAACTTAATGATTTCATTAAAGAGCTTAGAAGCGGGGAAGCTGTTGAACAGCTTGATGAAGCACTTGGTAGTTCTTTTGACACTCCAAGGATTACTTCTATTGAGGAGCAGCAAAAGGTGGACTTACTCTTTGACCCAACAACAAGAAGAGACAGAGTAGCACTTATTGCAAGACTCTTCAGTAATGAAGTTGATAGTGCCCTACAGGAGATGACTGATTCTTTGAAGAGAAGAATTGATAATGTAAGTGGTGTAGAGAAAGAGGGATTGCAGGCTGAGCTTAATAGCTTGGACAGACTCTCTGCCATAAGGAAATATACACCTGCTGGTATATTTAAGAGAGTAGCCAATATCTTCAATTCTTATGTGCAAGATACTGAAGAAGGCAGAACCCAGCAGGAACTTAATGCAATCAACTCCATGAAAGGTGCTGATAAGTTCTCTGATGAGCAGAAGCTGGAAGCCGCTAAGAAGAAAGCTGCCTACAAGAATCAGGAATATAAGAAGATAGTTGATGACCCTTATGTCTATAAGGCTCTTGCTGAGGAAGCAAGTACATTGCTTGTAATGACAGAGGGTATTAGAATAGACCCCAATTATATTGCACCTGCTGATGCAAACCTCAATAATGATGACCCAGAAGGTAATAGCGAAGTGGATAATGAGGCAGAAGATTGGAGACAAGAAGAGGCTTATAAAGATGGTTGGATGACCAATTTCAGACAAGTAAGTTCTCATGAGTCACTGTCACAGGCTGTAAGAAAAGTAATCAGACAAGTACCTAAACTTGACTATAGAGGTAAATATGAAAAGGATGATTTGGGTTTCACAAGATACCTTGATGCAGACTATGTCCATGCTACCTTCATTGACAAGTTAAAGGATATGATTAACTCTGATGATATGATTCCTCTCATGGAGGATTTACAAAAAATCAAGCCTTGGGTAAAGCAGGTTACCAAGCTTATTCAAGGTGATGAGACTTTGTTCTCTCAATTCTATCAGGACTTCAGGAAGGATTATATGCCTTATTGGATTCAGAAGAAGAGGATAATGCCTGATGGTACACTCAAGATGGAGACTATTGCCATCAACAAGCCTGAAGGTGTGTATTACCTTCTTGATGCTTGGAGGGATAATTATGAGAATGGAGTACAGCTTGATGATGATAGCATATACGAAAAGAATGGAGAAATAAATAGGGATAATGCAGCCAAAGGATTACAACTGACTGAGACATTAAATAATATGTTTCAGAATCTTGATACAGAGTCCAGACTTCAACTCTTGGAAAGAGAGGATGTGTGGAATACCATAATGAAGTTGCTTCACATGTTAGGTATTGATGCTAACCCCTCTGTATTAAAGACTTCATTGACTAATATAAAGACTGCTACGGGGATTACATTTACTGACCCTATCATGCTTCTATTACCTCAGTTAAACATTATATTTAGTGGAGTTGCTGGAGGTAAAGTACAGGATAAGGTGGATGAGAATGGAGCAGTTAAGAGAGGAGACCTTATCAATACCTTTGGTTCTGCCTATAATACAATTGCAAGTATGATGGTAGAAGTAACTGAAGATGCCATAGAAAGTAGTGTAAGGGAGAATGACAAATCCTATTATTCCCATGTTACCCCCAATTATTTAGGTAAGCTGATTAAGAACCTCAAGAATGTCATGAATGACAAAAAGAGATTTGAACAGTTTATGCAGACAGAGTTCAAGGACTATGAATGGTTCTACAAGGATGGGCACTGGAGAAATGACTGGCTAAGGCAGATTGAAGAATCAGAGGAGCTAAGAAAAGGACTCAGTCATAAGGTGGTATTGAACTCTGATAAGGTAGATTATACCAACTGGGATGACCTAGATTATACTTTAGCACTTCTAGTGGAATATTGGGGTGACCCTGATTCTGCCAAATCTAGCATAAAGTATGCTTGGTACCATGTACCTATCCTCTCAGATAGTCCCTCTGCCGAGTTTATCAAATTCAGAAAGTACACCACAGGAGATGTATTGGATGAGAATGGCAAGAAGAGGTCCTATGATGATGTTATCCTTGATAAGTTAGTAGACTTGGTTAATCAGGAATATGACAGAATCATGCTGGTCAGAGAGAGGGATGAGGCATATCAGAGAGGTGATAGAAGCGTTGATCCTATAGCAAACTATGATATTGTCAGGAAGAAAGATGGCTCTATAAAAAGTCTTGGAGGTGCAGAATTTAAGTTCCTGCCTGCTCTTAACAATATCAAGTATGATAATGGGGAAACCTTCATTGACAGACTTAACAGGCTTAGAAATGAAGGCACAGGTGCTGAACTTAGACTGTTTCTAAGAGAAACACTTAATGACATGATGGAAGATGGTTTTGAACAAACCTACAGGGATTGGGTAGCAGTAGGTCTACTTGATGAGCTTCCTAATGGCAAATACAAGTACTTGCCCTTTGAAGGGCAGTCCAAGCAAAACAGCATAACTGCAAGAGCGCTTATCAAAGCTAAAGATGCTTTGGGTTCTCTATGGAACACCAATATGGAACTCTTACTTAGAGCCTATAACAATAATAGTGCTTTTGATACCAGAGAAGCAAACAACTTGATGGGGCAGATTAGTAATTTACTTATAGATAAGGCTACAAGAGGTGAGATGGAATTGAAAGATGCCCAATCAATCTCAAGGAGCCTATTTGTAAAGAACAACGCTAAAGATGCTCTCAGAGAGTACTATTGGAATAGTAAGTTAGCTACTTCACAGATTATCCAACTTACTACTACTGACCTTGCTTTCTATAAGAGCCTTGAGGACTTTCAGAAGAGATATAAGGAGGTTCATGCTCCTGCCCTCAGACTGAATACTAAAGCTACTTATAAAGGTGAGAGAATTGGCAGAGATTGGGAAAGAACTATTTACTTGAAGGATGATGAAATAGTGTCTTCTGTACTTGAAGATATTAGAACTGTGCTTGATGAAAGGGTCAGAAAGAATGAGATGACCAAGACAGACAGGGATAATATCATTAGCAAGTTCAGAAATGTGAATGTAGCAGATGCCCAAGCTTACAGAAGCCTGAGTTCTTATAGGGCTATCCTAGGAATGTCAGGGCAGTGGACAGATAATATGGAACAGGCATATAACAATTTCAAGAATGGAGATTGGAATATAAAGGACTTCAATATCATTTGGCAGACCAAGAAGCCTTATGTCTATACACAAGTCAACAATAACAGTGGTGTTGAAGGGCATACTGGAATCAAAACCCCTGTGCAACATAAGAACTCAGAGTTCCTGTTACTTGCAATGCATGAGTTGGTAGCTGGCCCATTAGGAAGGTCAAGCAAGCTAAAAGCCATAAATAGGTTTATGGAGGATAATCAGATTGATGTGGTACAGTTTGAATCCACCACTAAGGTTGGGAAACAGGGTGTCATAGATTTAAATGATGTAAGTACAGAGGACGAAGTCACCCAAAGACTAAAGGATACTACAGGTATCGGATTTGGTAATGAGAATCCTAATGTAGTACATAAGGTATCTTATGAGGATTATGGTATTCAGACTGCAACTCCTGAGCATGCCATTGATGCAGTCCAGTTGGTAGGTACTCAGATTAGAAAGCTAATTACTGCTGACATCTCTGATGACACAATCATTGAGGTTAATGGTAAGAAGATGACTAAGAAAGAGTGGCTTGACTTGTATAATGCTATCAATACTGAGAATATCCTACAAGCATTTGCTGATGTGGATGAGATATTCAAAGACTCGAAGGAAGTGGAGAAAATCCTACTTGAAGAGATTAGAGGTAATCAGAGGTATGGCATGGATATGATGAGGGCCTGTACTCTTGATGAGAACAACAACTTCAATATACCTCTCTTTGACCCTGTGCAGTCTCAAAAAGTACAGACATTACTTAATAGTGTAATCAAGAGTAGAATCACTAAACAGAAGATTAGAGGTGGAGCATTGATTCAGGTATCTGATTATGGTCTGACTGATGAACTTCATGTAGTATTTGAAGGTGAAGGTGCCAACAAGAGAATCAAGTACCTTGAATGTTATATGCCTGCATATAGCAGAGAGTTCTATGAGCCTCTCATGGACCCGAATACTCACCAACTTGATGTGACCAAGCTGCCTGAGGACTTAAGAAAGTTGATTGGTTATAGAGTCCCAACAGAGGATAAGTATAGTATGGCTCCTCTGTATATCAAGGGATTCCTGCCTCAACAGAATGGTTCTGCAATCATGCTTCCTGCTGAGATTACTACTCTGTCAGGTTCTGACTTTGATGTGGATAAGATGTATATCATGTTGCCTGAGTTCAATATATCCAAGGAAGTGAATTGGAAAAAGTTTACTGATTTGGTTATGCAGAATCAGGGATTCAGGAAGTGGGGCATAGACAATGTCAAAATGACTATTGACCAGATTAGGAATGGCAATATATCATTCTCTGAGGATACTCCTGAGATGCACCTGTTTGACTATTACAATAGCATAAAGGGAAGTTTGGTAGAGACTAAGATAAGAAAGGCCAAGTATGATTTCAGCAAATCTCCACAGGAGAATAGTCTTGAAGCAAGAAATAACTTGTTGATAGATATGATGTATGGGGTTCTCACTAATGCAGATACAGCTTCTAAGATTCTTAACCCCGGTGGTTTTGATTATCAAAAGAGGTCTGCAAGGATAATGACTATCCTAAATGATTCCTATGAGAGTGATTTGAGTACCGCTTTGCAAGCAATAGGAGTAAAACTTGATAAGACTGTTCAAAAGGATGGTAAATCTTATCCTAAGTCCATTGCTTCATACTTGTTTGACTTAGACCTTGACACTCTTGATAAGCTGGCGGAAAAGACTAAAACTAAGATGGACCCATTATCTCCAAGAACTCAGGTAATGTTACATCAACAGAATATGACTGGTGCAAAGCTGATTGGTATATATGCCAACCATAATGCCAACCATGCCCTAATGCAGCACACCCAGCTATCTCTAGATGAGGAAAATGATTCATTTACACTGAATGGAAAGAGACTTACATCTTTGCATGATGTCATGAATAGGGATAAGGAATTTATCTCAAAGAACAATGCTGGCTTCCTAGCTGCTTCTGTGGATAATGTGAAAGACCCTGTGCTTGCAGCACTTAATCAGAATACATTTACTGCTGATGCTTCTATGCTTCTTTCGAGGTTAGGTTACAATCCTATTGAAATAGGTTTGCTTATGATGCAGCCTATTGTCCAAGAAATTACTCAAACCTACTTTAGAGAGAGCAGAGAGGGTAAAGGCAAAGATACTATTATTGATGAGGTACTTGACAAGTACAAGGAAAGGGCTGCTCTCAATAGTGACTTGACTTATGATAATTACAAGAACAACAGCTTCTACATTGAAGAGCTTGCAGACAATATAATGCTTGCCAAGGAGGCTGTTACTGATAGGTCTCAGACTTCTGACTTTAGGAAGATAGAGTTCTACCAGAAACAAGTTGCAGTTGGTTATCTGTTCAAGAGAGTCATGAACTCTGCCAATGCTTTGGGTCAATTAGTACAAGCCACAAGGTCTGATACCCAAGGTGGTGCTGCTGGTCCTACTATTGCAGATACAGAGTTGAAGATACAGAAAGTAAAAGACCTGTTAGACCAAATAGAGAGTAATGATAAGTTCCCATTGAAGAATGCCAATGTCATATATGGTGATTTGCTTGCAGATAATCCGGATACTGACACTCTTAGAGAAAGATTATTATCAGCTCCTCTTCCATTCTTACAGGCTTTCTACACCCTTGGCTTGCAGACATCAGAGAGAATGTTAGGTTCTTATTTCCCTCAATATACTGAATCATTCAGGGCTGTAATTGATAGCCTTAGAGACTTGACAAAGACTGGCAGGTTAAATGTAAAGACTATGAATAGTGTCTACAATGACTTGCTTGCCTATATAATGTCAAAGAATGGATTCTTTGGTTCTGAGCTGGTTGTAAACCCTGACTCTGAAGTAGGTGATATTATTGTTTCTTCTTCTGAAAAGAGAAAAGATTTCATCAATAACTTCCCTGCTTACTTTAAGAAGGTAGTAACAGACAATGAAGATATAGCTGACCTTGAATTTATTAAGAGACTCAAGGTGATAAGGGCAAATGACACTAATCCTGTGGACACTGTAGTGTTCAAGAATGTAGGTCAATTAAGTCCTACTTTAAGGGAAAGATATATGAGGGATTGGACATCTCTCCTATATATGTCTAATCCTAAAGCTCAGAGACTTGCTCTTAACCTGTTTAGGTACAGTTATTACAGGAATGGCTTTGCATTTGGCCCAAATACCTTCATCCACTTGGCTCCTGTGGCAGTGAGAAACATCATACCGGAGTATATAAGTACACTAAGAAGTCTTACATTATCCAATGATGATTACAGTCAATTTGTAGACCAATATGTCTATAACCACTTGGATAATAGGAAGTTGGTTCCTGAAGTTCCTGACACAGCCTCTGTTCAGTTCATAGGAGAGGATAATGAAATCAAGGATGTGGTTACATTTGTGATTGATGGTGATGCTACCTTTGGTGATAAGAAAGTTATCAAGAAAAGGATAGATACCCCCGATGGCCCAGTCTATGACTTCTTCAAGTATATAGGCAAGAGAATCAGAGGAGGGTATGTCTATTACAAGTTACTCTCATTAGGTACTGAGCAGGCTAATGTGGCAACCTATGAAAGGATTGAGCCATTAGGTTTCAGGAACAGTTTCATTGAATATGAGTATGGTAAGGATGCAGAAGAGATGGAAACTGTAATTGACAAGAACAGGAAGGATTATGACCCTTATGCAGATACATTATCAAGATTTGATGATGGAAATGTGGAAGTGGATTATGATTCCATGCCTGATTATCAAGATATTCCTCAAGTAGATGTGGATGCTTTCCAACAAGTATATGGCACTCCTCTTAATACTTCTGCTCCTAAGACTGATGACATAACATCTATTCAACCTAATACGGAGTATAAGGATGAGAATGGTGACAGTATTTGTGGTGCTCCAACATTATATGAATTGTAAGATATGGCAAAAAGTTGTGCAATTATTCCAAAAGTGAAGAATAGAAATGGTCAAGTAGTGGACAGCAAGTTATTTAAGGACTTACTGTCCTTCACTTCCAATAATAGGAGTGAAGCTGCAAGACTATATCTTATCACAAAGTCTGACTCTTTTATAAGAGATTGGAATCCAAGATTAGTCTTGGATGAAAACAATGAACCAACACTAAGGAGTTTATTAAAACAAACTAATCTTAGTAGGGTTATTCCAGACACTAAAGTACTTGAAAGACTCAATAGAGAGATTGGGTATTACAAGAAAGGATTAGATAGACCTGCTCTTTGGGTAAACAATGATGATAATTATCAGAAGTTAAAACAAAGAGCTATAGCCTTTAATCAAAACTCTGAATTTAGGGATGATTATGTGGCTAACATAATCAAGATTCAGGACTCTGAGTCCCCAAGAATATTTATAGGGATAAAGGTGGAAAGAAAGAACAGATTCAATTCCATTGATGCAGATAAGATGGAATACAATGAAAACCTTAATAATAGGTTGAGAAGTATTCTTGAATCCCATGGTATAGGGATAGGTGCTTTGACTGACCTTGAAAAGAGAATGGGTATTCATGGTGTAACTGACTTTGATGTTGCAAGGAATGCGGCAGATGGTCTTATTGAAATGATTAGGCTTGCTAATGGTATCCAAGGTGAGAAGGCTCTTCCTGAAGAGTTTGCACACTTTGCCATTGAGGCCATGGGGGATAATCCTCTTGTGACAAGGCTAGTCAATGATATATCCTCTAATGGGCTGACAGGAGAAATCATGGGTGAGGACTACGATACTTATAATACACTATATCATGGTGATGAGTTTAAGCTGGCAAAAGAAGCTGCGGGTAAATTGCTTGCAAAGCATTTGCTACAAGGTGAAGATATTCCATCAAAGCCCTATAAAAATCTCCTGCAAAGAGTAATCCAAGCAGTTAAGGGTTTCTTTCAGAAACTCAGTGCAAGTCCTATCCAAAGAGCCATGAAGGAGGCTGACAAGAATTTCGGCTCTTTAGCAAGGCAGATACTTGATGGAAGCTTGGATGAGACTATCAATGTTGACAATATCAAATCAAGTGGAGTATTCTATAATACCTCAGAGAGGATAACTAGAGATAAGAAACTACTTCAGGAAATCATTGGCAATGAGCTAAAGAGGCTGAAGATTTACGAAAAAAGAAACCCCAATAGCCAGTTTAGTGCCAACCAAAGGCTCCTTATTGATAGGTTGGATATTGAATTGGCTGATAATAATGAGATAGAAGGCATTTATACATTCTTGGAGAATGCACTTGAAGAGTTATCTAAAGTGAACAACAGGCTCACTATGTTACAGAATACTCCTGCCGCTGATGCAAATGAGAGGGCTAGGGTATTAAGGGATGTGAGGAACTACTTATATAGTTACAAACGCATTACTGATGACATAAGAAAATCCCTTGTTGATGAGGAAAAATATGAAGACAACAGATATGGTCAAAGAGTAAGGGTAGCACTTGACAATACAAGTGCATTGCTTGGTGACCTGTTTGTCAAATATAATAATGTATCAATGCCTCTCTTTGTTGATTTTATCAAGCCCTTTGTAGGGGAAAGCATTACTGTCCCCTTTGGTAAGTTTAAGGGTAAAACCATGACCGCCGAGGACTTGGTCAAGGTGGCTGACAAGGATATATCATTCTTTGACAGGTGGCTTGATTCTATGGCAGACTCCTCAGACTACATGTTGAAGGTAATGGACCAAGCTGTCAAGAAGAGTAAGGAAAATGCAAGGCTTGAGACTATTAATGTCATGAAGGAGTTACAAGCTGCTGCTATTAAGCTGGAACAAGCTGGTATAAAGAATACTGACTGGATGTTTGAAAGGGACAGCAAAGGTAATCTGACAGGTAACTATATATCTGAGATTAACCAAGGCTTATTCAAAGAGAAAGTTAGGGAAATGTTCAAGGCTCTTAATGAGAAGTATGGGCATAATCCTGTTGGTGATTATGCAGAAAAGTATAGGAGGGAAAGACAGGCTTGGTTTGATGCCAATATGGAGATTGTTGACGGAAAGAAACAACCTAAAGTATCCATTTATGGCAATAAGGCTTATCAAAACCTGAATCCTGCTCAGAAAGAGTACTATAATAAGGTTATGGATATAAAGGCCAAGCTAGATTCATACCTTCCTGACAAGTATACTACCTTAACCAATGCAGTTAAGATTAGAAAAGATTTACTTGAAAGGGTAAAGTCTTCTGATGGTGTAAAGTCCGGAGCAAAACAAATATGGGAAAGTATAAAGGATGAGTTCATCAGAAGGACAGATGATACTGAGTTTGGTGATAGGGCTACTGTGAAAGACTTTGAAGGCAGAGAAGTGCAGGTACTTCCCATCTATTATACCAAGATGAAGAAGGGAGAAAGCCCCAATGACCTGTCTACTGATGTGACATCTACCCTTACAGCTTATGCTGCCATGGCAAATGATTTCAATGAGATGGGTAAGGTAATTGATGTTCTTGAACTTGGCAGGGATATGCTAAGGGAAAGGGAAATAGTACAGGTAAGAGGAGGTAAACCTCTTGCAGAGAAGTTCAAATCTGTAGGAAGAAAAGTAGAATCAGTATTGACTAAGTCAGGAGATGAGACAAGATTCATGCAGAGATTAAATGATTTCTTTGAGATGCAGGTATATGGCAGGTATATGGAAGATGTGGGAACATTTGGCAATACCAAGATTGATAAAGGGAAGGTAGCTAATTTCGTTAATAGGGTGACTTCTCTTAACACATTAGCAATTAACGTCTTATCTGGTATCTCCAATGTGGCTACTGGTGGAGTGATGATGAGGATTGAGTCTTTCTCCGGAGAGTTCTTCAATGAATCCAATGCCCTTAGGGCTGACAGGAACTATGGTCAGGCATTGCCTGAATTCCTTGCAGAGATTGGCAATAGGGTGAAAACAAGCAAGCTTGCTTTGTGGGATGAACTATTCAATGTTATGCAGGAATATGAAACTGATGTCAAGGAAGTAAACTTTGACAGGAAGACATGGTTTAGCAGAATGTTTGGTACATCTGCATTATTCCTTATGAATAATGCTGGAGAACATTGGATGCAGAATAGAACCTCATTGGCACTTGCAGATGCTTATAAAATGAAGGCTCCTGATGGCAAAATAGTATCTTTATGGGATGCTATGGAAGTAGTCCCTATTGATAAGAATAATAAGAAGTTAGGTGCTAAACTTCAATTAAAGCAAGGTTATACTAAGGAAGATGGCTCTGCATTCACAAAGGATGATATTATAGCTTTCAGTAGAAAGTCTGCTGCCATAAACCAAAGAATGCATGGTATCTATAATAAAGCTGACAGAAATGCAGTACAAAGGCTGGCTATAGGTAGAATGGCAATAATGTTTAGGAAGTGGGTGAAACCCTCACTTAACAGAAGGTTCAAATCAGCTTCTTACAATATGGACTTACAAACTTGGACTGAAGGTTACTACATAACTACAGGCAGGTTTCTATGGCAGTTGGCACAGGAACTTAGAAAGTCCCAATTTGATATAGTATCAGATTGGAACAAATTATCAAAAACTGAAAAGGCTAATATTAAAAGAGCAGTTACTGAGGTTGCCCATTATTTAGCGATAGTGGCAGTACTTGGAATGATTGATTGGGATGATAAGGATAACAGACCTTGGCTTACTAAGATAGTAGAATATCAACTTAGAAGACTAAAGACAGAAACTGGTGTTTTAATCCCAGGAAAGCCTATGGTTGATGAAGGATTGAAAATTATGAAATCCCCAGCAGCAGCTGTCCAGACAATTCAATCTGCTTTAGATTTAGTTGGGTTGATTAACCCAATGAATTATGAAGTGTTTGCAGGTGAGGATGCTCTTATACAGTCAGGACAGTTTAAGGATAAGACTAAGGCTTATAGGCTCTTAATGAAAAGTCCATTAGTTCCTATGAGAAGTACTATTACAAGAGGTATAGACCCTGAATTGGCTATACCTTATTTCAAGCAATAATTAAAAGAGGAGATTTCTCTCCTCTTTTTTTATTCACTATAAATAATTTATTTATCCACTTGCATATTAGTGGATTTATTTGTATCTTTGCAGTGAACAATAGAACATTTAATATGGAAGAAATTTGGAAAGATATTCAAGGATATGAAGGTTTGTACCAAGTATCAAACTTAGGTAGGGTTAAGTCTCTTGGAAGAAGTGGGAAGGGATGTAGTCTAGAAGATAGGGTCCTAAAGCCTATGATTAATGATGATGGCTATGAGTTAGTAAACTTAAAAAGTAGCAATCATATTGCTAAATGGCATTCTGTACACAGATTAGTAGCAATACACTTCATTCCCAATCCTAATGATTATAAAGAGATTAATCATAAGGATGAAATTAAGAACAATAATATTGTGTCTAATCTTGAATGGTGTACAAGAAAATACAATGTTGGATATGGAACTGTTAAAGAGAGACAGTCTATTAATAAAAGAGGACAATCAAATAGCTGGCTTAATAAACCTGTTCTACAATATAGCTTAGATGGGAAATTTATAGCAGAGTATAATTCTACTACTCAAGCAGCCAAGGAACTGTCTCAGACCTTAAATAAAGATTGGGAGAAGATAAAGAAAGCAATTAATAATCAGCTAAGGATATACCCTAATGGTAAATCCTATGGCTATAAATGGAGATATAAATTATGAGTGAATTAGCTGCAACAGTAATTTGTGCTGGTATATTTTGGTGGTTATTTAAGTGAATTGTTAATGATGGAAGTAGGGGGAGTGAGTAGATTAAGTTCTACTCCTCCTCCTATTTTTTTTTTAATTTTTTTTTACCTAATAAAATAGGGCAAGGTGATTAACCCTGCCCTAATAAAAAATTTCATCCTATTGACTAGAAGGCTATACACTTGATGGCTTGGTCTCTTTCTTCTTGGGAAATTGAATCAAACTTCTCCTTAGTCCAGCCCTTCTTCAATAAGTTCTCTTTAATAGTGTCATCCATCATATCAAATGTGGTCAATGTTCCTTTAGGAAGCTTCCTATACCTAGTATCATCATTGGTTCTACTGTAAGTGCCAACATTATTGGTAGCTGATTTTACTTGGTTGGCAGCAGGAACTACTATTTCCTCAAATTTACCTTCTGCACCACTGTATAGAACACCGTCATATTGCTTCAGTTCATCAGGAGCATTTTCTCTATTGAACATGTTTGCTATTTCACCTCTTCTAGTGGACTCATCCATGTCTAAAGTACTATCCATACCTACAATGAATGGGTTCCTCATATTGACAAACAGCTCCATAACATTACCATATTGCATAGCCTTGTTCTTTACAGAAGACAAGTATAATCCCTTACCATAATATCCTTCATCTGTAGCAGAACCAAACAGATTTGGGTCATATGTAGTCCATTGGCTGTTGGTACCATGATATACTACCAGAGGTTCACCGTTTTCATCAACCACCTTACTAGCTTCCTCAGGATTATTTTCCCAGTCCCCAAACCATTCTTTAAATGCTTTGGTTCTTACATGGGCATATTGCCTTTCAGTAAGGTTTGAGGGTTTCTTATTAGGTGCCAATAAATTGCCCTGCTCATCCCTTGAATTTTTTAGTATATCCAGCATTTCCGGAGTATACTCCTCTTGTCTAAGTCTGGATTCATCAAGAGATTTAATCTTTTCCTCTTTATTAGCATATTTCCCTTCATTAATAGCCCTGAAGTAGTAGATAGAAGATGGCCTGAAGTCTTTCCAGTATTTAGTCTTGATGAATAATGACTTAAAGAAGTCTATTATCTTTCTTCCTAAGCTTCTGGTATCCTTTCCTCCTTGCATCACAAATGTTCTGAAATCCTCAGCCAGTTCTTCTTCCAGCTCAAGGTTACCCATATTAGGATGCTTTCCTCTATACTCATTCAATAATACTGTTCTCTCATTATTGTCTAGAAGGAGATTAAACACAGCATGGAATGCTTCATGGTATGCAGTACCTTCAGCAGCTATATCAGATAAAGTGACAACACCTTTATCAAATTGACCCCAAGCCAATGCTCCTTGCCTTCCTACTTTAATAAGACCCTTTACTATATGTACCCTATCACTTTCACTTAATTGAGGCAATGTCTTTGCAATCCAATCAAGCTCTTTTTCCTGATTCCATGCAGTAGCTTCTGTGGAGTCTACTCTTCTTAAAGTAAACTCATCCTCAAACTCCTCATCATGGTTATTGATTGCCTGCTCCTTTTGTGCAGTGTAAGCAGCACCTGTTTGAGTATTGCCTTGGTTAACAGTAGCAGGAGTTACTATATTGGTAATAGGAGCTGTATTAACAGTAGGAACCTCATCAGGATTGAATAGCATAGTCTTTTCATTAGACATATCCTTAACCTTTTGTGGCTTGGCACTTAAAGCTTTCATTATAACATTAAATGCTTCCTCATCTGATTTACTAAGTGTTCTGGTATCCACAAGCTTGCCATTTGGTAATACCACAAAGTAAGAAGATGACTCATTCATTTCACCCTCTCTGCCAAATCCCCTGTCTCTTTCCTTTGTAATGTATATAGGAATACCTTCTACCTCACCAACCTTCTTGATATATCCTTTATATAATTTCCCATCCTTCTCATAATAACCCACAATAGAATCTTTTCCCAAAGAGTTTTCAGGCAGTATCCTATCTACAGGATTCTGAGTTTCCAATGAAGTTTCAAAGATGGGCAGTACTTGCTGGTTCTGTGCTGGAGTAGCAGGAGTTTCAGCAACCTTATTTACTTCAACAGAACTAACCAAAGGTACATTTACAGCAGGATTATACTCAACAGGAATGCCTTTCTCACTTTGTACTGCTGATACATTCTCCCTATCATAGCTCAGCACAAATGGCATTATAGCCAGTTTGGTAATCGGGGTTCCATACTGGGATTCAAACAGGTTCTTGTATGCAGACAACTGTAAGGTATAGTAATCCTTTGCACTCATTCTTTGAGTGGCAGATGGGGTGGTAAAGTAATTTACCTTGTGTCCATATCTGTCAGTAAAGTCATAGAAGCTGTATCTGCTTGACTTCACATCATAGATTCTAAAGTTACCATCCTTATCAACTGATAGAATATCAACTTCTCCTGCAACTCTTGTACCATCAGGATATTTCTGATACAATATAATATTATCAGCAAGAAACCTTTCTCCCATATGCTCCATATTTGATTTGACCCTATTAAGAGTAGTAATCAAATCCATGAAGGCATTTTCTGACATATTAGATGGCTTGACTATCCTTGACACATCTCTTATAGTGAAATATTGCCTGATAATACTATCTACTGCTGAGCCAGCATCCAATGCCCTTTGTGAGTTGGTACCAGACATCTTGTCCCTTACTATATTCACAATAGTGTCCCTACTCTTGGCATCAGCCTTTCCTTGGTAACCATCAAGACTAATCTTGTACTTATTCTCAAGAAATTTCAAGTAATTGTCATATTGTGCTGGAACATCAACCAACTGTGATAACTTGGCTCTCACCTGAGTTAAAGCCTCTGTTTGCTTAGAGGACTCTATCCAGTTAGAACCTAATCTACTGTGTACTCTACTATATTGGTGATACTCACCATCATCTTCAAGCACATAATAGAACTCGCCATCAGTCCTTGTCTTGTCAATCCTTCTTTGATTCTCATATATCTCACTGATAATCTTCTTGGACTTGGCAACCCTGTCCTCTCTCTCCTTCTTCTTTCCTGCAATAGTATCCTTCACATCTTGTGCCTCTTGTCCTGTGATATACTTCTGTGAAGTCCTGTCAAGAACCTGACCATTAGGTGTAAGAACCTTATTGTCTACCATTATTGATGAGTCTGTGAGACTCCCGAAGTTATCTTGTGCCCAAGCTAAATCAAACAGTACTCTATTGCTATCAGTAACTTTTACATTCCTACCTTGCTCATCCCTGATAGTGTTTGTCTTCAAATCTACAAAGTAAGGCTTGTTTGTAAATGCAGATACTATTCTTGTACCTGAAATAGCACCCTCAGTACCACCTACAGGAGTCTCAATCTTTCTCTTAGGCTGAGGAGCTACTGAGGCTGGACTTACAGCCTGATGGAGATTACCTTCATCATCAAAGTAATCAGTTGTAAACCAAGTGCTTCTTACTGAAGCTTCAGTAATATTTGAGGTGAGAATGTCAGAATTGATAAGCCTGTTATTGTATGCACCCTCATTAATCCTCTTTGTACTGACTTGTAAAGGAAGGTTGAATTTAATAAGGTGCCCAAGTATTTCATTGTATATATCATCAGGGTCTTTAGGAGCATTGAAAGCACTTGTATCACCTTGTTCTTCTGCTGCTGTTATATCCCATTCTACCCCTGAAATGATAGCAGTCTTACTTCCTGTAGAGAAGTATATATCATACTTATCTTCCTTGATTTGCTCCTTACCATCTATGATAACTTTCTCATAAGTACCATCTGGCCTTTTGGCCTTCTTACTGATTACAATACCATCACCTGACTTGCTACTAAACCAAGTAACCATTATATCCTGCATATACAGGTCTTGTGCCAAGTCCTGCATTGCAGCAGACACATCACCTTGTGATGTAGCCATAGACAGATTGTTAATCGCATTTTTTATATCCTCTCCAACTGGAGTAGAGCTTACTGAAGGGTCATTTAAATTGAACTCCTCATTATTGAAGTGCTTAACCCTTACAGCAGCAGGTGAATACTTTCCAGCCCCATTAGGAACAAGTAGATATAGTCTGCCTTCCTTTTGGCCCATATCTACTGGCTTGATAACAAGACTGTCATTAACTTTGCCATTAGTTGTCAAAACTCCATTCTTGATGATTCCAAAAACAGGTCTTCTGTCTTCTGATGATACATTAGGGATGTCTTTAAGACTTCTTTCTGTACTACCATAAGGAATTCTGCCTACCATCATCTTGGATACTCTTGTAACAGGTGTGGCAATGAATTTACCAGCCTTATTTTCTCTGTTAGCAAACTCATCTTTTATCCTCTCTTCAAGTCCCTTCAGGCCCTCATATCTTGAAACACTGTAATCAGACTCATCCAAGCTGCCAACTACTTGGTTATTCTTCCTATCTATAATGAAGATGGTTTTGTCATTGAAGTCTGGGTCAATCATAAATCCAAGTTCATCACCTGCCTTCAAGTTACCTTCATTTAAATATCTGAATGTATTCTGGTCTCTAAGATAACCATAGATACCAGAGAAGTCCACTCCCTTTTCCCTTTCACCTACTACAACATCAAATGGCCTAAAGTCACCTTCCTTGCTTGCTTCTATATGTAACTCAGGTATGGCAGGTCTATAGAACTGGTTGACTCTGTCCCTACTTGGCCTCTGTGGAGCTTCCACCCTTTCATTGGCTTTCTTATTCTCCTCATTAACCATTTCAGGAGTTACATTGCCAACAGGTATTTCTGTTACAGGCAAGTCCTCACTACTTGTCACCACAGGGATAGTAGGAGTCCCACTGTCTCCAGTAGTATCTCTTCTATCATCACCTCTTGCAGTACCTTCTCTTTTTTCTACAGGCTTCCTATATTCAGGAGAGAACCTATCCTTGAATCTATTATCATCATTTACCTGAGACATTGCCTTTTGCAGGGCATATTGAGCTTCTTGGAATCTTGTTGTAGACAACTCAATATCTCCTTCAGAGTCCTCATCAAAAGCATTATCGTTATTAATGAATATAGAGTTGGGATTGGCCATCTGTTCAAGATTCTCGGAGTTATTGAATTGGTCTTGAAGGAGTTTAATAGCATCTTGCTTTACTTGTGGCTCTTCATCTGAGGATTGTATAATCCTACTGACCTCATTATTATATTGTGAGGTTTCTCTATAGTTCTTGGCCATCTCATTACCTTCATCTTCCAAGTCTTTCAGGGTATTATTCCTGTTTACTATATCATCTTGGTCATCCAAGATAGCTCTGAACTCTTGTAGATTCTGTGCAGAACTCAAAGAAGCTTTCAGGTCATTTGATTTCTTCTCAGCTTCTTGTTGTGCAGCTTGTTCACCTGCCTTTATATGGTCTTCTATCTGCTTCTGAGGATTCCTGAGGTACTCATTAAGTTTGTTGTTATATACCTCTGAGGCATTTCCTAACTTGACAATGTCATTAATCTTGGTTATAATGTCTTCTTTCTCATCCCCACTAAGCACAGTATCATCAACCTCATTAATCTCATTGATTAATCCCTTGGTAAACTTAGGATAGTCTATCAATGTTCTAGGCAAGACATTATCCTCCTGACCTTTTACAAAGCTAAGAGTATTTATAGCTTTCTCAATGGCTCTTATATTATTGTCTGCCTGTTGATACCCTTCAGACAATCCTTTGTGAGACTGACCCTCACTGCTCCTTACTTGCTGATTAAATCTAAGGAATGAATTTAGATTGCCTATCACATTACCAATAGCTGACTTTACCTCTCCAGACATAGCTGTAGCCCTTTCAGCCCAATTACCAATTTGGGACTTCATCCAAGTCAGTTCCTCAAGTTGGTCATCTGATAATTGCTGACCTGTCCTAATATCAATGTCATCTCTTATCTTCAGATAATCACTGATAGTCTTGGTCATTTCATCATGATTCTGCTGTAGTTTCTCTATCATCTCCTGTTTGCCTTCTGGAGTAGCATACATGGGGTTTCCATTCTTATCTACAAATGGACCAACCTTAGAACCATCTTCAAGGGTAGTTGTGGTATTCTCTACAATAGAGGCAAGATTCTCATCTGATGTATCAAATGCAGCATCAATAAGTGTGTTAAGGTCTTCCATTCTTCCTGCATTATCAAACATGGCAATATCAGATACCAACTGGGCATGCTCTGCATTTTTGAAGTTGAACTCATCACCCTGCTCAGCAGCTCTATTCATATCATTTTGATACTTATTATGCCTGATAAGACCTTGATAGTAGTTCTTAAACTCAGGAGAATTTACTCTGTCATTCATGTAGTTGGCAATTCTCTCTTCCCTTGCCATCCTCTCATTGTAATCTCTCCACTCATTTATAGCCCCACCCTCAATGGTAATAGGAGATTGGATACCTCCCTGCTTATTCCTCATGCTTCTGAATCTAGGCATACCCAGTGCACCTGTAAGGGCACCAATAAAGAACTCTTCCCAAGAAGACCCCTCATTGACAGTCTCATTTACTCCTTGGGCAAATGCCTTAACCCAATCCAATGTTTCTTGTGAGGCTTCAGGGTCAGTCTTTGACTTGTAGAAGTTGTTTACATCAGTTGAATAGTAATTGCCTGCTGTCCTGCTTGCTATACTCTGTGCCATCTCCTCACCACCTTCTGCCAGGGCACCTCTTGTTATGGCAGCAACAGTTCCCAACCTTGTAGTACCAGCAGTATATTCCCCTGCTTTTCCCATTATATTGGTAGTCTTTCTTGCAGTCTTGAATCCATTGGCATACAGTTTGCCAAACTGAGTTATATTGGAAGCCAACAGGACAGGTATATTCATAAGCAAATCCGCATTACCCATCTTTAACCTGTCTTCACTCAGCTTCTCCAATGCCTTATTATATGCTTGGCTTTCAGCAGATACAAGCTGGTTATACATTTCAGTACCACCATAAGCATCCCCTATAGCCTGCATCCTTTGATTATACTTGTCATCAAGCTGTGCCTTTTGCAACTCAAACCAATCCTTACTATTATTCAGGGCCTCTATTCTTCCCTCGTTTACTGAGGAGATAGTGGCTCCTACAGCAGAATTGACTACTGCTGGAGCCTTTGATGAGTTCTTAATGGCTCCTATTAATTGAGGCAGTTTGGAGGCTTTCAACCCAGCAGCAGTTATATTACCACTATAGAAGGCACCTACACTGAATCCTAGATTCTTGATGAACTTGTCACCTATGAAGTTTGCAGTAAAGATGTTCTCATACCAAGGCTCCTCCTGCTCATCTCTTGTGTAGTAATTAGGTAATGCCTCTTCAGACCATTCATTGACTGATTGCATAGCCTTGGAAAAATCATTATCCCACAGACCAGACCATCTCCCCTCATTTATTGCAGTGCCTGCACCAAGCACCAATCCTACAGTACCATCAAGAAAGGTAGTACCTGTCAACACAGCTCCTTTGGCAAGACCTGCCCCTAACTGGGCATACCAAGGCTGCTCTATGGCTCTGACTTCATTCAGGTCATCAGCCTGACTGACAAAGTTTATGTCTTCATCATAGATGCTTTGTCCATATCCTTTGTCAGCCAGCTCCATGCCTACATCCTCAGAAGTGGAAGGTGCCAAGGACTGTTGTAATGCCCTTGTACCTCCCAATACACTTAATTCAAACTCTCCCATTTCAGGGATTCTATTAAGTCCCTTGAGTCCTTTAAGACCTACAGGACCTGTCTTTGTTATATCTTGATACTCCATATTTACTTATCCCCAACTTTAGAACTGGTCTTTGTCAAAGACTGGTTATATCCACTCAATCCCATAGAACTTATACCTTCCATAATAAACATTTCTCCATAATCCTCTGCCTCTTTCTCAGTAAATCCTTCAGACATCAACTCTTTAATCCTTCTGTCATATAGCCTGAACAGGTTACCCATTTCCCCTGAGATAAGGTCAGGATTAAATGCAACCTTTGACCCATCCTTATAAGATACTATCACCTTGTTCCTGTGCTTGGTACTATGACTGAAATCCACTATAGGATTGTCCTCAGTTCCATAATCTTCAGGATTGAACTTCTTGGAAGTCTTGTTAAAGTTCTTATCTAAGATAGTCGCATTTTCTGCAAATGACTTCTCCCAGTTTTCTTGGTTACTTATGTTATGGGTTAATACTTCTGACAGATACTCAGGGTCTCCATTCATGAAATATTCAGTATAGGACTTGACAGAAGCATCTATCATATTATCCATATTCTTGAAATCCTCAAGAGAAGACTTGTTAGTATAACCCATGGTCTTCAAAGTATTGTAATCCTCATCTGATATAACCTTTATATCATTTCCATACTTCTTCTTGAGGGCAGACATAGCATCATTTTCCACTTCAGACCAAGGCTTAACCACACCATATTGAGCCTGATACAACTCAGTTCCTCTACCCGGTCTTATAGCTCCTGTCATCTTCTTATATTCCTCATATACTTCCAAAGGATTATAATTTCCTCTCTTACCAAAGTAAGATGCCTTTAATCCCTTACCCTGCACATTCAATTTGTCTCTTGTCTGCTTCATGCCATATAAGGCACCATTAGCTTCCAAGTGTGAGAATGTCCTAGGCTTATAATTCAGTGTCGGAGTGGGATTGTCTAAAGCTTTTAATCTCCTCTGCATAGCTTCCTGTGCTGATAACTTGGCTCCATAATCCTCATAAGGAGATACTTGGGTCTGACCAACTGCCTGATATAATGCTGGAGCTACTCTACTGAAATAGTCCATAACAGCAGCTTTGTCTGACCACTTGCCTACTCCGGAAACATTAAGCTCATCTTGAAGGATAGAATTAAGGACTCCATTAGTATCCACATTAGTGTCTCCATTAATCAGTCTTTGAATGTCATTGATGGCCTTTGCTACATCAGTATCCTTATATCCGTGTTCTTGTAGCCAAGTCTTGACATAAGGGTCAAGCCTCTTGCCATTCCTGTAGTCTCTTAATCCTTTGGATAATGCAGAAGCAGTAGTAGCTACCCTCTTGAATCCCTCTTGGCTATTAGCCTGATTGAATCTTATAGAGGGATTATTCAGGTATCTGTCTAATGATGCTGTAGAAGCATCTCCTTCATATACCATACCAGCAGCTCTTCCCTTATATTGTTCTGCTGCCTCTTCTGTCCTTGCCTTATATGCTTGCTCAATAGGAATAATTTCCTTACTGTACCTTGCTCTCATGTTGAGCATGTTCTTTCTACTTACAGCATTAAGTCCTTCACTTGCAAGCTGACTGGCTTGATTCTCCAAATCATTTGCATAGGTCTTGTACATCTTATAGGTATATGGGTCAGTCTGCTCATTGGCTAAGCCATCCCATATACCAGCCTTTGTAGACAAGTCAGTATATTGTTCCTCAATTTCCTTATAATTCTGACCATATATTTGATATGGTTGCAAGTACCTGTCAAAAGAGAAAGGCTGGAACTTGCTATTTACAACCAAACTATAATTTGCCATATTAGTAAGTGAGACCTCCTCTTCTCTTCTTTAATTTTCCTCCTTTAGAATACTTGCCTCCTGCTACAGACATCTTGTAATCCTCCCACTCTTCTTTACTCCATTCCTTAGGTTTCTGGCTTAGAGTACCAAATACCCCTGAGTTGATTAGCATATTCCTGTCAGACCTGTTATAAGCATCTATTCCTATATTACCCAATGAGTCAAACAGATTAGTCAGGTTAGCACTCATACTTGCACCTCTTCTTGCATCTATTGCATCTCTCATTGCCATAGCTTGTGTAATACCACTTAGCCTTGTGCTTCCTGCCCTCAGTGCAGCCTCTTGATTAGCCATTGCAGCTTTAAGCCCCATCTCAGAGTTTGCTTGATTGGTTCCTCTATTAAACTGCTCTACCATCTGTCTCTGTGCCAAGTTATACTCCTCAGCCTGCCTTGCTAGGTCTCCCAACTTACCTTGTGCATTATAGTCTGCTGCAAGTAGTGCAGCATTCCTTGAAGGACTTGAAGAGTTCATAATAGCTCTTCTTGTTGCACCAGCCTGTGCACCAAGCTTATTTATATAAAAGTTCCTGTCAAGTGGTTTATATTGCAGATAATTCCCTATTGGCTTATAGCTTACAGGGACATAATTACCTACTTTGTTTGCAGCCTCTATGATTGCATCAGGTCCTGTATAATCAGGTCTGCTGAATATACTTTGACCCAATCCTATTGCAGAACCTACTACAGGTGCATATCTTAGCCAAGTAGCATCAAATCCTCTTCTATCTGTATTACCCTTTCTTTTGGGTACCCTAACTTTAGCAGGAGTTGTACCTTCCACATTAGAAGGTATATCATATCCTACTTCACCAATACCTGATATTTCCATAGGAGACAGGCCACTAAATCCTGCATAAAGTCCATCAATACCTATAGGCTCTATGGTAGAAGGTATGTCATAATCCACATATTTAATCATGCTGGGCCTCTTTGCTGTAGCTGTAACCTCTGGCATCTCTCCTGATTTCCAAGAACCAAACACCGGAGTATATGTGTAATCATCAGGTATAAGACCTCCTTCTGCATATTGTACTCCTTCAAGTCCATATTGCCCCTGTCCTCTAAGAGCCTCTTGCTCCTGCATTAACTTTATGAGGCCATCTTCCAGCCCCCTCTTGCTTATTGGGTCATTGGGCCTTTCCTCAGATTCCTTTTGAATCTTTTTGGCAGCATCTGCAAATGTCAGACCTTTGCCACCCTTCAATTTATACCTCTGCTTCACTGAATCAGGTACTTTAATCCTGTTACTAAATACATAATCATTATAAATCACCTCTCCTTCTTCCACAAGATTAGGTATTCCATTATAATCAACCCCAATCTGTACTCCTTCATGTGGATTCTCTTCATGGTATCCTCCATTATTTATAACAGTGACACCATTGGTAAAATCTGCTCCATGAGTACCCATGAGGCCACCATCTCCAAATGGATTAAAAGGTGTTTGTATATTAGGTTTGGTAATAGTTCTCATATTATAATCTGATAAGTCAGACAGACTGGGAGTGTGCATCTTGTCATATACAGACCTTGCCTTCTTTCTTTTAGAGGTTCTAGAGGACTCCTCTCCCCTGACATATCCTCTTTCAAATGCAGAGGAGGAAGCTTCAGGAGTATTGGATTTCTTGAAATTGTTCAGACTTCTCTTACTCAACCAATTCATCCTATCTACACTATTAAGTGTATTTTCCAAGTAGTCCATTTGGCTAGGCAGATAAGAGCTTTCAGGTATTCTGGCACCTCTCCATTGCATGATTCCATGTGCTCCCTTTCCACCACCTCTGGGATTATAGGCATAGGGATTGAACCTCGATTCCCCATATATTGAACTGTATACAGCAGCCTTTTGAGAGTTATTAAGTCCCATGTTATTTACTCTGTCTGCTATATAGGCACTGTAAGGCAAAGTAAACTCTTCATCTATCCATCCTCCATCATCATGTTTCCACTTTCTAGCATTCAAGGCAAAGGTAGCCATCTTCTTTTGTGCAGGAGTACCATGCTCCTTGAACCAAGATGCTGACTTTCCAGTCCTCTTTTTAAGGGCAGTAAACTTGCCCCTGTTCTCAGGCTTGATATGAATCTTACCTCCCTTTGCCATGTAATTGGGCATAGCTCTTAAATCATTCATCTTATCAGCACTTTCTATTGCATTATCATAACTTAGCAGTGCTCTGCCTCTGGCTATCTCCTGTTCCTTCTTCAACTCATTATATAAATCTTCTGCCTTGTCACTGAACAATCCATCTTTCCCAATATCTGATTGGGAGAAGTCTGCTCCAAAGTCCTGATTAGACCATTGATTAAGTATAGAGTCATTGCTACTGCTATCAACTTTAACTGTACTCAGGGCATTATTGGAGTTTCTGACATTATTGACATTTTCCTCATTAATCTTTGAACCGAATAATGCATTGGTTATACCACCTATCAACCCAGTACCAGCAGATACAATGCCTCCTAATAAAGGGTTGACTGTGCTAATGGCAGAACCCACAGTACTTCCTACTTTATTGACTGCATTGCCTGCTCCTGAACTTAGTCCATTACTTATTAAACCATTTGCTGCATTACCAGCAGGGCCTAATAATCCAAGACCTAGTTTACCTAAGTTTTCTTTGGTAAAAAGCTTGCTAATGTCCCATATACTACCACCATCATCATATCTATTAATGATACCAGTAGTAACAGGACTATTGTGTTTCCTTATAACTTTTCTATTAACCATGTTATAATAATTTATTTGCAAAGATAAGTAAAGTATCAGAATTATACAAGAATATTATTTAAAAAGTAAAGGGAAGATAAGTTTATTACTTACCTTCCCTTTAGGCTATCTCTATCAAGTTATTCAAAGTAGTGTACCACCATATCATGCAATATGGTCTTATTTGTATTTTCAGATTCCATAGATAGCTTAAGATATAACCAAGGATTTCTCATCCTGTCTTTATTGTTTGATTTATCCCTTGGTATATTAGCCCTCCATATCCTGAACTTCTTCTTGAGACTTGAAGGTCTTCCAAGTACATGGGTAAGCTTGGATTCACCACTTTGGTATTCATTCCAAACACTGAGAGTATCATAGGTTGTATCCAATAGCTTGCCTTCACTGTTCCAACTGTCTGCCCTGAACTCAAGAGTGTTGAATATCTTATCTTGGGTCATATCAGGATTGGATATGACAGTAGTATAGAAAGGCTGGTAACTGTTAAAGAAGGTATTATAATCACCTTCATTGTGCAGCCATAGCTTCCCATCCTTTACCCACAGTCCTCTGTCTAGTATATTGGAGAAATATGGCACATTCTCATAGCTGTAGAATGAAGAGAACTGGCCTAATGGTTCTGAAAATGCCAAGCACTCATCCTTGCTTATGAAGAATACATCTCCATTTACCTTATCATAGTATGTTACAAATCCACTAAAGTCTTTAGGATTCCATACATTTATTCCAGTTGACCTACTGTTAATCCATGAATGGAATCCAAGCCTATCAGAGATGTTATCCAACTGGTTGTTAAGTAGGAAGATACCTTTGGTAATATCATCTATAAAATAGGTACCATTAGGTGTCCTGCATATAGACCACTTATTAGAACATCCTATACTATCAGATAAGTACCTCTTACCAGTAACTTTTCCACTGTTGGCAATTTCAATAGGCACTCCATTAGTGGGAGAAATCTGCACATTCTCATTATACAATATCTGACTAATGCCTTTATCTTGAAAAGCAAGGATATTATTATTATGCATTCTCAGAGCTGTTATACTACCCTTATCACCATCAAAATCAAGAGTGGATGCAAGAGTGATATTGGTCCAAGTATCAATAAGTTCTCCAGCAGTTTTAGTCTTAGTCCAAGTAACCACATTAGGAAATTTGTTCAATACCGAAGTATCATCAGTACTTGCCTTATAGGTAAAGAAGTTATCCTTTTGATTGTATACTTGATTTAGCTTGTTAAAGTTCTCAGGGGTTATATATAGATTAGAAGTATTGCCTCTATTATTGTCATACCTGCCATCTAGATTTACCCTTGTCTCACACATAAATGACATTATCTCAGTCACCGAGTTTTCATCTTCCAAAGTAAATGGATAAGTCTTTAAATGGTCATATCTTTGGAAGTATGTGTCTCCTTCCAAGTACTTTACAAGATAAGTACGGCTGGAGTCATCATCATAGAAATAGGTAGTTTCTCCACATGGTAACCATTGATTACTCTGTATAGCATCATCAGACTCTCCTCCAAACCTATTAGTGACATCACTTCTGTATAATTCTGCTAACCACCACCAGCCATATTGGATACTTTTAACTGTCTTATTAGGACCAGTACCTACAAAGTCTCCTATAACATCCTGAGACACAGAGTTGTATACTTCCAAAGTATCCCAGAAGTTAGGGGCACCATCATGAGTTATTGCAACATGGTTTACAGGCCAACTACTAGATGTAGGCTCTCCATAATCATTACCATCTATGATAGTAGGCAAAACCTTATATGAGTACTTACCCAAGTTGTGCTTGTCTTCAAGTACAATAACAGCATGAGGGGTAGACTTGTACTTTATGTGTACAGGGTCATATGCCTTATTTATTGAGTTATCAGTGGAAGGTATGGTAGGTGTAAAGTCACCAACATATATGTCGTGGTTAGTATATGAGGTACCATTCCGATTATAGGTGGAAGATGTTACAATCTGGTAATAATCACTACCTGAATATTCAGTATTTGAAGTAATCTTATCCACATTTCCATAGTACACTAAAGTACCTTTTCCAGAATGCTCCTGAGCCTTCAATTTGAGTGGAGTAACCTCGTTTGAATTAAAAATCTGTGCATCTGCAAGTTCCCCTGAATCCCATGTACTAGTACTGCTAAGGTACAGGTTAGTGGCAGAGAATTTCAAATTGGATAGCCTCTTATACTGTAACTTGGCAGGTCTATATCCATTCTCATCTGCCCAGCCTGTACCATCAAGACCTCCACTCCTATGCCAAGGATATGTGGCAAAGCCTACCTGCATCCTTCTATATTGTGAGGGCATAATATCACCAAGGTCTCTTTGAATATTATCTATCCAGTTGATATTAGCCAATTGGCTTCTGAATGCCCAAGGGGATATGTTGACACTACCACAAGACTCCTTATAAAACCCTGTTGGTGGGAACTTCTCATTACCTGCGCCAGCCATGGTAGTTCCTGTGGTAGAAGTTACAATGTCAATATCCCCTACACTGGCGGTTACCAAAGTTGCACCTATTATCCTCAGCTTACACTTGGAAATATCATAATTCTCAACTTCACTGTTAAATTCAATATCTGGGGAATGAAGAGTAACTATTGATTGGTCTACAAAAAACTCATGTTTATGCTTCTCCACATATTCACTGAAATCTGTCAGCAAATGGCTTCCTCCTGCAAGGCGTGGAGTGGCAGGAGGGTAGGATATATTCTGTATCTCCGCATTCCTATGAGTGTTTCCCGGTATAGGACTACTATGCCTACACTCAGCCCAAGTACCTGTATCAATCAAGGAAATATTTATTTTAACTAGCTCATTAGGAGAATAAAACTGCTTATCATTATTTATTATACCATATCTTGACAAGGTTTGGTCACTATATAATGCCTTTTCAGGAATGTCAAATATAGGTGACACATCTGGCAAGCCTGCATCCCCAGACTCTGACCTTATCACATCAAAGGGAATGTTGGGTCTTGAGAACCAAGAAGACTGTACAAATGGGGAATTACTGAATCTGTCACCAACATTATAAACAGTGGGGCATAAAACTCCTTGGCATATTACTTCTCTATCCCCTATAGAGGGATATACTATTATAGGCCTGAATCCAATATATCCTAAATCCTTTAGTTTACCAATTATGGTATTATCATTGAATGATACCTTAGGCGTGCACTTATAGAATACCAGATTTGAAACACCAAAACTACCATATAAGTCATTAGTACTGGGTGCTTTGGTAATCTGAGCGTCTTTTATGAGTACTGGAGAAGACCACTTGCCTGACTTATGCTTAAACTGTATGCCAAATCTGTACCACTCCAAATATTTAAATATCTTAATAGTGCTAGAGTTGTTATTCAACTGAAACTTATGTTGATAATATCCAGAAGGTGTTCCCAAATTAATTGTGGTAACTGTATTGAGGTTTACATTTAATCCTCTGAAGTACTCTCTAATAGAGCTATCAGGCTCAATTCTATTAACATTGATATTTCCTAAGAATAATGTATTGTCCTTTTGGCACATTGTACCACAAGATATGTCTTCTCCTCCCAAGTATAATAATTCAGTAGGGTCAATACTCTCTCCAATATTACCAGTATCTGTAAAACTGATTGTTTGAGTAGAGGAAGATAACTTTATATCTTGAACTCTTTTGACAATGGGAGTTGAATCTTGTGTAGTTCTCAGTATTGAATATAATCTGACATATTCACATGCAACATCTTTAACAGACACTGTCACATTAAAACTCACAGATAAAGAATCCTCAGGACTACCTCCATTATCATACTTTGTTATGTAATATAGAGGAGATATAGACAGTATATTGGACTCCTGAGCATTCTTGGTGTAGACTGTAACACAATATTGTATTACCCCTGACGGGAATATCCCACTATACCCTTTTTTTATATTGGTTATGTTAACAGCTGAACCGAGATTCAAACTCATAACAAAGTCAAAAGAATTGGGTGTGTAATCTTCTATAGAAGTAATATTGATAACTCTGGGCTGGTTTAATCCATCAGTCCAATATACTTTCTGTATGTTATCATCTTCATAGAATGACAATGTCTCTATAGGATAGAGAGGATTAAAGTTAAGATTGCCTTTGTTACTATCATATAATATTACTCCATGCAAGCTGTCCTTGTCAAACCATATCTTATATATGTAATCTTTTCCATTGTCTTGGTCTGTAGTGAACAGTACTAGATAATCATTAATTGTAGCTTGTCCTATAGGTAATCCCTTTATAGAGTCTATACCTTCTATGTTTGATACCTCTTTAGTGCCCTTCTCATTTACTATGCTGAGCAGGGTATTATCATCAGTAGACATTATCCTTATATTCTTGTTCTCATAAGCATACTCAGAAGAGAATTTGCTTACAGACAAGTCCCTCTGCATACCTTTTATCTGCCATGTAGATTTCTTTATCATACTATTGCAATTTTATATACTCTTTATTGCCAAGAGAAGAGAATCCATTATCAAACTCACTTGTCCTTTGAATAAGAGTATTCCACATTCTGCTTATTGATTCCATTTCAGATTGTGATGGTATAGTAAATTCACTCTGTAATTGTCCTGCTGACCAAGCATATTGTTGTTGGGTGTTCTGTAATACAGCAGGAGAAATCTTTCCCATATCAAACAAAGTAGTGAACTCTTCCATCTTAATATATAGCTCAAGTGTTCTCGTAAACACAGGATTGTCTATGAGCAATGGAAACCCATCCTCATCTATTGGAACAGACTTATATGAGACTATTATATCTCCTGACTTGAAGGAAGTATATATTACTCTGCCTTGTGTCTTAAAGGCAAACTCTTGTGGTCTTTTATGTCCTTCATACTTATCACGATGTTCTCTAGGCATGAAATTATCTGTCATACTCCTTAAACATATCCCAGTCTTACACTCCTTCACCTGATTTATGGATACAAGGTCACAGGGTAATATGGCCCTAAACTCTTCTATATGCAGTACACTCTCCTTATTTAAATATAACTCTGGCATTCCAAATATCCCAATAAATGTAACTAGGTGGGATACCACTTGTTCAAGTGTAAGGTTCTGCAATAGAGGATGCCTTTTCAGTCTACCCAGTATCTGTCTGATGTTAGTATATTGAATATTATTAATCATTTATCCATCTCAATTAAATTTCTACAATCCTTTAGTTTAACACTTGAAGGCATCAATCTTGCCATCTTTTATCCTCTTCTTCAATTCTTTCCTTAATTCTCTATTGGGATTGAACTCATAAAAGGTTTGGTTATTATAGTCTGCCTTGCTTCTATTATAATGGATTTTAAATACCTCTTTCTCCTCCATTCTAACTAAAGTCCTATTATCATAAGATTCTTTGTCTTCATACCATAACCTTAATGTCTTATCCCAATCTATTGGCAAGTTGGTGACAACCTTATTATCTTTAAGGTAGACTTTGGCATCATATTTTCTCAGCTCCAGTCTTCCCATCCTATGAGGAAGACTAATATCATGTCCTTTAAGCAGCTCTTCAGCCAGATAGTTGTTGACTCTTCTTATAATGCTGTAAAACTCATGCTCAGTCAATGGCCTGCCTATGTCAAACCACTTGTTTTTCCTTATATACTTATAGGCATCATATACACCCAAGGAACCTGATACCTTATGTGTTCTATGTTCATTCAAGTGGCACACTGATGTCCTAAACTCCTTCCATTTCTTATACTCTTCCTGACAATCACTCATAGGTTACTACTTTATTGAAACATCAGATGAATCATCCTTAGCATTGTTCTTATTATCATCAGGTCTGTATTTAGCACCCAGCACCTCTCCTACTATAAGACTTACAAGGGGAGTAACAAGGCTCTCCTCAATAGGAAATTTCCTATCAAGCACATCACACTCCTTATTGTCTCCACATTCCAATTCAGAGGCTATGCTGGCATCTTCAAATATAGCAGTTACCTTTATCTTGGAGAGATAAAGGAATTGGGGATTCATAGAGATTAAATACAAGTGGTTATCCGGAGCAAGAGAGCAATATATTATGTTCTGTAGATATTTGTCATATCCTACATATCTCATCCTATCCCTGCTTATGAAGGTTATACTATCCTGATAGAAATCAATAGGGTATACTCTGGTATTACTGACACTTAATATATTAGGTACCTCTTCCTTACTCATAAGATAGGTTCTGCCACATGGACCAGAAGGAGATACTGATTTGGTCAAATCCAGACATATAGTCTGATAGTTGCTTTCAGGTATATGCTTCTTGACATCAGAATATCTTTGCTTTATAAGGAATGCCCTATACTTATCTGCCAAAAGTATAATATGATTCTCATTGAAAGTAGAGTCATCTGATATACTCTTTACCTCATCCAGACATAAATAAACTAATTCTCTGTATGTCATAACTATATATGCATGCTTATTAATAAATAAAAAACTATTGCAAATATAGATATTTATAATCAATATTGCAATAGTTTTAATTGAATCTTTTGCAGTAAGCAAATATATAACTTATATAGCAGGAGTTCTAGGTTTGTTATCTTGTGTGAATCTTATCATGTTATCCTCAGATATTCTGATAGATCCCTCTTCACCATACACAGCAGAGCTTTCCTCAGTAGGAGGATATGGTATTAGGCATGAAGTACCAAATATACAATATAGGGCATTATTCATGCTATTGTAGTCCTTATCATCTATAAAGGCAGACATTGGGCCACTAGTAAGCTCTTCTATCAAGGACAAAAGCAGTAACTTATTGACATCATTATAACATACATATCCTGTATTTGAAAGTATATTGAAGTATGTAGTTAATGCCCTTTCCAATACATTACTTAAGTTATCCATAATGAACACTCACATTTAGTACTTGTATCATCTATTATCACACAGTTCCTAAAGAACTTGTTCCAATACTTTATTGCCAAAGTATAGTTCCCTGTCTTTAAGGAAGTAGTAAAAGCCTTCAGTTGAAGGTATTTGTCTATAAGCTGCTTGGGAATATTGCAAGTCTCCTCTACCTGTCTGATGTCACCCATCAGTGACTTATAAAGGTTATGCATATTGACAGCTGTTCCTAAATCATAATATCTGTCATATCCACATGGAGTATCAGGTGCCACTGTACCTTTGACAGTAATATAGACAAAGAATAAGTCCTTACCAAAATCTACTGCTGCATTGAAATCTGTCTTGTCTAGGATTAATGTCACACGCTTGGAATTACCATCAATGCTTTTTGTATATACACTGCTTGATGATGGCCCAGAGGTCATGAAGGTATCCTGAGTATCTATGACTACTGAGTCAATATAGACATTATCATAGAAGGAGTATGCTTCTATAGAAGCATCAATTACCAACTGCCTGCATTCTCCTGAGGCTTTTAATGTAGCAAATCTTATCATATTACACAAATTAGGTAAATAAAAAAAGGAGACTATAAAAGTCTCCTTATTTGTATCTCGCTTTTAGGAGATGTCTGCAATAGTAAGTCCTGTAGCAGTTTCCACTGCACCGATTATCTGATTGAGAACTGCTTTATCTGCGCAAGCAATAGTTATTGTCTTTTCAGACTTTTGTACTGACTCATTGCTGCCTACATAGGCATAGTGTATATCAAGCACATTATATGTCTTGCTTGGGTCTATCAGATAAGTGGTAGGAATGTTGTTAGGCCAGCCAATGCCTCTGTAGATGTCTCCCCTTTCACCCATACAGAAGTACTCTAAGTCTGCAATAACCTTACCATTACCTATTGTACCATTGGTACCCATCTCTACAGTGCCCCAAATTCTCTCATCTCCATCTACAATTATTTCAACTGGCTGTACAGTGAAATATACTGGTGTCTGAGACATAACACCTAATCTCCAAGGCTGTTCTACCTCAGTAATTCTGATGCTGTCAATGTCAGCTACAATTGCTGAAGTATCATTATAGTATGGGTTAGTACTATCACTCTTGCCATTATCCTTAGTAGAAGGAGTTACTGTCATATAACCATTTGCATCAAATCCTCCCTTGCTCTTGGTTGCAGCACTATGTACCTCAATCTTAATCAAGGGAACTATTTCCCTGCTAAAGTTCTTAGCAATAGATTGAGCAAGAGTCTTGTAGAACACATCAGCAGTCATGCCAGAATAAGCATGAACCATGCCATATTTGAAGTATTGGTCCTCATCAGACATGCCCACATACTGTTTAAATGCAATTCTTAGGATATAATCCTGACCTGCAACTGGAGCACCACCATTAACACTTGAATCCAATGCTATGGTAGCTGACTTCATCTTGTAAGCCATGCTATCAGCACTAGTTGCCTTTGCATAGAGAATGTTTTCTATATCTATAAGGTCACTTCTCATTCTGTTATCAGCTCCCTTATATTCAAAATACAGGTGTTTCTTTTCAGTATCATTTGATACTGCAATAGCACCAGCAGTATCAGACTCAATTACATGGGGAGTCTTAAATGCAGTTGCTACATAAAATTGCCTTACCTGATTTGTACTAAATGTTGCCATTTTAATTTAATATTAAATTACACAATAGTTTATTTTGTTCTGTTTGTATCCAAACCCTTACTTGCTATTGCAAGTCCTACTGCCCTATCAAGTATTACCCTATGCAATGCAGGATGTAAATCACACTCTGTTATCTTGCTTTCTCCATTTATGTTTAGATGGGCAGGCAGTGCTACCAATATAATTGGATTGGGTTTAGATAGGTACCTGACTAAGTACCTGCTTATATTATACTTTGATACTATTTCTGCAATCCCATTATCAATATCAAGCCTCAGGACTCTCCTGTATCCCGGACCCCTGAATGGATTGTTATATGTATTGTAGTAATCATCCAAGGTAGTGGGTACCACAAGTACTTGGTTACCATCCTTACAGCCTAGCTTATCATCCCTCAGCTCAACTGATTCATAAACTATAAACCACAAGTCACCAGGTAACTTGAAGAATACAGACTCATCAGATATTCCAGTAATGTCTGCTATTTTTTTAGTAGTGGTATAAGTCTTTACCAAGTTGCTCAGGTATCTCCTTATTTCCTCAGTCTCTTCAAATGATTCCCTGAATGGATTCTTACCATTGTATAATTCCACTAACAGGTCTTCTTGGGCTTTTGTAAGAAAGATTGATTTCTCATACTCGTTGAACTCAATTCCACCTGAAGAGTAGCTGTTCAATAGAACATCAAATTCATTAGAAAATTCCTCAGTTGTCATTATTCACTTCTTTGTCCCAGTTCAACACTACTTTTCAAATCTCCCATATAAGCAGATTTAGCTAACTCTACTGCCCTTTGAAGAATTTCAGGATGTAGTTCACTATTCAAGACACATGGAGATTGCTGTGATTCTCCATCTACTGATACACCAACCAAGTCCTCCAATACTATTGGTTTAGGCTTGATTAGATATGTGATAAAGTAAATGGCCTTGGTATCCTCTGGACTTTCACCTCCAGATTCTCCTAGGAATTGCTCATCTGCATCATGCAATATAAACCTGAACCCATTGTACTTTGTGGGAATTACAGTCTGGTCTTCAGACCCTTTAGGGTCTCCAAAAGTCTCTATAACTCTCCACACTTGCCTCTTTAAAGGTCTTCCATAGGGCTTGCTCAGGTTATTAAGCAAACTATCTAATTTTATAGGCACTACCTGATAATACTTATCCACATTATTATCTGTATCCTTAATGATTATCCTTTCTGATACCACTAACAGTATTTTGTCAATAAAGCTAGGGGCATTGAATAATACAGCTTCAGGAGCACTGCCATAGATATTTCCGGGGATTGTGACACCCTCCAAAATATCAGTTCCCCTCTTGGAATCCACCTTTATCAAGAGACAGGCTTCTTGCACTAGAAGAGTAGAGAAATCTATTTGTCTTTTGGCAGAATCATCAAACCCTTGCTGGTACTTGTTACCTCCTTGGGTAGAAGTAAAGTAGTTCTTTACTATCTCATTCTGAGCTTTTGTGAGAAACACAGACTTTTCATACTCATTAAGGCCCGGAGCTTGGTTACTGGATATATTATTGTAGAGAACGTCAAATTCATCTGAAAACTCCTGTAGTGTCATAATCTTATATTCTTCTTTATTTTAACTTGGCCTCCAAGGAAAACTTGATTTCCTGATGTTTTGGAGAGTTCAGGTACTTGGCTGCTGTATTCAATGTAGGTTCCTCATTAGCCTCACATAGTGGAGTATTGTCACTTCTCAAGTATAGGAAACCTCCTCTATTTGAAATCAATCCTGCTTCTATACTCTTCTTGATGAATACCTTAGTAGGTAACATTGGGTCAGTGATAACCTTCAGGAAGAGCTTGTTATTGGATTGAATAAGCTCATTAGCCTTAGTTTGCAAGAACTCTAGTTTAGCATTTTGAGATGTAGGTCTTCCATCAACAGTCTCTATGATAACTCTCAAAGTATCCACATCACTCTCAATCTTTCCAAACTCCTTATAACACTTCATTGTAGTGCTCATATTATCCTGAGCAGTCTTTGTCTCATCATTCTCAGAGATGATGACAAACTGATATGAAGCCTTAGGTCTATCTTGCAAAGCCTGTAATGATGGTGCAACAAAGTCCTTGTTAGCCAAGAGTATTTTATATCTTATATAATCTTCCGGATTGGACAGGTTAAGGTAATTATCCTGCTTTGCCAGTCTTACCTTATTTATCCCACTCTCATTAGAATCATCCCAGAAGTTATCTACCTTCTTATAGATACTTAGAGCATTGTATTCCAAGCCCATTACATCTTCCAAGAATGCCTTCTCCTTGTCTGTAAGTACATTGACATACATGCCTGATGACAGCCTAGGTACTACAAATACTCTAACAGACCCTTCTGCCATACCTCCAGCAAGAAGATGTTTAGGGTTAGTTCCCCATATTCCTCCCAGTTTGGGAATGAATCTGACAATTACTCTCTCATTTCTTAAACAGCTTATCAACTGCTCATTACCATCCTCTTCTATATTTCTCACTTCCTGTGAGGCTTTTGGTTTTCTCCTTGCAGGTTTTTCCTCTTCTTTTGGCACTTCCCTCAATAGCAGTGCTGTATCATCTACTTCAAAACCAAGTGTACCATAATCTACTTCTTCCTTTTCCTTTGACATATCTTCTCCTTATTTAATAGAAATAAAAATAAATTAAGGGAAGTAGGAGTTACCCCTACTCCCCTTTATAGTTTATCCTTGCAAAATAGCAGGAATCAATGACATAGTTCTTGTTGGGTCAAGAACACAGATACCAAGAGTAGCCATTCTGTGTATTACAGCAGCATCCTCATCAAATGACATGTAAGGATTGCCTATCTGTCCTGTAAATGGATTTCTTAATCCCCACTGATAGCCTCTGTATTCATTATCACCCTTAATCTTACACTTGAAGATATTAGGTTGGTCCATAGTACCAATGTACATAATATCATATCTGTAAGAGAAGGCAACACCGCCCTGTGGGTGTGGTATCTTATTTCTAACAGGGTCATCATAGAATGGGTCTACATCAATCTTAACCCTTACACCATTAGGTGCTCTATACTCTACAAATTGGAAACCTGCACTTAGAGCATTTTGATGCAACTGAGACTGAGTCTTCTGAACAACACCAATGGAGTTGTTATCAAGAACAAACTGTGTCCAACCTGATACTGTCTTCAACACTTCCTTGTGGAATTGAATAGCACCTCTTTCACCAGTCTTGATTAGGAAGTATCTATCACCAAAGTCCAATTTAGAAGCAGAAAGCTCATATAGGGCATCCTCAAGAAGCTTCAAGCTGAATACATTGTAGTACATAGTATTAGCAACTTCCATCTGCTCAAACAGACCAGCACCAGTCTTGATTACACCACCAGACTTACCAATGTTCATATATTCACCATTGGAGTTTCTGTTGCTTCTACCAAATGCAAGAGCATTATTCTTGTACTCAGAGAATTGCTGTTCTACCTCAAAGTCTACATTGTGCATCCACATTTTAGCTACTGACTTGGTATATCTACCATCAGTCTCCTTGATAATAGGAATACCTACAGCCAACTTCTTGTTCAGCATTGAACCCGGAACCTTGTGTTGGATTCTTACTACAGACCACTCATTTCTCATAGAAACAGGGCTTGTATATCTTACATCACCAACTTTTCTTGATAGTTCCTTTTCTACAAATGCAGCTTCAATAGAGAATCTCTCTCCTGCAAGTAGCCTTTCAGCAGGAACTCCTGCTGCATTACCTCCAGCAAGTTCTACCTTATAAACTGCATTGGTACCTTCCATTCTAGGGTCTCCTAAAATTCTGAATTGGTACAGTTCATTTAGATTACCTACAATGTACTCACCATCTGCAAACCAGTCCTCAGGGAAAACAAGATAGAAGGGAGAAGTACCCTCTCCAATCATGCTACCATCATCTTCAACCTTTGTTCCATCCTCTTTTCTTGCCTCTACCAAAGGAATATTCCTTCTTGAAGAACCAATAACGTCCCAGTAATATTCACTGTCATCCTCAAACTCCTTTACAGGGAACTGATTCAAGAATGAATCAAGTGTCTTTCCTCTATGGAAGGCTAGCAGTTGTACCATTAGGTTTGTAGCTCTTTGAGGAGCTAACTGATAGATAGAGCCTAGGTGGTTCTCTTTAGTCAAACCCTTCCAATGTTGGAAGCTTACCATCTGAAACTTACCTAATTTTCCAGCCATAAAATAATTGTTTATTAGTTAAAATTATAATCTTTACTTAGATCTTAAATATTCTTCATACAAATCCTGAAGTCCCAAGTCCTCCCAAGTCTTATTCAACTTGTAAGTAGTACCATCCCTTAGTTTACTCAATTCTTCATCGTAATAGGAAAGGGATGCAAACAATAACAGGACTTCATCTTTGGAAGTTAATGCCTTTCTTATACTTTCAGGATTAAATCTTTCAGACTTCAAGTCTTTTCCATTCCTAAAAAGCAATACAGGAATGAAGCAGCCTCCACCACATGAAATGAAAGCTTTTGTATTATCTGCGTTCCAAAGTATCCTTGAATTGGTAAATTCAGAAAACAACATTATCGGAGTAAACTTCTGTAGTTTAAAACCTGGAGTCATAATTTCTGAAGGTGGTTCATCCAAAGAGCCTTGAGATAGTTTCTTTATATCATTACTGTCAGTAATGGGTGTTACTGTTACTGATACATTGTTACCCTTTGAGTAAATAAGATACATCCCCGGCATGACAATACTACTATACATTCCCCAAATTCCAAAACTGGGAGTGACAGATTCATTGGAGTCATATCTGGAATGAATCATATTTGCTATGAATATCTTAGTCTTATCTTTTACATTGGTAGTATCAATATGACTAAGTTTATTGACACATATTACCCTATAGCTTTTAGCAGGACCTAATGTAAATACATATGGAAGTGAAGGATTATCCATGTTCTCACACACCTCTATAAGTGAAGAGTAAGAAGCAGACTTATCCTTATACACTATGTTTGTTTTTTTTTCTCTGTTGGGTAGGAGATTAGGGTCTCCTTCCTATTGTATCAACCTTTTTATCCTCGGCATAATTGTTTAGACATCTATTTTCCAACCTTTACCTATGAATGATTCAGGGTCTTCATCTACTCCACTAACAAACTTCAGATTACCATCTGAGTTTCTTGCAGTGTTATTAATAGCGTGTTCCAAATCCCTCAGGCCATTCTTTACCTCTTTCTTTACCTTGCCTTTTACCAGACCATCAAGGCTCTTGAACCCATCAGTCAATGTAAAAATCAGACCCAAGTACTTCAGGAAGTCTACTCTGTTATCCTTTTCATACTTCTGAATAGCAGTATAATACTCTCCAGTTTCAGGGTCTTTATATATAGGCTTGGATATGTTATCATATATCTTCTGCCTTGTCGGCTTATCTATTGACAAGTCTCCCAATATATTCTTTTCATTGAGAATAGACTCCTTTAGTTTATTAGCCTGTTCCTTCCTGTTCTCTTCTTCCTTCTGTGCCTCTAACTTGGCATCCTCAATAAGGTCATCATATTTACCCTTGAAGTATTCAGTATTACTCTTCAATGCTTCCTTTGCATCCTCAATATCAGTACCAGCATTAAAGGATTTCTGTACTTCTCTTGTGGCTCTTTCCCTACTGTAACCCCTATTAATGAAGTCCTGAAAGATAAGATTCTTTCTCAACTCTTCACCTTTATCACTCTCATCAGTGATATTTTCCTCCTTAACACTGTCAAGGAAGTTCAAGGTATTCTCATACCTTTTTATCTCTGTGGGTTCAATGCCATAATTAAGTGCATCATCAATCCTCTTCTGTCTCTCTTCAAGACCAGCCTTGATTTGCTGTTCCACTAAGTCCCTGAAATCTTCAGGCTCCTTGACTTTAGAGAGGACTTCATCATCAAGGTCTGGAAAGATACCTTCCTCCTTCAAGGCTTTAGCAATGGAAGAGTAGATAGTTTTTTGGGGAGAAGTGCTGTCCTCTCTAGAGGAAGTATCTTCCTTTCCTTTTGTATTATCCTTTCCACTACCTACGCTCTCTGGCTCATCTGTAAACAAGTTATCTACATCAATAACCTCAGTAGTTTCTTCGTCTTTCTCTTTATTCTTTTTATCCTCCTTACCATCCTCTTGGTCAGGAGTTACTTCATCTTCAGGCGAAGTATCCTGTACTTCATCATCTACAAACAGATTCTCTATTTCCTCTGCTCCTAGAATATTGTCTAAAATCAATTCTTCTTCCATAATCTCCCATTATGATATAATTAAACAATGCAAAGTTATATAGAATTTTACACCCATACAATATAGTAAATAAATTACTTTGCAAGCACAAATAAGATATTTATTATATATGCAAAAAGAAAGGGCAAGATTATACCTTGCCCTTGTCCTATCAGTATTCTTTAAAGTAACTTACTACCTTATTTCTGGATTTGCAATCCACGTGAAACTATGATTTTCTTTTCTTTATCGAATCAGCTTATTAGTGTTAAGCACCTAAAGCCGACATGGGCAACAACAAGACCCAAACCATTAGCAGAATCGAAGTCAGCCAAGCCAGCACTAGAACCATTATTAGCCCGGCCACCAGCCAGTAATGTATTCTGAGTATTATTGTAATCTACCCAGTAAGAGTCACACATATAAGTAGTTGCAGAACCGCCAACACTAACAGGTATTATATCTGCATACTCCCCTAATGCCCACTTTGTAATATACCCTCCTGTATGTCCTGATACTACTACTCTATCCGCATTGGTAGGTGCATCTGACAAAGTATCAGTGAACTTATCAGGGTCATTTATAATATACATATAATTTGGTGTAGACTCACTGGCATCAACAGGAGCATCTATTAGGATACCATCCAGATTAGTCCAAATATCTCCAAACACGTTATCAAATCCTCTCCACCTTGGTACTTTGAAGGTTATGGTATTGATACCATCTGAAGCAGGAATTACCAAGTCCTTAATTCCAGTAAAGTTACCAAACTCATTACAATACCCACATGGAGTTATTGGGCATCTGCCATTATAAGTATTCCAAACAGTATCACTCCAAGTAGTAACTCCATTGCCAAGCCCTCCCTGTCTATATCCATCTTCAGTCAAATCTTCAACATAGTTTGCCTGACTATTGAAGTTTGCATATTCTATAACATACAACCAATAGAATATTGATTTGTAGTACTCATAAGTAAGCAACATCTTGCCAGCATTTTTGGCATAAGTTCTGAAGTTTGCCCTACTAGTGTTTGTTCTAGGTTTTCCTAAATTAGTCCTGAATTTATCCGATTCCAAGTAGGTATCACTGCTAGAGCTATTATCTCCTCCTCTACAATAAGAAGAGGTATTTACAACTGAAATAGCACTATTTACTTGAAGTGTAGATAAATAGCCCATATTCTCAGGTACTTCATTGAGTACAGTACTCCTATAAGCATCTACCAGCATATGAGGAATCCTTATAGCATAAGGAACCACTTTTTGGGTAGACACATATACTCTGGATTTGGTTCCTTCCGTTTCAGACCACAAATAAAATTCAGGTACTTCTACCTGTACAGTACCATCATATCCATCCAATCTGGAATCTGTACCATCTGCTTTCTTAGACCAGTCATTTGGGTCCAAATAATACATTATCCTTTTACCTTGGCATACACATCCTCTTAATGCTGATTGTATTGGGAGAGACTTATGCAGGCTCATGTTACCTATTCTAGCAAGTACAGGACTACTGTTGGTAGAATCCCATTCCACACCATAAGCTAGCAAATTCTTTGGGTCAGATAGATTATCTAACTTAGCCTTATCCTCACTTGATATAATACCTGCGGTATTACTGTCAGCCAAAGGTATGCTCCACTGGCATAATGAGGTAGGAACTTGTGGTGTCTCACTTACCCCAGGATTAGCAGTAAGTTCTATACTAAGGGACTCGGAAGTGGAAATTTTATCAGCCTTAAATAATTTGAATATATTAGGGAATAGGTTTACTGTGGTATCTCCAATTGTCAGGTTTATTGTGGCATCCTGCTGACTGCTAGTCCTATTATACCAGCTTAAAGATACTGGAACACTTGAAGGGTCTATTACAATATTACCTTCTCCTAACATAGATTCTCCATTCAAGGTCTTGATTTTAGTAGTGCCTCCTGCTGCATGTAGGATGTCAGTACTGGCTTTGCCACCCACTGATATTCCAGAACCATTATACACAGTACTCCCACTATCTAATGGGAAGGATATGTTGCTGCCCTTATCCATTGTACCTCCTGATAAGGGCAGATACTTCTTTATTTGCTCACCTATGGAGTCTTTCAAATCACTTACCTCTTTCTTAGTGGCATAATCAGTCAGGTCTATTGTGGTAGGACCAACAAGCTCCCAATGGCCATCAGGATAAGTCTCATCCTTTACCCATAGATATTCATTATACCTATTATCTTCTGTAGAGTCTTCATTGGGAATAAAATATATCCTGTTAGGTCTACCTGTCTCTGGTAAAGTAGGCAGTATTGATGCCTTAGGAAGATGCTTTAATGTACCTATAATTGCTGTTGCCATATTTTAATATCCATATTGAAGAACTCCTGAAGGAGCACTTATAACACCTTTACATATCTCTGGATTCCATCCAACACCTAGAATAGTCTTTATGCTATCCTTTTGTCCTGCTGGAATTATAGTAACCTCCACATCACCATCAGATATATTCTTCAGTAGGAAGTTGACTCCGGGATTGAAGTTCCCTGAAGGCACCTCCTTCAGTACAGATATTTGAAGGCTATTTATAACTTGATTTGAAACTATTCTTGCATCCATAATCATTTACCTCTATTGTTCTTACCTTTTCCTTTGCAACTACACTTCTTTGCCATATCAAAGAATTTTTATGGTTATTTTCTCACCTCTATTCTTGCCCTCTTGAAGTAGCTTATATAGCTTCCTGAATGTATCCTGACTATTCAGAACCTTACCAACTTCAGAGTTTACACCTACCAAGAGACATCCTGAAGTATCCTTATCTGTATTACCTGCATGTATAAGGATACCATCAAACCCCTTTACATTAAGAAGTTTGGGTAATTTGCCATTGCATGTCTCTTTGTAGAAAGATTTAGGCCCAAACTTAGGGCTATATACATCTAAAGTTACATCATAAGTTCCACTAGGGATTGCTGTAATGCCTGATTTCTTTAAGGATTTGATTTTAGCGACACTCATGCTGTCATCTAATCCTCTATCAGTGTCTTCAAGTACATTACAGAACCACTTCCCATCTACAAGCAGGTTACTTATTGTGTAACTCTGTTTCTTCCATTTCCTGTCTATTATCAGTTCCATTTTGCTCATTAAATAAATTCAAGTTTCTTTTCCTCAACTGACAAGTAAGGTCAGTACAGATGGAGCTCATGAGACTGAACATCTGCTTCCTTAAATCCCTTATCTCCTGTTCCAGCTCTGCATTTCTTCTAAGAACCTCGTCAAGCCTACTCTTGTTGTCGTCAGACAACTTCTTATAAAACTCCAAAGAATGCTGCATGTTCTCTATGAGGTTATTATCTACCTCACTATTATACTTTCTTCTTGCAAAGAACCAAGAAGTCCAACCACCGATTACTGTGGTTATTATTCCTACTCCTCCAGTAATTAATATGCCTAGGTCAATCATGTCATTTAATTATTTCAATAAATTTTTGCTGCTTATTATTCACATAAGGACTATTTTCCACAATAGTAACTTCTACTACTCTATGTTTCTTCTGAAACCATCTAAACAGAAAAAATTTCTTAGGAGGATTTACAGTCTCTTTCTTGCTATGTGTAACTATGTATTTCTCACTTACAAATTTAGGATGCACTGCAATGACATTGGGAAATTTCATTCCCAGCTTCAACTGATACCATTTATCCCCAATCAGAGTATCAACATGAAATGTTGTTTCACTGAATATGGTATCTTGGAAAGTAACAGTATCTACCCTTTCTGATGTAGATAACAGATATTGTAAGTATTGCAAATCCTTATCCTTTATCTTCAACTCCTTTCTAATCCTGTCCATTTCAACAGTAATGGAATCACTGTAATACTCAAGCTGCTCAGCAGTTAGCTTATACACTCTATTTTCCTTCTTCAGGGAACTGTTCTCCAAGGAGTATGCCTTATTGTTATTCACTGCAACAGCCAACTCATCAGACATTTTCTTATACCCATTGCAGTAATACATGGAACAGGATATGGAAGCCAGCATAATCACTGATATAATACTTACTAATATCTTTCTCATAGCTATGTAGTTGTAGTAAATGAACTTAATTTGTTGTAAATTATAGAACCCTTGAAGTTGTATAATTGCCGATTAGATCTAACATTAGTGGGAGGTGAATCCATGCTTGAACCTACTGAATAACTCCCATTAGATTTTCCATCATCTGTCAATGGAAGCATAGCACACCACATAGCATTAACAGCATTACCATTAGAATCACCTACTGCTTGTGTCTTTGTGTAGTTTGCACCATTAAACATGTTACTGTAAGCGGAAGTATTTCTCATAATAGCATTAGTCAGCCCATATATGTTGTTACCTGACATAAGATTGGTAATACTCTTATTATTATACTGAACCATGGTACTTTGGTCATTATACAATACTATGTATAACTTAGCTAGTGAAGTACCTGCAACAACATATATTTTCATGTCTGAGAATAGCATATACTGTGCACCATAACTGTCATCTCTACCACCATTAGTAGGAGTATATACACTTGAAGAAATCTGACCACCATTAACAGGTACTGCACATAAGACTGCCTTAGTCTGTGATAATTGGTCAGAGTCACTAAGATATGCAAATCCTAGAGGAGTGCTACTATCAAGTCCAAAAGAAACCCTCACCTCAGGAATTGTTATTTCATATTTAGTTGTTACTATAGCAGGCTTTATATGCATTTCACTCACAAAGTCTTTTGTTTCATACCCTTGTAGGGAGTTGGTATCAAATATACTAGAATGGCCTGCAAGCCAAGAGGCTGTACAAAATTGTTTTGTAGCAGAAGGTAGGGAACCTCCTACCTTCTTTACTGCCTCTATTTGTGTCATGAATTCTCTTCCCATACTCTTCTCATAGAATTTATTGTATCCTCAAGATATTCTATTCTGCTCTCCAGTTGCTTGTTCCTCATTACAACCTCCTGTAATGCCTTGATTGCCAGCACACCAAATCTATCATATTCTACCCACTTGGTATCATATTTATCAGCCCTGCTGTGGACCATAGTAGCATATACACCACCCAGTGACAGAAGCTGGTCAGCCTTCACACCAAAAGTACATCTTATACCATTTTCATCAGGGTGTTCCCATATATACTTTATGACATTTAATGACATCAGATTATCCAGCACATCAGGCATACATGTGACTTCCCTTTTGAATCTCATATCAGAGCCTGAATTACCAGCACCTGACTTAAAGTCCTGATATACTGTCCAGCTATTACTCTTATTAACCAGAGCTAAGTCATCTTCCATAATTGTTGAAACCTCCAACATGCCCATCTCTCCAAATCTAGCAAGAGAGCCTAGGTTACCAGCATCCTTATCTTCGTAGGCTAACTCTGCCAATGCAGAATCCATACTGACTAACCCATTCTTTGAGGTACTTACTACACTATAAGTAGTATTCTCCCAAGGAACATACACTGAAAGTACCTTATTACCATCTGTTCCTGCACTACCTGATGGATAAGCAAGCTGGACAGGATATATTCTGTTCTGTGAACCAAAAGTAGTAGCAGCAACAGTAGATATTGTGGTAATCTCAGTGCTGGATACCTTTACACCACCTAGTGTAGTAGGTGTTGCCTTCCCTAGGGAGAAAACTGTTCCTGATAAACTAAGTCCAGCTCCTGCTGAGTAAGTTGTGTTATGGTCAGTCCAAGGGACATTGACATACATCTGATTTGAGGAATTAAGCTCAACAGGATAATTCTTGCCACTCTCAGGATACCCAATCCTAACCAATCCTAGTGTAGTTGAAGTAGCTACTCCATACTTAACTGGCTCTCCTGCTGTTGGAGCATACATGTCAGTATTGACACCATTAATACTGATGGTGCCTATCTTTGTACCTGAAGACAAAGACCTGCTGAATGACACAGCATCTGCACCTGCTTGGATTCCATCAAGCTTGGACTTATCACTGGAACTCATAAGTCCATTGGCACTAGTAGTAGCAACATTATATGTTGTATTTGTATCTGTCCATGGTACATTAACATAAGCCTTACCAGAACTATCCAACTTTACAGCATAATTCCTGCCACTACCAGAGTACCCTATCTTTATACCTCCTAATGCTGAACTAGAAGCTTGAGGTATAGAAGTTATACCTCCTGCACCAATCTCAGTCCAAGAAGACCAAGAAGATGACTCATAAGCTCTAGTATATATCTTGTTTTTTGAATAAAGTACCTGTATAGTCGAAGAGTCATTATTCTCCAAGAGCACATGTAATGCAAACTGTGATACTCCAGAAGGTTTATTACTTATACTATTGTTATAATTGGCATAATAAACACCTAAATATTGAGTTCCCCTATATGTATTCAGGTCTCCTGAGGAGATTAACTTAGGAGAAGTTACACTTGCATTCCAATCATATATGTTCCCATTAAATATGATGATATTATCATCATCTATAGGGAAATACAACACATTGGGGTAACTACCAGCAGAGCTACTTATTGCAGTAGCTCTGTCAGTAGATACATTTACTTTAAACTCTTTACCTTTTGCACTCATAACTTTTTTTTTACTCTATGGTGATGCCTCCACCAAGATGACCCTCCTCTATAGTGGCAGAAATCCAATTAGCTCCATCGTGGTTAGCTAGTATGGCTAACATGGTAGAAGGATTTAGCATTGCATACATTCTAACTCTACTAGCAGTAGCATCATTGAATGCTGAGAATGCTACTGCATTCAACCTATTAGAGCCATCTTTATACACTCCATGTATTACCTTACCTGCATTAAGGGCAGCAATAAAGCTACTACAGGGGCCTAGAATAGCATTTACTTCTCCTTGAGAAGATGGTGTGCTACTTTCAAATGTTTTGAGAAGCTTATAGGTATCCTTGCCATCTTCTAATTCCGTTATCATAGTAGCAAGGGCAAGTCCTTGTTTAGCAGAGAGAGGCTTTTTTGAATCTGAAGTTGATAGGTTATCAACTATATCACTCTTAGGCACATAAGTACTCAAATTAACAGTACCTCCCAACGGGTCCCAATTTCCTTCATCGTGGTCAGATGAGCTAGTTGCTGTAATACATACAACATTGGTATTTGCAGGATATGGCTTACCACCTAAAGTAAAGTCATTAGTCACATTCCAAACATCACCAATCTTTGCATCAGTAAGGGCTAGTACATCAGATAAGTTAGTCTTAGTACCCTTCACTCTATACACATTGCCCAAACCTGCGATTTTGTCATTCAACACTTTACCCTGTGCCGCTGATAAGGCTTTTGAAGTGCTAGTAGTGGTAAGGTTATCCACTACGTCTGTTTTCGCTAACTTTTCATCCTGCAATTTCTTACCCATTGCAGCCGAAAGGGGTTTATTAGAACTAGTAGAAGTAAGTACATTGATAACTGACCCTTCAGATGTAAGGTTGAACTTCCCTATTTCAGAAATAGAATATCCACTACCAGTCGAATATGTGATACCAACATAATACGCAGTATCCCCATCATTCATATGCAGGGTTAATTCATTTGCCTTTACATATACAGAGGCAACCAGCACAGTAGAGCTATTCTTAACAAGGATAATATTTCCATTCTCTTGGGCACTACTCCATACATTGTAAGTGAACTCTCCCAAGAAAGACTGAATAGTACCAGTTGGGACTCCACTAGAAAGATTTTCATATCCTTTTAATATGTATATACCATACTTCCTTTCATTAAACCACACACTGTTTTCATCGGTACTAAAACACATTAGGTTTGGGGTAGCACTCTGTGCTGCCTTACCTTGTGCGGAAGTTTTTGTTACCGCTACTCTTAATTTTTGTCCGTTTGCTGCCAACGCTTCTACATCATTTATTGGCATAATTGAGTCAACAATCTTCATTTTTTTTTTTTTTTTTACTCGATAATAATAGTACCTGCCACTTCACTCAATAGGTCTTTCAACAGGATTATCTTATTCTCACCACCTGAGACAATGGCTATCATATCATCTTCAGATACTTCTTCTGTTACCTTAAACTCTGTATCCTTGACTCCCAACTGAGCCAATTTGTCTCTAATTTCTTCTATTTGATTCTTAGTGAACATATTACTCTATAATTACTTTAGAATCTTGACCTAATACAGGTTGCCACTCTCCATTGACAAAGTATAGCAACTTGCCATCCCTTAACCATAGATTCTCTATAAGAGGCTCTCTATTATGGGAAGCAACAACCTGTTTCTTTTTCATCATTTCCATACTACAACTCAATATAATCTACAAGGTACTGACCTGAGGATTGCTTCTTAATTGTAGTAAAGCACCCTCCATTAGCAGTGCCATCCGCATTATAACCACTATAGTGACAGTAGCACAGTCTAGACGGTACTAAGTCAGGAGAGGAATTAGGGGCAATACCCTGTATTGGATACAAAGCATCATTACCAAAACCAGCACATTCACCACTCATGTAAATCACTTCTCCAGCATTCAACCTTCTACATATTTCAGGAGTGAAACCTGCTTCAACCAACTGCTCTTGTGTAACATTGGGGCTACTGGATACCAACTCCACTAGTTTTGTACCTGTAGGTGTAAGCACTGCAACATTAGACTTACTCTCTAATTCTGTTACCCTATCATTAAGAATCCTACCTTGGTTGGCAGAGAGAGGCTGCTTAGTTTCTAAACTATTCAAATTATCTACAACAGAATTCGCAAGGAGCACAGTATCACTAATAAGAAGGATTACCAAGCCTTCACTAATTAAATATACAAAATACTTATCCTGTACCATAATAAATAAAGTGTAGCCTTCAATTGCTTGGGCAGTTAAGCCTATACCTGTATAGGCTGCATCTTGTGAGTAAATACTGGTGATAATTGCCTTTCTACCTAAGACAGCTTTTGTAAACTCATCCCAATTCCCTACAATAGATTCTACGTCTGTTGTAGACCACCCTGTTGTTGTTTGAAGGTTACCCGGTAGAACATATACATCGGAAGAGCCATTACCAGCAATGGCTTTCCAGCCATTACTAGTATAGTACTTCAACTCTCCATTATTAATCCAGAGGTCACTTGTACTTGGAGCTTTTGTATCTTGTATAATATCTTTAAATCTTTTCATTGCTTACTATTGTTATTAGAAGTTGCTTTCTGCTTATTTATTTGTTTTTCCTTGAGCCTTGCATCAGTTTCAGCCTTCTCCTTATCATGCTCCAGCCTTTCCCTATCAAGCTTAAGTCTTAAATCAAATTCCCTTATCTGCTCAAGTAGTTTGTCTTTGGCCTCCTGTGAATACTCTGATTCCATAGAATCCCCATCTTCACTACCTTTACTCATAGCCTGCATTTGTGCAATCAGTATCTTGGTCTCATTATCTCTTCTATTGAGGGCATCTTCCTGTTGCAACTTAGCTTGCTCCAATTGAGCCTTTTGCTCTATTTCCTGTTGCTGTACCTGTAATTGCTGTTGCTGTGCCTGAGCCTGTCTTTCCTGTAGATTTCTCTCATCCTTTTCAACAAGCCTTTGCTTTTCAGCAAGTGAAGACGAGCCAAACAACTTCATAATAGTTGAGAATGTCAAAGCCTGATTCTGCAAAGCTGCTTGTGCCAAAGTATCAAGTTTTGAGTTCAGTTCCTGAACTCCATTACTACTATCCACTACAAGCCCATAATCTGACTCTGCAAACTCATCCCCATCTATCTCCATTACTTTCAAAGACCCGTCTGAGAGGATATACTGAAACTTCTTTGTTCTTCCTTTCAACGCAGCCTTACTTGTTTCAAGTAAGCATTCATATACTCTCCTCTTTACATCATCATGTGTCATAAACAGCCATTCTGTAATGTATGAGGATTGTACCATACTTCTTTCTACTCCACCTACTGTCTCTCTATTGCTTACCTGACCTTCCCTTTGTTTAGTAATACCAGCAACCTCAGTCATCTCTATCTTTATGAACTCAAGAAGGTTTATATACTGCTGTATCTGGTTACCGTCAGATGTAGGAATTGCTCCTGTAGATGCATTATTCAGGGCACCTGCGAGTTTTCCTGTGGCTGCACCTATGTTACCTTCTTTGAAGCTATCCTCAACTGCAATACCCATAGTCTTTGCATAGTACAACCACTTCTCTATATCCCAATCCTTAGGCTTTTTGGCAAAGTCAAGTCTTAATAATGTTCCCCAGTTCCTTGCCAGTAGCTTATTAAGCCTGTCATGTATAACATCATACATGTAATTATATGGCTTCATCATATCTACCAAGCTAAAGGGCCTGTTGTCATTCAGATTATAAATTGAGCCTATGATTCCAAAATGGCACCTTGAAGGGTTACTGAGTCTATTGTATTGAACTACTCTTGGCCTCATATTGACATATATGTCAGTGCCAATCTTTGTTCCTTCCCAAGCCTCATTTATGTAAAATATCTGCTCTTCTTCACCAGCATCCTTATCTACTACATAGGTCTCAGGATAGAAGTTAAATATCTCTTCACCTGTTTGAGGGTCATATCTTTTTATCTTCTTTATTCTCCTTCTTGACTTCCAATATACTCTAAGTACCCTGATATTTCCAGCAACATCAAAGGGCAGTAAAGAGTTGGCTATACCATCCTGTCCTCCTAAGGGGTCCCAAAAGAATCCTTCTGCTTCAGTATCTATTTCATCCCCAATCATGTGGTTATTGACAAATCCATACCTTTCATCAACATTGCCCATAGAGTCTACAGCAGCCTGTCCTACATGGTCAGGTATCTTCTCTATGTACTCTATATCCTTCTTTGTCAATACATCATAGAAAGTATCAATAACCCTGCCGGGACTCCAATAGTCCTCAATGATTATCATGTCAGCATCCTCAACCCTATTGCTATATCCTGACTTGAATATCCTAACCTTCATGGGATTCAACTTTTCAACAACTGGCTCTCCTCCTACTATGTCACATTGGTACATTTCCTCCCCTGTTGTCATTGCATCTATAAACCCTTGGTTGAGAATCAAGGGCAGATTCAACTCCTTCTTATAATGATTCAAGAAGGCATTGGCTCTGACTTCTCTAATATCCTGCCATTCATAGGTGTAATAGTCACCTATTTTCTCAAGCTCCTTAGCAGCATCCTCTTCTGACTGATAAGAGGCTGAGACCCATTCTTGCAGTCTTTGTAGTAATTCCTGTTTCTTATTATTCTCTATCTCAGAGATGGCATTAGGATTAGTTATCACTACCCTACAATCAAAAGCTCTTTTACTCTCTTCCCCCCTCAGTACATTTAACTTACTGTTCATAATGGGATAATGTTGAATCCTGTTAGGTATAAAACCTGCCTGTATCTTTTCAGGATTCAATATCATCTCAAGGTCACTCATATGAAGCTTGCCATTAAGAAGGTCATATGCAATTTTTTTATGTATAACACTTTTCCTTACAAGATTATAATTAAAAAATGTCTTAGACTCAGCAAAGTCCAAATGCTTCTTTCTCCACTCCTTAGTCTTTTTATTAAAAGGCAGATTTTGAGGAGGCAATTGACAAAATTCACTCATACTTATATTTCCATTTATATCCCCCCTGCCTTTTTAGTCTTTCCTTTCAGGCAGTGTACAATTGCTGACTTGGAAACACCAATCTCCTCAGAGGCTTCCTTAATTGAATTAAATTCTTTTATAAACTCTCCATCTATTATTAACAGCCATAGAAGTTATTCCTACATAGACTTTATTATTTGTCTTATTTATATGTAGGTATACTATGTACTTCTCTTCCACATACTTCAATCTAGTTACTTTGCAAAGTTAAATAAAAATATAATCCCATGCAAGTATATAAATAATTTATTAAGTGTCCATTCCCGTTTTACTAAATTTACTGACAAGGTCAAGGACGATAATTTCTCTTGAAGAATGGGTCTTCCCCATCATAGCTATTTTCAGCATTCTCTTGCCTGCCCCCACCTACATTACCTTGGTACTTTATCATTTTATCTTCTCTGAGGAGCATCAACATTCCCATAGCTGATACCCTATCAAAGTTACCCTCAGAGTTGTAGTTGATAAGCTCCTTTAATAGTGCCCTGTTTCTTACAGTAAACAGTCTTGGAACCATTACCTCCTTACTTTCTCCATCAATAGTCTGAATAACAGGAACTGGGGACAGTAACCAACTTCTCAACCTACTTCTTGCATAGGCATTTATGGCAGGTGAGGCATTAGTACCTTTACTCTTATTACCTATCCCGTCCTTCATCATTTGCTTCTCCTTCAAGAAATCCAACACATCTGTAAGCAGATAAAGGCTATTTCTTGTCGAGAAGTGAGAAAATAAGCCTTTCTTGTTATACTCGTAGTTCAGTCTACCATTATAGAAGAGGCACAGTTTTCTGCAAATTTCATAGTAATCATCTGCAAAAGAAGGTCTTCCTGTGTATTCAGCTACTATTCTATCAGTCCACAAATCCAATACAAATATGGAACCTAATGACATAGTATTTGACTCATCATCATCATAAGGGTCAGCACCTAATATATACCTGTCATTGTAAGGTTTGTTGGTATTCTTATCAATCTCAGGCATCTGAAATATCTCGATAGCTCCCTCAATCTTATTGTCCTTATGTGGGAAATCTCTGATAGGCTGTGCAGAAGTAGGCTTATACTCCACTTGGCCATCCTTGCCAAATACCAAATCACCTACATAGACATCATTATATTCTGTAGGATTGGAATCCAGTTGACCTATTCTTTCAGTCAAATCAGCTACAGGGAACATGTTTACACCTGTCTTCACAATAGCTTCAGCAGGTGTAATAGGAACCTCAGCAATAGTCTTGATAATAGTATTAGGGTCAGTAGAATTATACTTTACCCTGTATCTGTTCATAAGAATCTCAATCAGTGCCTTGATAATATCAGATACCCCATCTTCATTGTAGCATCCTTTTCTGTTTACATAACCGGGGAAGAAGAACACAAAATAAGGCTTACCCTGATTATACTTATCAAACACATTAGGTAAGGCATACATATTGTAACCCCTTGGATTATACATGATTTCTTGGGCACCAGCAAAGTCTGATTCATTATCACCAGCAGTACCTAACATATAGATTTGTCCAAAGATAATATCACCATCCTGTACTGAAGGTAACAATACATTATATAGGTCTACAAGTCTAGGGAAAGTACCAAACTCCTCGATAAGAATCTTGGCAGCTCTCTTACCTCTCAACTTAGATTCATCATCCTTAGATGATACACCTAAGACTGTATTCTGGGTACCTCTTTCGATGTCCAGTTCCACATCCTTATACCCCATTATCCAAGTCATTTCCTGTAAAGAGTTCTTTAATCTCTTTCTTGGGAACTGGGTATTAGTTGCACAGAAGTTAGCCATATCTACAAACTTATTAAGTACACCATCCTTGGTTAGATACTCCTTCTGATAAGCAGTTACTATACCCTTTACTTTCTCATGTGCCTCCTTGTTCTCACCCACTACAAATATGTGATTGAGAATTGATGCAAGACTATATGACTTACCTTTACCTCTGGATGCAAGCTCAGCCATGTGCTGACCTCCTCCAAAGTTGTTGTAAAGGCCACCATTTGATGCTTGGTCTAAGCAATGGAATCTCCAATATATACCTTCCCAGCACTCAGGTAATGACTCTACTCTATCTGCCCTCTTTGACTTCCTCTTTTTACCATCCTTATCTTTGTACTCCCTAATCTTGGATAGCATCATAGGAGAATAATTAAGGAACCAATACAAATATCCTGTAACCCATTCTCCATCAGATTCCCTTACATATCCATCCCAAATCCTTCTTCTCTCTTCTCTTATCCACTTACCATATTCACTATTAGGATTGGCATTAGGTCTAAGGTTGGTAAATGTACCATACTTCTCATAATGTATGGCAGATGGCCTGAAGTAATCCATATTCTCAAGTATATGGGGATTGGCTAAATCTACAATAATTCTACCCCTATCATCCTTTGGCCTGTCTTTGGCATATTCTCTTGTAGGACTTATCAGTCTCTTAACAAACTCTACATTATTTATAATATCAAATAATTGGTCCTGAACTTCCTGAGGAAGGCTATTAACCAATTTCTCAGTAAGCTCAGTCTGATATTTGTTCATTTTAATCCTCTGAAATTCCATTATATTCTCCCCTTATGACTTCATCATAGAATGATGAACCTACCCAATTAAACAACATTTCAGATAATGTGACACTCATATCCTTATTCACAGACTCTTCCTGACCAGTAAGAGACCTTACTGTATGCTTTAGTGTAAGTACCTCATGTGTCTTGAAATCTTTGACAAACCAAACAGTATACTTATAAGTCTTCAAAACCTTAAAAGTACTATGTGGGATAATCTCTCTTTGCAAAACCAAATGGCCTGTAGTCTGAATGCCCAAAACTTCTCTTCTTCCCTTAATATGATTATTAAGTCCCTCTATAAAGTGTTCTAACATAATTATATTGCTAAGTCATCTTCAAATATTGTCTTCTCTCCTGAACCTCTCATCTTTCCTGAGTTTCTTATTTCTGAATTGAGGGCCTTTTCTGCTTCATCCAAGTCCTTGACAAGTGGAGTAATCTGCTTTACAATGCTGGTAATCTCCTTAAATTCCTTTACTTCAAGACTGTCAAAGTCAATGCTCCTAAGCTTTGCCCTGAACTTATCAACCATGAATCTTGTGTCTTCAAGAAGTAAAGCGGAGATTGGCTTAAAGGACATGTAAAACTCCATAGCATCCTTTACTACTTTATCAGGCTCCCATTTGGGAGGCATACCTTCTCCCTCTTTAATAGCTTCCTTTCTCTCATCCTCATCAACAAGATATTGGTAATCACTTCTAGGGTCACAGAAAAAATATATAAACCCCAATTCTGCGATTGCCTTATCCTTGTTAACAGTCCTATCCCTTTGCCAAATTTGCTTGAATGGCTTTAGGGCAAGAGCTTCCTCAGATATTATTATCTTATATCCTTCGTATCTGAATAATTTTATCATAAAGTATTGGTAAAAAAAAAGAGTATCAGAATAGTATTCCTGATACTCTTTTGTATTATACAATTAGTCTTTTCTTGTCTGGTTGGATAATTGGAGATGGAGTAGGGTCAGGAACTTCTTCCCACTCCTCTACCACAAAGTCTATATCCCTGTCTTGAAGGAGTAGACATTGCTGTCCATCCATTTCAACAACATCAAAGTTGTATTTGATAACTGGATTATCAGTTACAATTCCATCTTTTAGTGTACCTTCTCTATGCTGTTTGACTGCATATCTTGTTGGGTTTATGCAAACCAAATCTCCAACCTTTATATTCCTTACTGAATCTCCCACTGCAAGAACAGTCTGGTATTCTTTTAACCCTCCTTGCTGTTTTGTGGTATCAATAAGTCCACCTTCAGTCACTACATCATGCTCATACTTGTTCATAGTAGTGATAAGTGCAGTGAACATTGGCCTTATCTTTTTAACCTTTAGCATTTCTTCTCCCTTAACTGTTTTATAATCTTGAACCTTTTCTTAACTCCCAACATTCTATCATAGGTACAAGTCAACTTACCCAATGAAGGAATATTAAAGTTTGTTTTCAACTTAGCAAAATCCTCCTCATCAATACCTTCCTTTAATGGCAAGGATTGTATGGACTGGTTAATGAATAACCAAAATGCCCTGTATGTTCTATCCACTAGCTTAGCAGGTAGGTTCAACTCACTGGAAACCTTACCAATTATATCAGAATATATCATTTTAACTCGAAGAGTAATAACAACTGAAAGGCATCATTATCTGCCTTGATATTAGGAATGAATTTGGGATTTATCTTGCCATCTACTATGACTTTGTTCTTCCTTAATTTACCCAAAATTACTTGAAAGTGTGGAAGAGTAATATTACACTCTTCCCTCACCTTCTTCTTTGTATCCTCACTCATTGTAACCCTATCAAGTATTTCACTGTCCTTGATAACTTTACTGAGTTCATATCTTTGCTTCACAAAAGATGCAGCAACATCTATCTCTCTTTTGGTTAACTTATGAAAAGGTTCTAGGAACATGAGCCACAACTTGAAGAAATTCACTGATAGTGAAGTTGGTATCCTTATTATGTTATTAGGTCTCTCACTTATCATGCCTGCTATTATGTATTAATCTATGACAATTTGCACACACCAATAGACACTTTGAAAGTTCCTCATCCCTCCTCTCTTTTGAAAGTCTCAGAGCAGTAGAAGGATTACAACTCTTCTCATTTGGGTTAATATGATGAAAATCGAAACAAGCAGCATTTTTGCCATTATATTTGAATCCACATATCTCACATCTTCCACCTTTAGAAAGAATAGCCTCCTCTTTATTTTTATCTCTTCTGCTTAAGACTAGTCCTATATTCTTTAATCTATTATCTTTATAGTATTCTTTAGCTTTTGAGGGGTTATTTTCCCTATATTTCCTTGATTGTGCTATCTTTGGAGCAGGATTATTATGATATGAAATCTTTGCTCTTTCAAGTAATCTATCTCTGTTTCTTATGTACCATTGCCTTTTATACTCCTTATTTTTTGAGAGTGTCTTTATATGGCATTACTTTCCAGCTCTGTCAGTTGCTTTCTCTTGTTCCTCCTCAGGAATTGCCATTATATTTTCAATTTCCTCTGTACACTTATTCAAGAAATCCGGCTTAAATGCGTGACCATTTTCTACCACCTTAAATAAATAGTTAAGTCTTTGGAATGTATTCTCCAGATTAGATTTCTGAAGGTTCATGTACAACTGCTTAACTTGTTCACTCAATTGATGAGCCACATTCTCCAACTGTTCATAACTCATCTTAGATGGCTGTTCCTGCCTAAGTTCTTCCTTTTCTCCCATATCATTTTATATTTAATAGTTTTCCAAATATTTATGTCCGTACCTGTTCCTATAATTAGTCTCCCACTCTTCTATTGAGCACTCCCCAATATCAGTAGAGCCACACTCATCACAATAATCCGAATCCTTCATCCTAGGTACAAATCTCACCTTCAAGGATAAACAATGCTTGCAATATAGAACAGGCTCCTCATTATAGGTATTCTGCCCTTCTGTGTTTGAGTTGTCCATATATTGACTTCTTTACTTCATTCATTACTCTGCTGTGGTGCTCTTTCCTTCTGCTAGTATTAGCTCTGTTATTGAAAGGTCTCTTAGGACATATAGTGCCTGAAGGAGATACTAACCCTTTTCTTATGGCTCTCCTAATTGATTTAAACTTACCAACAGCTCTATAATCTCTTAAATTAAGGGTCTCTGTAAGTGGGTCCTCTACTATATCTGCCTTGTTTCCCAGATACTTCTTGAACTCCTCCTCACTCATCAATGCTCTCTCTACTAAATTAAGCTTCTCCTCCATAATAATATATTAATACATACTGACCTCTTTCCTCTAAGAGAGAGACTATATCTTCCCTTTTAATCCCTAAGGAATTGGCTTCCTTCACAATTCCCCTAAGATTATCAGCAGTCAAAGCATGCATAGTCTGATGCACTTCTTGACCCTTCTCTATCTTAGTCCTTGCCATTCTACTCTTTTCCATATCAATTTAAACTAGTTGCGGAGAAGTGAATCGAACACTTGGAGTCCAGCTTATGAGGCTGGATTGAATACCAATTCTCTCCGCGATGTTAGAGTGGGATAACAGACTTGAACTGTCAAATTAACCTTGGAAGGGTTACATGTTACCATTACACTAATCCCACATTGAGTAGATAATCAGACTTGAACTGACCCCTTGACATTGGCAATGTCATATGCTACCGCTAACACCATATCTACAAGAGCCTAAGATTTGGGTAACTGGTACTTAGGCATTGCAAGTATCGCCTTAACTTGCACCCTCAATCACCTACACCTCATCGAGCTTTTTAATTTCAGTAGCGCAGGTCAGCTCCTGCTGAGGTTTATCTAGTAGCATTGAGTGTTACTCTCTCACTGTAGATAAGACAGCTTTTAGTAACTTGTGAGCCCCCTAAAGGATTTGAACCTTCTCTTCTTGTTTACAAGACAAGCTTGCTAACCATTAACACTAAGGGGACGGTGTCTTAATATGGTCTTATATCACATAAGTGGAACAAGTAATCATACTTGTTGATGTTCTGAATGAAAGTCTCACATTCTGAAGTAATACCCTTATAGATAACATCCTGTGGTATCTTAGCATAAAATGCTAAGGTGGCAGATTTAACCTCTGCTATAAATGTGTAAGCATTCAATGCATCACTTGAAGTGCCTTTGATAGCATTAGGCTGCATCTTACCTAGGATGCCCATGTAACCTTCTGCAAGACTATCTTGGTAGTCTGATAGGATTTCAAGGAACTCATCAAGATATACATGTATATTCTTTTTAGGAGCTGCCCAATGTAGATTCTTACATTTAGTCTTCCAACCTTCAATCTGATTCAAGAAATCTATGAATAGTTGTGAAGAACCGAATAACATATCCCTATCTGATTCTATTGGAGTAAATAAACTCTCTTCCTCAAACATATTCTCTTATTTTAATAATGCAAAGTTAAGTAAAACTTATGATATAACCAAGCATTTACTTAATTATTTTCAAATTATTTTTAGTACCCAAGGTGGGAGTCGAACCCACAATGTCTTACCCACAGCATCCTAAGTGCTGCTGCTATACCAATTCGCATACTTGGGCATATACTCCTGAGAAGAATCAAACTTTATTCTTGAGATTTTCAGTCTCACACAATGTCACCAGACCTGCCCAGTACCCAAATGACTTATTTGCATCTCTACCTGCATCACCTTCCATAAGTCAAGGACTTTGATTTCTATTGAAGTGGGGCAGAAAGGAATCGAACCTTAAATAGCCCATGGCAGCAGATTTACAGTCTGCTTTAATTCACCACATTAAAGCTACCCCTAATTAGTTTACCTCCAAATGAAGGGTTATTCCGGTATTGGAATAGACCCTGTAGGAGTCATCATCTGACTCTTAGCAATGATTCTTACATAAGCATTACCAGCTTTCTTAATAAAAGAAAGAACTCTTCTCATAACTGTAAAATTTGGAGTTAAACAATTATGTTTCCCCACTAGGAGTCGAACCTAGTTCTAGAGATTAAAGGTCTCTAGCATCACCACCAATGCTTTAGGAAAATGAGTGTTCCCACTGGGACTTGGACCCAGAGTCCACAGTTTAAGAGACTGTTGCTTTAACCAATTCAGCTATAGGAACATTAGTACTCACTAATGGATTTGAACCATTGACCTTGAATGTATAAGATTCCTGCTCTAACCTACTGAGCTAAGTGAGTATATTAAGGCATTAACCTAGTTCTGATGAGTGAACTTGAACCACTAACTACTGCCTTATGAGAGCAGTCTTCTACCATTGAAGTACATCAGAATATAGTTGGCACACAAGGAATTGAACCTTGATTACTACCTTATCAGAGTAGCTTCCTGACCATTAGAAGATGTGCCAATAATGCAGATTCTAAAGGAATCGAACCCATGACTCTTCTTTTGGAGAGAAGTGTTTTGCCAATTAAACTAAGAACCTAGAATTTGCGGGGATAAAAAGAATCAAACTTTTATCTCTTGGTTAACAGCCAAGTGCATAGACCTTCCAGCTATATCCCCATTAGTTGCTCCTATAGGACTTGAACCTATGACCTTTTCCTTGTAAGGGAACTATTCTGAACCACTGAACTAAGGAGCATTGATAGGGCAGTTTCTTTAACCTCTAACTGCCCAAAAGAGGGTTCAAGCAAAGCTTAGTATTATGAAAAACAAGAAAACAATGTGGAGCAGGTGGGACTCGAACCCAATCTTCCAGAGTGCAAATCTAGCGCATTATCCATTTATGCTACCTCCCCATTATAGGCTCATAAGCACAGTACTCTACTTATGATTGTTTATGTAGTGTTTTCTGCAAAGAAAACTTATTAGCTGCCTTGCTAATGCAGGGATTCAACCTACCATCTCTATACAATCCTATAGTATAGTAGACAGGACTCGAACCTGCATCCTCTGCATCCCAAATGCAGTGCCCCACCCATTAGGCTACTACTATGTTATCGTTGGCTGGCTTTATATAAGTTTTTATGTACACTATTACACTTATATAAGTAGGAAGAACCCAGCCTCATACCTTAACTCCTACATAATGTTTATTGCGGAGAGCAGTGTACTCGAAACACATACCATTGCTAGTACAATCTGTTTAGCAGACAGTCCCTAAGGCCTCTTAGGTTTACTCTCCAATTCCTTACCAATAAGTCAATGAACACATCTATTTAGCGGAAAGATGAGGTCCCGACCCCCAAACATTTTACTGTTCCCTTAGTTTTCAAGACTAGGCTGAATCCCATTCAGTTACCTTTCCATTTGCCTAATCACCGCTGTGATATAGGACTTTCTTATAAACGGGGCAGATTATGAGGGAATTGAACCCTAGCCTTCACATTGACAGTGTGATATGCAGACCACTGCACCACATAATCTATTAGTAGGGAAGTAAGGACTTGAACCTTATCCTTAGCCTTGAAAGGGCTATGACCTAACCCATAGTCTACATCCTCATAACAAGTACCCCCTATAGGAATCGAACCTATATTCTAAGTTTAGAAGACTCATGTACTGTCCTTTGTACTAAGAGGGTATCTTCTTGTTGTCTTGGCAGGACTTGAACCTACAATGTGGGGACCAAAGGCCCATGTGTTACCTTTACACCACAAGACAAAATAAAGAAAAAGAAGTACTACCTTTATGTTAGAAATATACGCAAGTAATGAATAGACTATCAAGAAAGAAAGGTAGTACTTCTTTAATCCTAAAACACATTTCTTATCTTCTTCTCTTCTTCTCTTCTTCTCTTTGACACTGCAAAGATAAGTATTATTTTTCACATATCCAAATATTACCAGCTCTTTTCTTATTATAGCAATTTTCCACTAGAAGGTGAGAAAATAAGCTGGTTAGGTATCTACCTAAGAGATACTCCTGTCTATACCTACTAATCTGTCAGCCCACTTCTCAGTATAGAAGCTGTAGTAATCCCACTTAAACCCTGCTCTACTACATATAGAATGTATTATATTATGTAGTAATGAAGGTGCCCCAATTACTATCAAATACAAAGGACCCAATATGTCTGATTGCTTACTGTGTCCACACTCATGCTTAATTGTCCTTTCTGAAGACATGGGGTTTACAAATAGGTAATCCCCCAAAGACATAGCTGAAGGTAATGCACTATTTACTATAATAGTATTGCCATCTGCTTCACCTTCCCTGTATGCTGTATCACATAGTACACCTTCAATGCACAAAGCCAGCATGTTTTGTGGTAACTGCCACAACCACTTGATACTTTCTTTTATCTTAATCATCTTATCTGTATAAATCTATTTCTCCTTATTCCAACAGAATTTAGAATTATCAAATCTTTTCTTAAAATATAAAGAGACCCTGCCAGCATTATGGCTTGCATCCTTATAATCAGTCTTTTACCCCGTTTATGTATTATTAGTTCTCACTCTTTGTTATCTCTGTAGTCTTTTACACCACCCTTGAAGACTTGGCCTAAAGCTCGGCTAAATACTTATTTGTAATCCTCTTCAAGTGGGGCACTTGCCTGTAGCCTTCTTAGTATCCTTTACTTTCCTAAGCTGCTGTGCCCAAGTAAACTCCTGATTATAAGGGGTCATCTATGCTTTTAAGAGTTGATGATTCTCTATCCTGAAGTACTTGTTACTCCAACACAACTGCAAAGGTAAGTAAAAAATCTGATATATGCAAATATATAACAATAATTTAGAATAATTTTTTTTTTTTTAATATTTTTTTTTTGTGATAATATTTTTTTTTTGTGATATTTCTATGAGGGGTGGTAACACCAACCTCACCTCCCCCATCACTTAGCCCATGGGGGTCCTACCCCCTTAGGTTGAAAATTCACATTATTAACAATCAACAAATTACATTATGGAAAGAAATTTAGTATTCAATGACACATTGACAGTTGAGCAGTTTAAAGCAGCAATGCATGTAGATAAACTGAGTGTTAAAAAGAATCCCAAGACAGGCAAGTTATTCTTTGCCTATGGTGCAAAGACTGGAGCTGTAGCAGCCAAAGGTATTCCTCATAATCCTATGGTTAGCAATGTTACTACTCCTGATGGTGACAAATTCTGGCTTCTTCATGAGGAAGGCCAAGGTGGAGCACCTGTATTGGCAACTTTCTAAAGTATCAAGGGTTAGCAGGCAGAAGTGCCTGCTTACCCTTTTCTTATTTCTTATTTTATCATTTAGACATTAATAGGTTTACCATTTAAACATTAATAGGTTTATCACTTAAACATTAACAAGTTTATCACTTAATATTAAAAGGGAACAAGTAGTAAGTTTACCATTTAAACATCAATAAGGTTATCACTTAGATATTAATAAGTTTACCATTTAAACATTAATAAGTTTACCACTTAACATTAACATTAATAAGTCTATCATTTAGACATCAATAAGTTTATCATTTAGACATTAATAAGTCTATCACTTAGACATTAATAGTATTTGTTTAGTAAAAGTATACAAGTAGGAGTTAATTACCTCTATTATGTAGTAAGCAATATTTACAATAAGTAGTACTCTTATTGGGTCTAACATGCTGATATAGAATAAGATAAGGGAACAAGTAGATGGTAAGATTTATAAAAACCACCCCCTTCCAGTAAGGCTATCACCTTACACTAGAAGAGTAACAAATAGGGTAATACATAGTTGTTTTTACTGTGTACAATAACCATTTATCCTTGAAAAATTAGCAAACAATTAAATTTTACCTGTTATGAGTAAGGAAATAAATAACAAATATGGGTCACAGACAAAAGAAAATCCCAGAGAATTCACCAAAGAATTCACCAAAGAATCTACCTTTGATGATAGATATGTTTACATAAATGGGGCAACATATATAGACCATGGTTGGTAATAAGTTTACACAATAATTTACAATCAAATGAATAAAATATCATGTTATAATGGCATACTTTATAAGATAGAGTATAAGCCAGAGTTGTCTCAAAAAGATTACACACAGAGACATGTGTATCACATTAAGACTAATGATAAGAACTATCTTCATGCTCACAATGCCATAAAATCTATTATGAATGACGGCTCTTGGGAAAGAGGAGAATGGGAGATGTGGAATGACCAGCAGCCTTCAATGGAAAATGCTTTGCATACCTATCATGAGTTTAAGTACAATGAAGAGCTTGGTGTATATGTATATACTTTTATCAGACCTTATGATGATTAAGCTATGGCAAGAAAGCATACATATCACAAAGAAAACTGTGATTGTCTCATTAGAGAGATTATAGTAGACAACTATGGGAGAGAAATAATACTTGGTGGCCAGCATGCATTCCAATACAGTATAAGTATAATACCTATTACAGGCAAAATCACTACAACTAATTATAGGAATGGCAAAGAAGCTAGGAAAGAGTTCTACAAATACAAAAGAAAGAAATGAATATCAATTCTATTTTCAAAAGAAAGCACAAGTATCTTGTGACATTTTATAAGCCTTCAAGAGTTAGAAAATACTTATGTACAAGGACTATTGGGAGCGCATTACAATTTGCTCTCAAGAAGGCCTTTAAATATGGAGTATTTACAATCAAAAGATTAGATAAATAAAATATGACACGAATAATTTATGTAGTCTACACCAGAGAGTACCTCACATCCAGGCAGGTTATAGGTGCTAATTTAAAGAAATATGCCTTCTTGTGTGATTATTCCGAGGTGAAAATAGATGACCTAATAGATTCACCAATGTATAGCACTCCAATGCAGGTAGTTTCAATATCTCCCTGTGAGAGTTTAGCAGATACTATAGTGAATGGCATTCCTCTAAAACGTATTATTATTAGCACCATTAATAATATTAAGGTAGGACAGTTAAACAACAATCAAAATTCAAGTAAAATGGAAAAGAAATCTATATTTAGCAGCTTTATTGAGAAATACAAATCACAGTTTATTCCTGAAAAGGACAACACATTGAAAGTATCCATGGATGGAAATATCTGTGTGCCCATGAATAATGAGTATGTAGGTATTGACAATGATAATAATCTCATCAGCTATCCTGAAGAGATGTGCATAAGTGTTCCTGTATACTTGGTGAACAAATCCTATGCTCAAGTGAAGATTGGAGATGTAGTCAAGGTTAATAACAGCTACTCAAAGGTTGTGAAGAAGAACACAAATGGCAGCTTGTCTTGTTTATCATATTCCGGCTACATGCAGAACAAGAAAGAAATCAAGGATTTCATGCTTGGCCAATCATTCATCAAAGTAGTCATTAACATGTTCAGTAATATACAGGTAAATGGAGTCAATCCTGTGATACTAGCTATGGCAGAAGATGGCATAGATATGAAAGACCTCATGATACTACAAATGATGCAGGGTAGCAATGATGGTCAGATGAATCCTATGTTTATGATGGCTATGATGGCTATGATGGACAAAGGTGGAAATAATTCAATGATAGAAACAATGCTGATGATGCAGATGATGGGAAATAACCAGATAAGCTTCCCATTCATGCCTAATCAGAGTCAAAAAGAGGAGAAATAAGTCATGAAAAGAATTGGTGTATCCACTTCGTAAAATATCCATAAATAGAATGAAATTCATGTTACTGGTCTGTGAAGATAGGTAATATATGCTCCTATAGTTCAAAGGATAGAACATAGACCTCCTAAGTCTGGGATACAAGTTCAAGTCTTGTTGGGAGTACAAAGAAAGTTATAATGATACTTACTCATATAAGGGTATAGTTTTGTTTGCATAAGTAAGATTGGTTTTTAGTTTGGGCAATAGTAATATTGCTACAATTAGACACACATTGGAAATGGAAGAGGAAACTATAACTATTCCTGTAGAGGAGTATAATCATTTACTAAAACTCAAAGGGTATATCTGCATAGAGTGTAAATATGATAATAGTAGTGGTATTTAACACATAATGAGTGAAATCAAACTAAGTCTGAGTATTGAACTTCAAGGAAGTACAATGTTCAGCAAGGAAGAGTGCCTTAAAACAACTCAAAAAGTCATTGAGAGAAAAACCAAATCCGGTAAAGTATCCAAAAAGACCATCTATGTCCAAACTGAAGATTTGGACAAGATGACCAAAGGCTCTGTGAGGATAACTGATGAGAATGGGAAAAATCCCGAGATTATCACTTTCCACACTAGAAAATGTAAACCGGCTACTCAGACTATCAACATGAGTAAGGAGGCTTATGAGTACATGATTAGCAAGGATTCTTGTCCTCCATGTTTCAAGCCAAGAGAATGGTCTGCAATGAATAAAAAAGAAAGGCTTGAGGTCCACTTGAAGAGGACAGTAGAGCATCTTGGTGGTACTTCATATTCTTATCAGACATTTGGAGACTAGGTAAGAAATATTATCTGTGTCCAGAGTGATGGTAATAAATATATAGCTGAAGACCAAGTAACTGATGAGTCATTTTCTCTCAGCTAGGGATAGAGCCATCTATGTAACCCACATGGTTAATCCTAAAGGTATTGCCACACTTAGCGAGAATTACAAGGAGGTTTATTTCACTAATTCATATAGGGATTGGGGACGGGAAGCTTTACCTGACAATGTAAAAGTAATTGAAGTAGTATGAAAGCTGAAATAGTAGCAAAGATTGCTGTATGGTTTATAATCTTCGTTGCCCTGCTCACATTAGGGCTTGGAATGATGTCAACACCAAATTCTGTTGAGAATGTATTAGGATTTCTTTTGATAGTAGTAATATTCTATTTATCAATTAAAACAAAATGTTTAACAACAATTAAATTTAAAAGAGATGAAAAGTAAATTGATTCTAGGAATATTGTCCCTATTTGTAATGCTCTCAGTAACATCATGCATGGAGAAGGTAGATGCAGGCTGTGAGGGCATTAAGGTGAACTTATATGGTAATGACAAGGGGGTAGATGATGCTTCTTTGGTAACTGGCATTGTGTGGTATAATCCTTGGACCACTACAGTATATGAGTATCCTACTTATGTACAGACCATTGATTATGAACCTTTTACAATCAATGCAAAGGATGGTTCAGAGTTCACTGTAGACCCCACTGTTTCATTGAAGATTATTGATGGTAAATCACCTGCTGTCTTCAAGAAATACAGGAAGGAATTAAGTGAAGTCATTAGTGGTACACTATATAATTATGTAAAGGATGCTTTTAGAATCCAATTAAACAAGTTTACCACAGATGATATTGTAAGTAAAAGGGACAGTATTGAAAATGCTATTGAAAGGTACTTGGCTCAAGCACTTGCCAAAGAGAACTTTCAATTAGAACAACTCACTTCAGGTCTCAAATACCCTCAGACTATTGTAGAGTCAGTAAATGCCAAGAATAAAGCTATCCAACAGGCTATGCAGGTAGAGAATGAGGTGAAGGTAGCAGAGGCACAAGCCAAGAAGCTTATTGTGGCAGCAGAGGCAGAGAAGAAGGCCAATGAGTTGAGACAGCAAGCACTTACCCCTGAAATCCTTGAGAAGATGTGGATTGAGAAATGGGATGGGACTGTACCAACAGTAATCACTGGTGGGAATACTTCTACATTTTTGGATTTAAGTAAAATAAGAAAATAGTGTGAAAAACAGAGTGGTAGAAATAGATGACAATGTGTTTCTATTACTCTGAATAGCACTACTAAATATAGGAACATCACCATAGAGGATGGTAAATATAGGGTAAGAATTGGAGGTCATTCCTTTGGTAGATATAATACCTTAGAGGAGGCTCAAGAGGTAGTAAGAAGGGAGAGAAAAAATATATTTCCTTTATCCTCTGAGTTAGACAACAAGATTACTATATAGTTACCTGTATATGGTCAGGTTCCTACAATCTTTAAAGATATTAGCAAATGATGTGGATTATATCAATTTTTATCATACTTTTCACTATTTGCATCTTGACAGATACAAATGTTGAAAAGTATCGTAGGATAAATGGAGAGATGCAAATAGTAGAGACATATAAGATAGGAGTACCTCTATGGGCAATCTTGGTCATTGTTCTATTGGGCATTATTCCTTGGCTTAATATAACTCTATTTGTAATCTTTATTGTAGTTTATTTCATATTCTCACTAGAGGAAAACTGGGACAATCTTGATTATAGAGCCACGGTACTTTCATTGGATGGAGGTAACATTATCACAAAATGCCTACTGAAAATCAAGAAGCTACTATGTTGGAAAGTATGAAATAGTAAAGAGAAACTGAGCAATGACTAGAGAAGAAGCACAAGAGTTAGCTTTGTCAAAGATTGATAAAACTAAATACCTTATCTTGGAACTTATTACCGGAATGGGTAAGACCAAGGTAGCAATAGGTCTTATTAACCATATATGTGATAGAGTGTCCAAAATTAGAGGAAGACCTGCCACTATACTCATTCTGGTAGCCAAGACTGTACACAAGAAAACTTGGAGAGATGAGATTGAGATGTGGGGAGGAATCATGTCTGACTGTATAACCCTTGAGTGTTATGAGTCCATGAAGAAGTACAGGAAAACAGACTTTGATATAGTGGTTGCTGATGAAATGCAGCACCTTTCTGATGCAAGGTTGGAAATCCTTGAGACCATTAATATCAATGAGTCATTCATTGGATTGTCTGCTACCATCAAGGGAAATACCAGAGATTATTTCCTGTATAGACACAATGCTGAGGTTATCAAGTGTGGCCTTAAGGAAGCTGTAAAGGATAATGTATTACCTGAACCTACAGTATACCTGTTACCCTTATATTTGGATACTACAAGGTATGTTTATAAATCTAGGAAGTTTGGGCGTGATATAATTACTACCCAGAAAGGCTATTATGATAGTGTCTCTTCACTTATAGAGTGGTACAAGAATAAATACTTTAACTCAAGAAATGAGAGAATAAAGAACTTGTGGCTCTCTACAGCAGGTAAAAGACTGAAGTGGTGCTCTGAACAAAAGGAACCTCTTGTATTATCTCTTCTAGTCAAGCTTAGGAGTTATAAGGTATTGACATTTTGCAGTAGTATAGAACAGTCAGAGAGAATATGCAGGCATAATATAACTTCCAAGAACAGGGACTCGGAGAAGAACTTGGAACTGTTTAACAGGAATGAGATAAAACATATATCTGCATGCAATATTCTTAATGAAGGAGTAAATCTGACTAACTGTAGAGTGGGAATATTCTGCAATTTGAATAGCTCGGAGATTATAACAAAACAAAGGATAGGCAGAATCCTTAGGCATAAATTCCCTATTGTGATAATACCTTACTTTGTGGATACAAGGGAACAGGAGCTAGCGGCTAAGATAATTGAGGAGTATAATGTAGAGTCTGTAAAAAGTATTTCAAGTATTAATGAAATAGAATTATGAAAAATAGAGTTAGAATCATCAAGAAGGAGTTTAAAGTAGATGAAAAGAACAAAGTGGTGGTATGTGAATTGCTCTTCACATTACAACTACTTGGTAGCGAGGCAATTCCTAATATAATGGATATACCCGGGAGAATGGCAAAAGATGCTGTATCAATGGGAGATACTCTAGTTTGCAGGGGAAAAGCCAGATGTAGTAGTGATGATACCTTTGATGAGACAGTTGGCCGCAGGATAGCTGAATGCAGGGCTAAGATAAAGATGTTCAAGGTTGCAAGGAATGTATGGAAAACTCTGGGTAATGACTTGGCTGAAAGAGTATTATCATGTTGTGTCTTAAGTAATACATGTGATGTTGCCATGGACATAGAAATGCGGCATCTAAAGAAACTGTTGCCATGATATGTCTTAGTGAGAAAGGTTGCCAAAAGAATGGAGTGGGTATAGGAGAGGCATTGCTTCTCCTACTCATCCATAATAAGGCAGACCTCGAAACAGCTAGAAGTAACCTGACTAAGGAAGGATATATAACAGCCGCATCTTATGGATTATTCCAAGAGAATGAGTGGAGGCTTACTGTCAAGGGCAAGGAATTGTTGGACTCCATAATTATGGAATCCAGTGAGAAGCAGGAGCCTAATGAGAGGCTATCTCGATTGGCCAAAGAACTGAAGGAGATATTCCCAAAAGGCAAGAAGGACGGTACCAATTATTATTGGGCAGATGGAGTGGCATTGATTATGCGAAGGTTGGAGTTGTTCTTCAAAAAGTATGGAAACACTTACACTGATGAGCAAATCATTAAGGCAGCAAGTAAATATGTGGAAGGGTTCAATGGTAACTATACATATATGAGATTGCTAAAGTATTTCATCTTCAAAGAGAAAGTTGGTGCTGCTGGTGAGGTTGAGGGAGAATCGGAGCTAATTAACTATATCGAGAATGCTGGTCAGGAAGAGAATTTAAGAAATGATTGGACTTCTACATTAAAATGATTACATTAAGAGAGCGAGTACTGGATAATCTGAGGATTAGAAGGCAAAGGATTCTCAATGGTCAACTGAATTGCATCAGTTCCCCATTCAAGAGGTTTGCTGATGACTTTATAGGTATAGAGCAGTCATGCTATTATACTGTGACCTCATTTACCAAAGGGGGCAAGTCACAGTTTGTGTCCTACACCTTCATTTATAAGCCTCTTATGTTTTGCTATTACACAAAGGCGGATATAGATATAAAGATATTGTATTTCCCTTTGGAGGAAACTCCTGAAAGGATATTGCAAAGGTTTATATCTTGGTTGCTCTTTGAGCTTAGTGGTGGCAAGGTAAGAGTAAGTCCTAGGGATTTGAGGAGTACTACAAAGGCAGTGTCACAAGAGATACTTGATTTGATTGCATCTGATGAGGTGCAGGACATAATCAGGTACTTTGAAGAGCATGTAGTGTTTCCTGATGAAACCTGTAATCCCACTGGTATATATAAGTTCTGTGTAAGATATGCAGAAGAGCATGGCAAGACTTATTATAAAGAGGGTAAATACAAGGATGAGTTTGGAGTAGTAAGAAGCAGGGAAGTGTTTGACAGATATGAGCAGGATAATCCTAATGAGTACAGATTGATTGTGATAGATACCATCAACCTCATAGATACCGAGAGGGGGATGACTCTAAAGCAATCTATGGATAAATTCAGTGAGTATTGTGCAAAGTATTTAAGGAACAGGTATTACTACTCTCCTGTGGTAATCCAGCAGCAGGCTTTTGACCAAGAAGGTAATGAGGCATTCAAGGTAGGCAGGGTAAGACCTTCAGTTGCAGGATTAGGAGATAGCAAATACACTTCAAGAGACAGTAATGTGGTTCTTGGTTTGTTCTCACCCTATAGGTTTGCTTTAAAGGAGTATGAGGGATATGACATATCAAAGTTCAAGGATAACATAAGATTCTTGGAGATGATAGTCAATAGAGATGGTGAGATGGGAGGACTATGTCCTTTATTCTTTGATGGAGCTGTGTGCCAATTCAATGAACTTCCAAGACCTAATGACAGGGAAGAATTGCAGAAAGTGTACAGTTATCTGGAATCCATAAGAAGCAGTCCTGCTAAGTCTTTCTTTAGTTACACAACAAGTAAAATAGATAAGGGGTTGTATAAACATAAAATATTTCATAAGTTTGCATCCCTTTTTCGTATATCAACAAAATAAACATAAAAGGAGAAGTAATGGCAAAGATATTAGTTCTTGCAAAGAGTGGATTTGGAAAAACTACCTCTTATTGTGGTAGAATCAAGCTGGGAATAAAGGGTCTTAACCCAAAAGAGACCTATATTATCCAGTGTATTGGTAGGGGTGTTCCCAACCCTGACTTCAAGCTAATTGAAGGTAGTATAGGTGTGGAGAATGTAGGCAAACCTACACAGAAATTATCTAATGCCGGAGCATTGGCTACAGGCAATAGGGTACAGGTGGATTGTCTCACAGGTCTTGACAGGTTTGCAGCAGTGGCAGAAATCGTCAACATGTTGAAGAAGTCACCTTACAAGAATATCCTTATAGATGATATGAATTATCTTGCACAGGATTTCTACATGGCAAATGCCATGAAAGGTGGATGGGATACTCCCAAGCAGATTGGTTATGGGATGGGCCTCATCTTTGATTCTTTCAAGGGACTTCCTGAGGATAAGAATATCATTTGTTGTGCTCATTATGAAGAGTACAAGGATAAGAATGGTGATTCAATATCCTATAAATTCAAGACCACTGGAAAGATGGTGGATGACTACATAACACCTGAAGGAAAGTTTGATATTATCCTCTTTGGTAAGGTAGGTTATGATGCAGAAAACAAGAAACCTATCAAGCATTATGTGAAAGAGTTTGATGGGGAATATCCTGCTAAGGATAGTCTTGGCGCATTAGATGACCTTCCTGATGAGATTCCCAATGATTTGTCTATTGTTGTAGACAAGTTAAGAGAAGTTTATGGATAGGGATGAGACTGTAAGAATATCAAGGTTAGTTGCTAATAATAGTATTACTATAGATGACATCAGTATGGTATTGATGTAATACTGTTATGAAAGGAAATTCACAATATACAAGCTATGGGATAAGCCTAATATATTACAGAAGTCTGGAGGATTAGGACAATTATTACAGATATTTTAGTAACAAGTATTTAAGTATTTTTTTTTTTATTTTAGCAAGAAAAGTATGAATAAGACATTAACAGTAAGACAGTTTGCTGCTGTAAAAAGAGTAGCACAGAATGTAAGCTTTGCAGTGGCAAAAAGGGATAAAATCTCTGCGAAGATGCAGGAACTCAGCAAGGAGTATGAAGACCTGACCAAGGAGATTGAAGGACATGAGATGGGAATCAAAGCCTTGACAGGAGGATTTACAAGTGAAGACCTGATTGTCAAGAGGGTTGAAGATACAGGCAAGGTTGATAAGGAAGGTAAGCCTGTAAAGGTTACCAAATATGAACCTAAAGCTGGAGTGGTATCATTCAATGAGGAAGACAGGGTATATGAAATTGACTTCAATGCTGCTCATGATATTGCTGTAGGCTCAGCACAGCAGGATGACTCAGTATGTGCTGAGTTACCAACTAGTGATACAACAGTAATGGGTGACACTGAGTATACTCCCTTGGCTGCACAATACTAAAGAGAAAAGAGAAGAAAGAAGAGAAAGAAGAAAAAGAAGAAGATTAATCTTTATGAATATGAAAGATAACAAATCAATTAGTTTTATGGCAATCAGTAAAGGTTCTGTATCTACTGAAGGCTTAGAGATAAAGAGATTCATAGGAGTAGGCTCGGTGTTTGTATTGGCAGTCAATCCTGATAAGAAGAAGCTTGAGGAGCTGTACATGACCCAGCTTGAAAAAGAACCTGAGTATGTAGGAGAGGTTGAGGTAGGAGAAGACAAGCACAAGGTAAAGAATGTGAGGATTGATTTTATTGTCAAGACTGACCCTGAAAAGTGCAATGGAATTGACACTACAACCAAGGTATCACTCTTTGTCAGACAAGAGTACAGGTATAGCAAAGACAGCAGCAAGATTCAGGTGATTGATAAGTATGGAAGGACTGCATGGCCTACTATTGAAGAGGCCAAGGCACATGCTACTGTACTTACTAAGAAGGATGGCAGTGTCTATAATGCCAATATAGACAAGGACTATAGACCTGCATACTTTGGAGAAGAGGAATTGACTAAGTTCCTTAAGGCATATCTTAATATTCCTGATGTAATGAAGTATGTCAACAATACTTGGGTTATGGTTGATAATCCGCAGGACTGTGAAGCCAGACTTGAAAGTATTGAGGACTATTTCAAGGGAGACTTCAGTGAGTTGAAGGATGTAATCTCATATCAGCCTTCTAATAAGGTCAAGGTTTTGTTTGGAGTAAGAACCACAGACGATAACAAGCAATATCAGACTGTGTATACCAGCATGTTTCTGAAGAATCATGTTAGGGATTACAGTAGGCTTGACCAGGATTTACAGGAAAGGAAGCAACAAGGGGCATTTGCCAACACCGAGTTTATAGTTGATGACTTGAAGGAGTATAAGGTAGATTCTACTGACCTCAGTCAGTCAGGTACAGGTGCTTTACCCTTTCCGGGTGCTACTGACTCAGCACCGTCCCCTTGGGATTTGAGCAAGTAAGTGTAACTGTTAAAAAAGAAAGCATGGCATTCAGCAAGGGCAAGGATTCTGTGAGTTTGAAGGAAATCTTGGATAGAGTAACAGAAGCAGATATTTTATCATATTATTTGGGTGTTACAGAAGTACCCACTATTATAAATTCCCCATTAAGAAGGGATAGAAGACCTTCCTTTGGTCTCTATTCCCCCAATGGGGAAAGGATATATTATACAGATTTGTCTACAGGAGACAGGGGAGGAATCTTTGACCTCCTTGGTCATATGTGGAGCTGTAGTTATAGTGAGGTCTTATCAAGAATCAGGAAGGATATGGAAAGGTTTTCTTTGGGTAATTGCAATATTCAAACATATACACCATGTGTTGTAAATGATATGAACAGTCATAACAGCAACTCAGACCTACAATGCAAGATTAGGGAATGGAGGAAACATGATATAGAATATTGGGAGTCTTATGGCATTAGTGTTGAATGGCTCAAATATGCAGAGGTTTACCCCATATCCCATAAAATTGTCCTCAAAGATGGTCATAGATATGTGTTTGTAGCTGATAAATATGCCTATGCCTATGTTGAACATAAGGAAGGAAAAGTTACGCTAAAGATATACCAACCCTTTAATAAGGGCAGGTATAAGTGGAGTAACAAGCATGACAGCTCTGTGGTAAGCCTATGGACTAAGGTACCTGAATATGGGGAACAAATATGTATTTGTTCCTCATTAAAGGATGCCCTATGTCTATGGTCTAACACAGGGATACCTTCCCTTGCCATTCAAGGTGAGGGATACAGAATGAGTGGTACTGCAATAAGTGAATTGAACAGGAGGTTCAAGAAGGTATTTATTTGTCTGGATAATGATAAGCCCGGCCTAGAAGATGCTGAGAGGCTTTCAAGAGAGACAGGATTCACTAATGTGGTATTACCATTCTTTGATGAAGGAAAAGATATTTCAGATTTATTCAAGGCCAAGGGAAAGGAAGAGTTCCTTAAAATAATCATTCCTTTATTTACCTCTTCTAGAGGGGAAGAGTATAGAGATGATTTGCCCTTTGAGATTGAATAGAAAGCAGAGTTTGGTATTAAAAAGAAAGCATGGAAAAAAGGAAGATTACAGTAGTATGTACTACAGGAAACAGAACAGTGGAAATACTCTCAGATGCAACTACATTGAGAGAATTAAAGAGTGATTTGACAAGGGAAGGGATTTCATATAGGAATATGAGCTTCCTTGAGGGATTGTCAAAGACAGAGTTAAAGTCTAATGACTCTATCCTTCCTCATGATATTACTTGGAAGGGACAGGTTACCAATAATTTGGTAATTATGTTAACCACCGCAAATAAGAACATTAAGTCTGGGGCTTCCATGAGTAGAATGGAGGCTTATACCTGCATCAAGACAATGGGTCTTCAGGATGAGTGTCAGAAGAGGTTTGGCAAGAACTTTACTCAGTGCAAGACCAGTGACCTTGTATCCTTGATAGAGGAGAAGAGGGATAAGAAAGAAAGTCCTGCTAAGGAAAGTCCCGTCAAAAAGGGTATCAGCTCTACAGATGAGAAAGGTGTAAAACAAGCCCTTGTAAAGCTGGTGGAGGCACTGTATGATGCAGGAAATCTCAGCTTTAAGGCTAGGGGGATGATACTTGAGGATTTAGGTGTTAAAGCTGAGGCCAAAAAGGAGAAAGACGTTGAGTTTACCAAGGGCGAGATAGATAAAATGTTTGAGGGCTTGATAGGCTAAGAGTAGATAGGGGGAGGAATATTATATTCCTTCCCTATTTTTTTTTATTTTGTATACATTTAGAGTTCTCAAATATGGAAGCAGTTTCTAGGGAGAGTGTACCCGAAATAATAAGAGAGCACAAGGAAAAGGGGTATTTTATGGAGAATATCCTGAGGATATATGATGTATTCAAGGAATTCTTTGGTGAGGAGAGGGTTGATTTGAGAATAGTGGAGCCACCAATAGACACATTTACAAGACGGCTATCTGAAAGGTCTATAAAGGAAGGTGTAACAGAGATTACACGGCGTTGGGATGCATCACTACACCCATTTATATTAGTGTACTTTCCTAGAGTAAAGGTAACTAATGAGCATGGAAATTTTGTATACATTACAGAACTGTATGTGAAGGTTAGACTTGCAGCACCCGGGGTTCTTAGTACCATTGGAATGAACAGGGCAGAGTACACATTGGACCAATTCTACTCTGACTATATGCACAGTCATATATGTGGAATACCTACTAGTAACTTTGAAAGGTTTGAAACTCCTTGTTTGGGCGCAGGACCTATACAAGGCACATCGTATATGCTGAGGAGTAAGGTATGCACTAATGAGGAGTGGATGCTATTCTGTTATGAATTAAGCAAGTTTGTTACTGTAGAGTCATTGTCAGGAGGACCTTATAGGAAACTAGAAAGAATCACTAGCTCCTCGGGAAGAATAGATTACATCGAATATAGGAGAGCACAGAACCTACCAAAGTTCATAACAAATTTCGTAAGACATTTGATTCTCAGCAGGAAGTTGAAGTTTGTCTACAGGAATGGGTCATATGTTTTGGGTATGTCAAATGCTGAATGTATGATACTTGTAAGTAATGAATTTATTAACTGGTACAATCAACTTGATAACGCAGAAGCTGAGCAGGTGGAAGATATTAAGAGATACTACATGAAATCTGGAGTGGCAGCTAAAGGACATATATATGGTATGGATATGTCATTGCCGTTATTTGATAGGGTATCTGAGCATGTAGGTAGACGAGTATGCACTTTCAAAGGTAGGGAAATCAAACTTAGAATCTCCGGAGCTGTCAGTGAGACAAGTGCCCGAAGTCTATTCTTGTCAGAGGATGTTATCTCAGAAATATTAAGTGTTATACTTGAAGTAATAAATCTCAAATATGGAAAGAACAAACAATAATGTGAAAATAGTGGAAGCGAAGAGCCACAAGAACTGTGACTATACTCTTGTGATACCTGAAGAATTGGAGAACAAGATAAGGTTTGCATGTAGGGAGGTATGGAGTAGGGAATGGTCAGGGATATTATTCTACACCTATGAGGGAACCTTTGAAGGAGGTGACCTTAGGATATTGTGTAAGGATATGTATATCATGGATATAGGCTCTGCTGCCACCACAGAGTTTAGTAATAGTCCTGATATAGTGGCCTATATGTGTGAGAAGGAACTTCTAGGTTGTCAAATGGGCTTGATTCATTCACACAATCTCATGGCTACCTTCTTTAGTGGTGAGGATGTCAAGACCTTAAAACAGGAAGGTACAGACAGTAATAGCTTCGTATCTCTTATTGTCAACAACAGGGGTGATTATTCTGCTGCTGTTACTAGGAAAGTAAAGTCTACAAGAGTAATTGAGAAGAAAACTATTGGGTTCTTTGGGGAACCTGATAAGACAGAAATTGACGAATATGTTGATGATACTGAGGTAATAGAGTATTTCAGGCTAAGGGTAGTGGTTGAAAACAGGTATAGGTCTTCAGAAGTTAAGAGCAGGTTGGCTGAACTGAGGAATAAGACTGCTAGTGATTTACCCGATAAGACAAAAGTATTTGGACAGTATTATGGTCAGAAAATACAGAAGGATAAGAAAACTGACTATCAGGAAGACCCATCTGTCAATACCTTGAGTGTTGATGAAGATGCTATCAAGGAAATGGTACTGCAAATAGTTACTGGGAGCATCTTGATGACTACCAAGAGTAAAATAGACCCAAGCAGATGGTCTGAAGCAATGACTACATTGTATACTGAAAGGTTTGGTGCAGGTAAAGAGGCCCTCAGGAGATTTGATGAATGGGCTAAGGCATACCTTGAGTATTTGATGTGGAGCATAGAGGATGATGATTTGGAAGGAAAAGGTCTTGATATTACTGAAATGGCCTCAGCCTATGCCAGCCATGTCATCCATGAGCTAGAAAAGTTACCTAGTAACATTTATATCGAAAGGTATATCGAATTCCTGAAAGATTATATAGTTTAAGAAAGAAAAGAAAAGTTATGAGTACAGAACAAGAATCAACAGGTAACCTGCTGCCAGTAAATTCCCCCACATTACTCATGGATGATACCACTAGCAGGTTCAGTTCAGCTATCTGGTATAATAAAATACGGGAGAAATCCATTACACTTGCAGGCATTGGTGGGATTGGAAGCTATGTAGGATTTCTGTTGGCACGAGTAAAGCCCAAGGCCATATTCATCTATGATGATGATACTGTGGATGAGGCTAATATGAGTGGCCAATTGTATGGATTAGAGGATGTAGGAAAGACAAAGGTAGGTGCACTTGCTGAAATGGTATCCAATTATGCTAATTATTATGGTATATGTGGTATTAATGAAAGGTTTACCGCAAATACCAAAGCATCAGACATAATGATTTGCGGATTTGACAATATGGTAGCCAGAAAGAATTTCTTTCAGGCATGGAAGAATCATGTTCAGAGCAAACCTAGTGAGAAAAAGGCAAACTGCCTGTTCATTGATGGTAGATTGGCTGCTGAGGAGTTTCAAGTATTGTGCATTAGAGGAGATGATGAGTATAATATCAATAGGTATGAATCACAATTCCTATTCTCTGATGAGGAGGCTGATGAGACAATATGTTCTTACAAGCAGACCACATTCTGTGCAAATATGATTGCATCATATATGGTAAATCTATTCGTGAACTTTTGTGCTAACCAGTGTAACCCTCCCATAGAAAGGGATTTACCCTTCTTTACAACTTATAATGCAGAAATTATGTATTTAAAGACTGAGTCATGACAGAAAACGCTAAGCAACTGGTACAGACAATCTTTGCGATACACAGGACAACACCTCCTTATTCTTCAGAATCTATTCCATTAACGGACAATGGTGTTAAGGTAGGAATATTAGTACGGAAAGATGAAGGTTTTCCACTAGTAGGCAATATTAATGGTCTTATAAGAGATAAGAATGGAGATGTGATAGTACCTTTGTATGAGCAAGGAGTTCCTATGAAGGTACAAACTTTTTATTCACTTCTGAGAAACTCATCAGGACAATATGGTATAAGGAAGTTCATTCTCTCAGGCACAGTGTATTGGGCTAGTACAGGACTAATCTTGGATGAGGATTTGAATCCTTTATTCCTATGTACTATTGACCCTTCAGAGAAGGAGGAGACTAAATGCTATGTGAGTCCAAAGGTTTTTGAATCATCATCACCTCTAAGTAAAGGTATTGTATTCACTGTACTTAATGTCATGTGTAATTATGGCATTATCACTTTACGTGGAAAGATACAGAAGCCAGAGGTTATAATCGGTCCTATTGATAACATTGTCAAGCCCACTGTGCCCAGCAGTGTAGACACCTTTAATGATGATGTGAATGACTTCTTGGCTGATAATGTAGATGTTGTAATGAGGCAATGGGAATAAGAGAGTATCTTGGTGATTGGATGAATGTCATAGATGAGAATGAGCTAATATCAATAATGCAGAATCTGAGAGGATTATATGCTACAAAGAAGATATGCCCCGAGCAATGTGACATATTCAAAGCTTTCAGGCTTTGTCCCTACAATAGCCTGAAGGCGGTATTTGTAGGCCAAGACCCATATCCGCAGAAAGGAGTTGCAACTGGTATATTATTTGGCAATAGGGCAGAGGTAGAGGAGAGCGAATTATCCCCATCCTTAAACATTGTTAAAGAAGCAGCAATCAATTTTGGAGTTCCGCATTATTGTATTACCTTTGACCAAACCTTAGAGAGTTGGGCAAGACAAGGGATATTGATGATAAACTCTGCACTTACAGTAGAGATGAATAAAGTCGGTTCACATACTATGATGTGGAGACCTTTTATATCTAAACTGCTGAGAAATATATCGGAGAATAACCTTGCTGGGGTATATGTATTATTTGGTAAACAGGCTCAGACATTCAAGCCTTATATCAATAGTAAGTCCAACTTTATTATTGAAGTTGAGCATCCTGCCTATTTTACAAGGAATGGTACTAAGATGCCACACCAGCTATTTGCTGATGTCAGCAATAAGGTTAAGGAGATTTACGGAGTACCTATAGATTGGTACCAAGAATATTAATACAAAAAAAGAAATGAAAAAAGCAGAAAGAAACTGTTTGTACCTCAAAAATGGAGAAGAGGCACACATTGGTGACATCCTTGTAAAAGGAGACAAACTCTATGTAGTAGATGAGGAAATCATTCCTGTTTTGATTGAACAAGGAGTTCTTTGCACAAAAGAGTCCCTTAGTGAGAAAAAGAAGGATGTAGATGACATTCCAAAGGATGATTTGGCTTTCTATGTCAATAAGATTGCACAGAGATTTGGTTGGAAGCCAGCAAAAGCTTGCAATTATCTTAATACCATTGATTCCTGCTATCCAGCAGCAGCATTTGCCATAGTATTGAGGGAGATAGCCATTGAATTGGATAAGAAGTATGAAGACCACATCAGTAATAGTCCTGAGATTTATTCAATCTCACTTACAGATGGGAGAATCACCAAACTCTATAAGAGTAGTATCAGGAGTTACAAGAACTTTGCAGCATTCAGAACCATAGATGATACAAAATTTGCTTGCAAGGTTCTGAGAGAGGTTCTTAAAGACATGTTCAGGGATGGTAAATAAGAAGATTAGGAATGCCACACAGAGTACCTCTGAAGGTATAACCTTTAAATCAAAGCTTGAGAGAAGTGTATATAACACTCTTCTTGAGCAAGGATTTGAGCCTAAGTATGAGCCAATTACATTTGTTATATGGGAAGGGTTTCATCCTGAAATCCCGTACTATGATAGAGAAACTGACCGTCAGAGGGATGTGAGATTAGCAACTATTGGTGGCAGCTCATCAAAGATGCTGGTCAGGAAGAAAGCAAGAATCATTAATGTACAGTACACACCGGATTTCTATTTCAAATACAATGACCTTAATGTTTACATAGAGGCTAAGGGAATAGAGAATGATGTATTCTATCTTAAGAAAAAGATGTTTATAAAGTACCTTAATGACCAGTATCTTGAGAAAGGGGAAAGGTCCATATACTTTGAGGTTTATACTAGGAAACAGTTGTTGCAGGCAATAGAAATTATTAAGAATTATGAACAAGAGTAGTCCCATAGATAGAATGAAGGATTTAATTCCCTCATTACCCGGCAACGATGTTAACTTGGCATTTAGGCTTTTGGATACCAGAGACTTTGAGTCTCTTCAGTCCTTGGTTAACTCATCAATCATTAGGACAAGGATTGCACTTGCAAGAGCAAACACCAAGGAAAAGTACCTGAAGGCTGACCTTGAGGGAATGAGGAAGTTGCAATCAGAGGTTGATGCCTATTATGAGGCACTCTATCCTTCATCAGATAATCTTGAAGAGTTTTATTATTAGATATGAAATCTTTAAAGGAAATAAGCTGGGATGTGGATGAGGCAACATATAGGGCAGACCCTGCCTTAAGTTACTCTACCATAGCAAGATATGAGAGGGAGGGGTTTAATAACCTAGATAAGCTGTTTGATAAGCTGGATACCCCATCCCTGACATTTGGTAGAGCTGTGGACAGCATCATTACTGGAGGACAGCCAGAATTTGATAAGGAATTTATGGTGGCAGAGTACCCATCAATTCCTGACTCTATTGTGAGGATAGTAAAGTCCCTATTCAGCCAATATAAGGATTCCTGTGATAACCTGAGCAGTATTCAGGATGCTAGAATTATCAAAGAGACTGAGGAACAGGGTTATCAAATGAATTGGAGACCAGAGACTAGAGCTAGGGCAATTAAGGAAAAGGGATATGAATACTATAATCTGTTATTTGTAGCAGGTAATAGGACTATACTTGACACACAGACCTACCAAGATGTGTGTAATGCAGTGAAGGCACTTAAGACCAGTGAAGCTACTCGGTTGTATTTTGAAGAGAATCCATTTGAGACTGATATTGAAAGACTGTATCAGCTTAAATTCAAAGGAGAGTTTGATGGTATAGTCTATAGGAATATGGCTGACTTGATTGTGGTCAATCATAAAGAGAAATGGATAAAGCCTGTAGATTTGAAGACAAGTTCCCACACTGAATGGGATTTCTATAAGTCTTTCGTGGATTGGAGATATGAAAAATAAGTAATTTATTTATTAATTTGGAGATACGAGAAATTTTACTTAATTGGATTATATAAACAAACTTATTGTAATTTGACTTTATATTCCCAACATCTATGTAATAAGTTGTCTGAATATGGGTTAAGTCAAGCAAAGACTTACACATTGCAAATTCCTCAATTAGATTATAAATGCTACTATATATCTTCAAAGAAAATATAATAAATATAAAGAATATTGTATCTCGGCAGAGTAATCTGCAATAATAAAAAACCTCGTGAATTCAGGGAACATCCTAAGACTTGAAATTTAATATATAGGTCTAAAATTGTTTGAAATATAACAGCCTATAATATATAAATGGGTTATTCTAGGACAATCCTGAGCCAAGCCTTAATAATAAGGAAGGTGCAACGACTATCCCTTTATGGGAGTACACTCAAGTGAGTGGAAGTGCGAGGCTCCTAAGAAATTAGGATGATGATATAGTCTCATCTATATGGTAACATATAGCAGTTCATAAGAGAACGCAGATAAATTAACGACTTATCTGGAAGATAATGGATATTCAAGCCAGACTATATTGGTCTATTATCAGGCAGAATATGGATAAGGATGAGTACTTCAGTAGTTTTAAGTTGCTTGATTATGACTTTATAGTAGTCAATAGGAGGACACTTACTCCATTGGTGTGGAGGTGCCCTTTTACTCAGGCAGAAGGTACACTTAGGTTTGGAAGAGATGGTCAAATCATTATGAGGAGTCCTTTTGAGATAGGAAGAGAACTCTCTTATTATCTCACTTCAAGACCAAAAGTACCTATTGGCATCGAGTTATCAGCATCTAATAACCTTGAAGGGTGGTTAAACACTTTGTAAAAGAAAAAAAAAGTATGCAAGTAGTAAAAAGAGATGGAAGTAGAGAAGAGTTCAATATAGACAAGATTGCTACAGCAGTTGCAAAGGCATTTGAGTCCTGCCATAAGGAGATGCCTCAGTACATAAAGCCGATGATTGATGCCTTATTTGGCACACTAGAAGGAGATGTGATAGGCATTGAGGAGATACAGAATCATGTGGAAGATATTCTCATGAATGAGAGATTCTTTGATGTGGCAAAGAGTTATATTATCTATAGGGAACAGCACAAACAGGCTAGGTTTATCAAGGAGAGGATTGACTATATGAATAAGTATAGCCAATCTGATGAAAATGCTGCCTCTTCTTCAGAAACAGATGCAAATGCAAATGTGACTGTGAAGAATGTTGCCAACCTTGAAGGTGAGGTATATAAGACTACTAACAGGGTTATACAAAGGCAAAGAGTGAAAGACAAGCTGAATGAAATGTATCCTGAAGTGGCCAAAAAGTATGAGAAAGACCTGAACTCTCATATAATCTATACACATGATGAGGCTACTACTCCTGTATTAAAGCAGTATTGCATGGCTGTAAGCTTATATCCCCTTATGACAGAGGGTGTGGGAAACATTGATAGTATTACACCGACACCACCCAATGATTTACAGTCATTTAGTGGTCAAGTAACTAATCTTATCTTCCTGTTATCCTCTCAATGTAAGGGGGCAGTAGCAGTAGGTGAATACTTTATTGCACTAAATTACTATGTTATACAGGAGTTTGGCAGTGATTGGTTCATTAGATTGGATGATGTAATTACTTCAAGAGCTTGTACTAAGCAAAGGACCATAAAAGATGCCATATACAAAGCATTCAAGCAATTCATCTATGGTGTAAACCAGCCTGCTGGTAATAGGAGTTATCAGTCTCCTTTCACCAATGTATCTTATTATGACCACACATATTTTGATTCTCTGTTTGGGGAGTTCTATTATCCTGATGGAACCAAGCCCCAATGGGAGGCAATAGATTGCCTGCAAAGGCTGTTTATGAAGTTCTTCAATAAGTTAAGGACCAAGCAGATACTTACATTCCCTGTAGAAACTATGGCTATGGTGTATGACCCTAAGACCAATGATATTATAGATAAGGAGTATAAGGACTTTACTGCTGAAATGTATGCAGAGGGTCATAGCTTCTTCACCTATATTTCAGATAGTGCTGATAGTCTTGCATCTTGCTGTAGACTCAGAAATGAGCTTGCAGAGAATACCTTCAACCCTACAAGTGGGTTGACTGGTGTTATGACTGGTAGTTGCAATGTAATCACTCTTAACATGAATAGAATCATTCAGAACTTTCACAGTATGGTCAGAGGTAATGACTTTGGGTGTTTTAATTCTAGTGAGTTCAAGAGGTACCTAACAAGTATTCTCGAAAGAGTCTACAAGTATCATATAGCCTTCAAGACCATGTTATATGAAATGGAAGAGAGAGGAATGTTTGCAGCTTCAAATGGAGGATATATCCATATCAGCAAATTATACTCTACCATAGGTATTAATGGTCTGAATGAGGCTGCTAGGTTCTTGGGACTTAAGGTAAGTAACAATGAGGAATATATCAAATTCCTTCAACTTGTACTTGGAACTATTAAAGAACAGAATAAGATACATTCCATACATGATAAAAGCAGGCCATTCCTATTTAATTCTGAGGTAGTACCTGCTGAGGGATTAGGAGGAAAGAATTATAACTGGGATAAGGAAGATGGCTATTGGGTCCCAGAAGATGAGAACCTGTATAACTCATACTTCTATAATGCCCATGATGACACTTCAGTACTTGATAAGTTCATTCTTCATGGAAGACAGACTTACCAATATACTGATGGGGGAAGTGCAGCTCATATCAACTTGGAAGACCACTTGAGCAAGGAGCAGTATCTCAAGCTTATAGATTTTGCTATAGCTAATGGAACTAACTACTTCACATTTAATATTCCTAATAGTAAGTGTGATACTTGTGGTTACATTACCAAGCATCCTATTACTGAATGTCCCAAGTGCCATAGCAAGAACATTACCCAATACACAAGGGTTATAGGGTATCTGAGACCCATAAAGAGCTTTGGTGAAGACAGGCAGATAGAGGCAGGAAGGAGAGTATATGGAAAGATGGATTAGTATGGTAGCAGCGGTTCTTGTAGTTCTGAAGCTATGTGGTGTCATTAGTTGGCCATGGTGGCTAATCCTAAATCCTTTATGGATTCCACTACTATTGTTGGTAGGACTGTATCTTGCAATAATGATTACATCACGTGGAAAATTATGTTGAAATATGTAGATACTAAGATAGTTTTTGCAGAGGTACCAAATGAAGTTACTTTAGCCATAAATATCTCTAATTGTCCATGCCATTGTAAGGGCTGCCATAGCCCTTACTTGGCAGAGGACATTGGGGAAATATTGGATGAAGATGCTTTAGAGGAGATGGTACTTGCCAATAAGGGTATTACCTGCATTGCATTTATGGGTGGAGATTTAGACCCTGAGAGCATAAACAGGCTTGCAGAGTTTGTAAAGAAGAAACGTAGCATGGGCTTAAAAGAGTGGAACAATATAAAGGTTGCATGGTATAGTGGCAGGGATATTCAGGCTGATGAAATTGACCTGAAAAACTTTGACTATATCAAACTTGGCCCATATATGGAAGAGTATGGCCCACTTACAAGAAGGGGTACAAATCAGAGGTTCTACTGGGTATGTAAGGCAATACATGAATATCCTGATTTGAAAAAAGAAGAGAGGTATTATACTATAGATATGACAAGTGAATTTTGGAAAGATGAGACTAAAGATTAAAGTAAAAGTATTGACTGGAGGGTGCATGCCTTCAATTAGTGAAAAGGGAGATTGGATTGATTTGAGGAGTGCTGAAACAGTTGAATTGAGTGCTTCTCAGGCCAACACATTAGAGAGGAGAACTGTTAATGGAGTAGCAGAGGCTCATAGGGAGGTAAAGATACCTGTTTATTATATTCCTCTTGGAGTAGCAATAAAGCTGCCAAAGGGGTTTGAGGCTATTATAGCCTCCAGAAGTAGTGCTCCTGATAAATTGAAAGTGTTTATCCCTAATGGAGAGGGTATAGTAGACAACAGTTATAGTGGCAATGCAGATGAGTGGCATTATATATGTTCTCCTATGGAGAATACTACCATTAATAGTGGTGACAGGATATGCCAATTTAGGATACAGCTTAGTCAGAAGGCTACTATATGGCAGAAGCTTAAGTGGTTGCTTAGCTCTGGTATTGAGCTTGTAGAGGTTGATGATTTGGGAGAAGAGAATAGAGGAGGATTTGGTTCTACCGGAGTTAAATAATAAAAAAAGCATGGAAGATGTTTATATTGGAACTATTAATTACGTTTGCTATAGTAGCTTTTGTAGCTTTGATTGTCAATGCAGTCGAAGACCATAAAAGGAATGGTGAGCCTCATATATCATTCAAAGAGTCAATGGACTTGGTGGAGTTGCCTATAATAACTTTCTATAATAATGGAAAGAAATTGAATTTCCTGTTAGATACAGGAGCCAATAACTCTATAATCAACAAGTCTGTTATCAAAGATTTGGATTACAAGGAATGCACTGAAAACTTGGATACCTTTGGTATAGATGGAGAGGTTAAATCAAGTATGCCTACATGTACCATGGAAGTCAAGTATAAGGATAATTCCTTTGAAGACACTTTTACCATACTTAATATGGATAGTGCATTCAGGCAGGTTAAGGAAGATTCAGGTGTTCAATTACATGGCATATTGGGAAGCCTGTTTTTTCAGAAGTACAAATATGTGATTGATTTCAAATCATTGGTAGCCTATATTAGGAAATGATATACTATGTTACTGGACAGAGGGAATTATTTGGTGGGTATTCAGGTACTAAGTATAAGTGTATAACTGTAGAGGAGTCATTTGAAGTACTGAATCCATTAAGTATTGTAGGGCTTGATACTGAGACTACAGGGACTGAGATATGGACAGGGAGACTGCTTCTTCTTCAACTTGGAAATAAGGAAGACCAAGTGGTGATAGATTGCACAACTGTTGATATTAATCAGTACAAGGACTATCTTGAAAGTAATAGGCTGTTCATCATCCACAATGCAAAATTTGACTTGAGATGGCTGTATAAGGAACACATTGTAATTAGAAATGTCTATGACACTTATTTAGGTGAGAAGATTCTATTCCTTGGATTTCCACCCGGCATTGTATCCCTGTCTTTACAGGCATGTTGTGACAGGTACTTGCATGTTTATTTGGATAAGACTGTGAGAGGAAAGATACATGCAGGTGTAACAGAGGAAGTCATAGTCTATGCAGCAAATGATGTAGTATATCTTGAGGATATAATGAATGCCCAAATGAAGATAATAGCACAGAGGGGACAGCAGAATGCTCTTGAAATAGAGAACAAGTTTGTAAGAGTCCTTGCATATATTGAATTTTGTGGCATTAGACTTGACCCATCTAGGTGGAAAGCTAAAATGGTCAAGGATAAGGAGAGGTTAAGGGTTGCAGAGCAGAGGCTTAATGATTGGGTTATCAAGTATGTGTTAGACAAGAATGACCCTTCCCTAATACAAAGGAATTATGATTCCCATAAAAAGGGCAAGCCTGCCAAGCTCAAAGAGGGTGTATATGTTGCAATCCCTGCACCCTCCTTATTCTCTGAGTTTAATACAGGACCTCAATGTATTATTGATTGGAGTAGTTCCAAACAGGTAATCAGGCTATTCAAGGAACTTGGGTTTGACTTGTTGGTCAAGGATAAGAAGACAGGTAAGATGAGGGAGTCTGTAGAGTCCAAGTATATAGAAATGCAAAAGGATAAAAGTGATATTGTTCCCTTATACCTTGAGTATTCGGCAGCTTTTAAAGTAGTGACATCTTTTGGTCAGAACTTCCTTGATGCCATTAATCCAGTAACACAGAGAATCCATCCAACATTCAATCAAATGATGGATACAGGGAGGTTATCTTGCGGTTCAGGAGGAAAGGGTAGAGGAGGCAAGACAAAAGATGATGACATTGCAGAAGAGGATGAGGATAAGAATACCACTACACAGACAAATGATAAAAGTGTCAATATCCAGCAACTCCCAGCCACAGAGGAGACAAGAGCAGCATTTGTGCCTGAAGAGGGTCACTTGCTGGTAGACTGTGATTATGGGGACCAAGAAGGACATGTGTTCACTGAACTATCCAATGATAGGGAATGGATTGCATTCTATAATGACCCCAATGAGAGAGATGGGCATTCCTTTGTAGCCAAGATGTGTTTCCCCAAAGACCTTGATGGTATTGAGGAAGGGCAGGTCAAGAAGGTGAGAAAAGACCTTAGGGATTTGGCTAAGAAGGCAAGGTTCTGTTTCAATTATAATGGCCAGGCTCCTACAATGGCAGCTAATTGTAATATTCCTGTGGATTTTGCTACTGAGATTCAAAATAACTACTTCAAGAGATTTAATGGTATAGCAAGCTATTTCAAGGTACAAAAGAGGGATATGTGGGATAGGGGCTATATCCTAATCTCAAAGATAACCGGATTAAGGGCATACATCTATGACTACCCTATACTAAAAGGTATAGAGAGGAGAAAAAATAGTATGGGAGATTCTTTTTGGGATATATACAAAGCTGCAAGAGATAGTGGCAGAGTAATATCCGAGATTCCTCCACCTGTTATGCAAGAGATTGCAAAGAAGTTTGCTCAAGGAGTCCCTATTGAGGAGATAGCTATCAGATACTCATATAAAGTCAAGAAGGCAGGTAAAGTAGAGGAGGAGTTCATTGACATTAACAGAGAGACTGTATATGTGTCAGTGATGAAGCACTTGTGGAGAAGAAAAAGTGCATCTGACAGTCAATCATGCAATTACCCTTCACAGGGTACTGCTGCTGCCATGACCAAGATAGCTGGCATTAAATACTTCAATCATCTTGTGGATGACGGGCTTATATTTAAAGTTCTGATTCCCAATGATGTTCATGATGAGTATCTAATTGAGCCTCCTGAAGAGATAGTAGAACAGGAAGCCAAGAAGTTAAGTGAATGTATGGAGTATGCAGCATCCATCTTTTGCAAGAAGGTAACTATCAAAGCTGTGCCTGAGATTGCATCATGTTGGGTTCATTAAGATTTAAGTAATTAATAAAGTGAAGAAATGGAAGTGACAATAAACAGGGAATATCAGAACCTCATTGATAGGTTGGATGCAGCTATTACTGCGTATGAAGATTCTGGTAGGACAGAAATTGGCCTTTCCCTCTTAAAAGGGGTAAAGGAAGGAATCAGAATGTTAGGCAGCAGATCTAAACTGGTTGAAGGTGTGGAGGGGTTCACTGAGATTACCAGTAACATGGCTAAGACTTATGCAGCCAAGAATCATGACTATGGTAATAGCTTTGACAAGTCTCTTGATAAATTTGGCATTGTAGCATCAATAGTAAGGATGGAAGATAAGATGAATAGAATCGAGTCTCTTACAAATAAGGAAGCAAAGGTTAATGATGAATCTGTTAAAGATACTCTTCTTGACCTTGCAAATTATGCTATAATGACTGTTATGTGGTTAGATAAAACTAGGAAGGGTGCTGAATAGTGCCCTTCCTTTTCTTTTATTTAGAAAGGAGAGTTTATGAAGGTAGAACTAGAAAATATCTTGGACATTGGTACTACATTGTACAGTCTTGATGAGAACTTCAAGATTAAGAGGAAAGTTGTAGTGAATATACGAAGTGTTTTTGAGCAGAATGTAAGTCATTCTCCAGAAATTCATACTACTTACAAAGTATCCAATACAATGAGTAATTGTTATGCTACAGATGTAAGGGATTCTGAAATAGGAAAGTCTTGGTTCACTTCCAAGTCTGATTTACTCAAGAAAATAGCTGAGCAATTATGATAATAGCAGTAGATTTTGATGGAACTTGTGTTAAACATAGGTATCCAATGGTAGGAGAGGATGTGGATGGTGCTGTTTCTGTCTTGAAGGAGTTAGTAAGAAAGGGGCATAAGATTATCCTATATACCATGAGGAATGGGGACACATTGGATGATGCTATAAGTTGGTTCATAGACAATGACATTGAACTATGGGGAATTAACAGGAATCCTGAACAATATGGATGGTCCTCATCTCCCAAAGTATTTGCTAACCTGTACATAGATGATGCAGCTTTGGGTATTCCATTAATTGAGCCTGAAGATGATAGAGACTATGTAGATTGGAATGGAGTAAGGAACCTATTAATAGCAAGAAACATAATATAATAAACAATGTTAGTATGCAAGAAAGAAAGATAATTATATGCCAAGGAACACGAAGTAGTGGTAAGACTGATTGGACTAAGCAATGGGTACTTGAAGACCCTGAGCATAGGGTAAGGCTCAGTGATGATGACATTAGGAGTATGCTTGGCAAGCATCAGTCTCCTGAAAGAGAAGTGCTGGTTAGTACTATGAGAAGGCAGTTCATTATCACTGCCCTCAGGAAGTGCTATGATGTAGTTATAGATGGTACCCTCAAGCCTCATGAGGATGATTTTGTTAGGAGATGTGTAAAGGCTCATAATAGTGTTGTAGATGAACTACGGAGTCTTGGTAAGTTGTCACCTCAGGATGATATTAAGTATAGTATTGAATATAAAGACTCTATTGTACCACTTCAAGAGTCCATTGGTGAGGATGCAGCTACAGCTACAGCTACTTATAAGAAAACATATAAATTTATTGGGACGTGGTAGCATTTATAATAATTTTCTTCTATATTTTACCCTTCATTGTCTGCACATTATTAGGAAGGTACTACAATAATGTAGAGTTTCTCGATAAGACAGATAATAGCCAAGTAGTTGAGTATGTAGGATTTTCTATGGTTCCTATCTTTAATATAATTATAATATTTGTTAGCATATTTTACATTACCAAAGACTTCGTCAGGAATATAGGAACAAAATAGACAGATGAGACAATATATATATCAAGGGAGTTTATAAGGATAGTAAAATTTAATGGTTTCCGCTATAGTAGACATAGTGGAGACCATGCTATCTATGTAAATGACAAGGGAAGGCATATCAGCATACCTAGGAATCTTGAATGTGTAATTGCTCGAAGACTAATTAAAGAGAACAACTTAGTAACAGACTTCAAAAAGAAAAAGAAAAAAAAATGACTGAGAGTGGATATTATCCTCCGGGTGCAGATACTGAGGATGCACCTTGGAATCAGGTTGATAATCCTGAAAGGGAAATTGAGGTTACAGTAAGTGTCACACTTAGTAAGACTGTTAAGATTAAAGTATCCGATTATGGCATAACTGACTCTGGAAAGGACGAGGATGGTAAGTATTTTGAGGATATAGACTACTCTAAATGTGACCTTAAAAGGGCAGTAGAAGAGCAAATTACACTTCCACAAGATGCCTACAAATATGTAAAGGGAGAATTTGATAATGACCAATACAATGACCTTAAAGGTTGGTGTGTTGATGATTTTGAGGTGATAGAAGAGTAATATGAGAAAAGGTATAGTAGATAATTGAGTATGTCAAAGTATTGTTGCAGTGAATGTGGTGGCACTAATATCCAAGTGCAAGCATGGATAAACCCTAATACTGGGCAGGTCATGGACACTCTTGAGAGTAATGATTGCTGGTGTGAAGATTGTAAAGACCGCACTAAACTTAAGCAAATATGAGAGCAGTAGTGATAGAGGATTTTAATGGAAGCATTGAACTTGTAAGAGACCCCGATACATGTGATGTATTAGTATTTGAGGACTTGGAGTCAGCATGGGAGGAAGCTAATAGGTGTCAGAATGGAATAGTAGCAATGCTTAGCACATGAATCTTGAGGATAGGATAATGGAAGAGGCAAGCAAGGGTAATTACAATAAGGTATATGCCCTTGCCTTACTCTACTTATGTAAGAAATATAGAGAAGGAATATGAAACTTGTAGAAATTAAACTTTACCTCATAAGCTACATTGGTAAGCTTGGGTTTGAAGATACAGTGTTTATAGAGGCTGATAGTATCTCTGAGGCTGAAAAGCTATTCGATGAGAATTTTCATAAACGCAAACTAATTGGAGTCAGAGAGTATGGTATAAGGGCCTTGAAAAAGACTGCCGGTTAAAAAAAAAGAAAGAAAATGGATAATTTTAAAGTTTCCTTGGTCAGGTACATGTGCCCAATCTGCGGAGGAGTAGCTGAAGAGGTAATTGTGGCAAACACTCGCCTTACAAAGGGGGCTGCTTCTAAAGTAGATAAGTAAAATATTTAGGCACAATGAAATTGATTAAACCATCATTTGAGATATGGGAACAACCTTCTGGACTTGAAGGAGTATATAAACAGATAGAGAGAGCAGGCAGAATATGCTATAAGTCAGAGGACAAGATTACAGAAGATTCTGCCAAGTCATTTGTAGATAGAATGATTAAGTCTGGTCATGGTGCTATGTTAGAGCATGGTACTGTATATCTTTATAATCCAGGGGACAAGCAGATGCTTGATATGATTAAGAGATATTCAGAGAATCCATATTCAAGACTTAAGGTTGTTAAGGCAGATTCAACAGGTGCTATTATAGGACCCATATGGATTACCACTAATTATAGGGTAATAGTAGAAAATAACTGGGAAAAAGATTTGATATATTATAGTCCTAATCCAGTACCATTGCACCCGAAGAGAATTACTGTTCACTTTGTATGTGACAGAGGAGTATCCCATAAAGAATTTGTGGCTTAATACAGTAATGTGTTAAGAAAACCCAGTGAATTGCTGGAAAGCTAAAATTTAGTATTTTATTATATAGTATCTAACTTTAGAGAAAGTTTTATAAATAGGTT
>ERZ827088.139-NODE-139-length-103709-cov-35.643834_pt1 | contig 103709 bp, 107 predicted proteins | sample MGYA00519922_ERZ827088 | MGnify/ENA primary metagenome ERZ827088 (study PRJEB31778, sample SAMEA3449254) | human gut metagenome | biome: human gut; feature: human-associated habitat; material: faeces | place: United Kingdom | collected 2010/2012 ... | reverse complement strand
TACGAGGTCGATGAAGCAGGAAGCCCATTGGCTTAAGACAATGGGTAGTTCACAAACAGGTATTTAACGCAATGTGCCTTGCTGCAAGTAAGATAACGGCACAAATACTTGAAGAGATTGATAATACACTGATGAGACAGCGGGATAAAAAAATATTTCGCTCAAAAGGCAAAAAGACAACAACAATAAAAACAATATACGGAAATGTTGAATACCGAAGACAAATGTATCTTGATAATAATGGAAATGCAAGATACCTGCTTGATGAATATATGAATACAAAAGAAAACGGAATGTATTCCGTCAATTTGATTGAAAAAGTGGTAAAAGCAGCTACAGAAGAAAGCTACAGGAAAGCCGCAGAACAGTTAAACGATACCACAGGAAATAACATTAGCCATACAGCAGTATGGAATATAGTTAATACATTAGGAAACAAAATATCAGAAAATGAAAATAACAGGACCTCTGAAGAATACAGTCCTGATAAAAAAGATACAGAAGTAATATTTGAAGAAATGGATGGCGTATGGCTGCCAACACAGACAAAAGAGCATAAAGCAGACATAAAGCATGAATTAAAAGTAGCAACTATATACGAAGGATGGGATGCCGAAACAGGCAGCCACCTTATAAATAAGCAGATAGTAGCCGGAATGGAACCGGCAAAAACATTTATTAAAAAGAAAGATAATGCCATTAAAAGGGCATATAACATAGATGAAATCAAATACCGTATCCTTAACGGAGATGGTGGCAACTGGATTAAAGATGAAGCGGACGGAGTAATATTCCAACTAGACCGCTTCCATGTTCTGAAAGAAATCAGGGCAAAAATAAAAGACAAAAGAGCAGCAAGGGATATAGCTTCTCTATACAGAAATGCAGAACCCGACAAGATGCTTGACTATATCGATACCTATGCAGACAGCATAGATACAAATGACCCGAAAGACACAGGTGCAGAAAATGCAAGAAAACTGTATCAATATCTTAATAATAACTATGATGGTTTGATTCCTTACAAGAAGAGAATCAATCTTCCAGAAGCTCCGGAAGGAATAATATATAAAGACATGGGTGTGCAGGAGAACCAAAACTGCACTGTAATAACACTTAGAATGAAACATGGAAGAATGAGGTGGTCTGTTAATGGAGCCAATGCAATGGCTAAAGTCCTTGCAGCTAAAAATAATGGACAGCTCGAAGCCTTCATACAGGGTAAATTTAATAAAGATGAAGTACCTGAAATAAGTGAAAATTTGAGTGCAGGAAAAATACCTGCAGTAATAGCAAGGCATAAAAATATATATGCCGAAATATTAAACGGTGGATTACCTATTCTATCAACAAAGAATGGTGTATATACAAAACTGATTAGAAATCTCTCATAAAGAGAAGAAAGGAGGCAAAAGATGAACAAAGTCATTTTAATGGGACGTTTGACAAGAGACCCTCACATCAGCTTCTCAACTGGCGAGAATCCTATGGCAATAGCAAGATATACTCTTGCTGTAGACAGAAGACGTAAAAGTGACGGTGGAGAGCAGACCGCAGACTTTATTTCCTGTGTGGCATTTGATAAAGCTGCCGAATTTGCAGAAAAATACCTTCATCAGGGAACAAAGATAGCTATAACCGGTCGTATACAGACCGGCAGCTATACTAACAGGGAAGGTCAAAAAGTCTATACAACAGATGTTGTAATTGAAGAACAGGAATTTGCAGAAAGCAAAAATTCTTCAGGAAGACCAGAACCCGGAACAGATGCGGACGGCTTCATGAATATCCCCGACAATGTAGATGACGAAGGACTTCCGTTCTAAATCTTTTGCCACCTCTAGAAAAACACATACGATAGATATTATGAATAATTTTTTGAATAATTTTCCAGCAAATGAAGACTGGCGTTATCTGAGAGACAGGGATAACCTCATTACGGAATATGCTGACCGTTTGAGAATTTTTTTACCGGAAGATATTGAAGCTATGTTAGCTGACGGCGAATATAAAAGAGCATACGAATCGCTCTGTCAGAGATTTCCCGAAGAAGCTGTCGAACACGCTAAAAATGGTAAATTAAATCCTGAGGAAGAAATCCTCTTTAATAACGTCGAAATAAAATGTATAAAATCAGGAGAAGAAATATTCACTTCTTCCGATGGAGATATTTGTGATTACTTCATTATTAAGGAGAACACTCTTAATGATGAAGAAAATGTAAGAAAGTTACAGGAATATGAACTTAAAAGACTATATTATATGGCACACCCTGAAGAACTTCAGATAGCTTGTGAGACTCTGAAATCATGGGGAATTTATTAATAACACACATATCATAAACAAATTAACTCTACATACATGTATCCATTTTATAAAGCTGTGCACTAAGCAATTAGTGTGCAGTTTTTTTTCGCAGTTTAAAAAAACAGTAAGCTAAGAACATAACCTCATGAAATGTGAGATATAACTCAAAGTAAGCTCATAAAATGTGAAAAAGCCGATTGAAATGGCTCATAAAATGTGATAATATTGTAATCAGGAGGAGATAATTATGTATTTGAAAAGAAAAATAGATGATTTCCTAATTAAATGGAAGGAAGATGTTAATCATAAGCCGTTGATAGTAAAAGGTGCAAGACAGATTGGCAAGACAGAATCTATTATGCATTTTGCCAACACTAATTATGCAAGTGTTATATATATTAATTTTGCTCTGGATAAGAAATTTATCAAAATAGCAGAGGACGGATATGATGTAAATACCATTGTGAAGAATATATCATTGATAAATCCATCTTTTAAGTTTGTTCAGGGTCATACGATTATTGTTTTTGATGAAATACAGGAGTATCCGGATATAGCTACAGCCTTGAAGTCATTTAGGATTGACGGACGTTATGATATTATATGCAGTGGTTCAATGCTTGGAATCAATTACAGAAAAATTCACAGTAACAGCGTTGGAAATAAGGTTGATTATGAAATGTTTTCAATGGATTTTGAGGAATTTTTGTGGGCGAAGGGATATGACAATACCCAGATTTACGATATTTTAGAACATATGACAGCCTTGAAACCATTTGGTGAAACAGAATTGTCTGTCTATAAATCATTATTTCTTGATTACTGTGTTCTGGGAGGAATGCCGGATGTGGTTAAGGGATATGTTGAGACAGGAACTTTTCAGGCTTCGTCAGATATTCAGAATCAGATTCGACTTGATTATGAAGAAGATGTCAGAAAATATGCACAAGGACTTGACCAGACCAAAATAATCAGTGTGTATAGGAGCATACCGGCACAGCTTGCCAAAGAAAACAAGAAATTCCAATACAGTCAAATCAGCAAAAATGCGCGTTCCAGAGAATATATGGGATGTATTGAATGGCTGATTGACGCAGGAGTTGTGACGGAATGTAACTGTCTGCTTATGCCGGAACTTCCGTTGAAAGGAAATGTTGATACAACTAAGTATAAGTTGTATTACCCCGATACTGGACTTTTAGTATCTGCGTTAGATGATGAAGCACAGGAAGATCTGAGGGTTAATAAGAATCTTGGCGTATATAAAGGTGCACTATACGAAAATTTTGTTGCAGAAGCATTTATTAAGCAGGGTTTGGGATTGTTTTATTATAAGAAAGAAAACGCAACTCTTGAGGAAGACTTCTTTGTGCGTTCACAAAATGAACTAATCCCGGTGGAGGTCAAGTCCAATAATGACAGATCCAAGTCTCTCAGAACGCTCATCAGGGATGAAAGATACAGCGATATAAAGCATGGAATAAAATTAGGAGATTTTAATATAGGATGTTCTGAAAGCATATACACATTTCCTTACTTTTGTGCTTTTATGCTAAAAGAATACCTTAAAACATGGAATTGATATTTCATTTTGAAAAAGTTAAACTCAAAATAACGAAGTATATTCGTTAGTATCGCTGCCGCACCGTTGTCTGATGCGGCAGTTTTGGAAACCCTTACCTCCTGCTCGCAATAAATCCTGCCAGCCACATGACAGCCGATGCAATAATAAATATAAGAACAAATGTATTAACCTGTTCTTTCCATCTCAATGAAAGAATAACTGTGTCGCCTATAACTGCTATGATAATTGGCAGAAGCATAAAAAGATTGACTGCATCATTATTGAATACCCTGTATGCCATATATACAAAAGCAGCGACAAGCACAAGTGATACGACTGCCTCTATTATATGGAATAATCCGGCGTATTCAATATGTGATTTATATACAACCGGAATAGCCATAGAGAAAAATATGAGATACACAAGTGAAAGCCATAGTAATATGCTGTCATTTGCCATTGCATTATTTTTAGCTGTTCTGATGACAAGTGCGGCTATCAGAAATCCGTATGAGGCAAATTGTATTCCGGGGATTGTATATTCGGTATGCACCATTCCTGAGACCAGAATCACGCCGATTGTAATACATATCATCTTTGCATTAACCTGCGTTCCGTCTGACAGAAGTGCCTTAAGGAAATCCCTGTTGATTGTAAATAATAAAATAACGGATGCTGCAAGCGACAGAATACAGATGCCGTTTACATACCGGCTGAACCCATCTCCCCACATGGAAAGATTTTTATCCGCAAATGAACGTATGAGACTCTGGATTCTTTCACCAAAAAGAATCAGAAAATAACCCATGATAAGCCAGTTAATTAACATCTTTTGTCCTCCTTTAAAATTATAATTTATAGTAAATTATATCATATATGAATATCAATTTGCCATATAAAAATATATAATATGAGTCCTTTTTTTGGGACAGATAATATGAGATAATTATTATGGGATTGGAAAATACAACCCTCAGGCTTCTGTCCTGCATTATTTTTTAACAAATTGGAGGTAGCATTATGAAGAAAAAGTTTAGAGTAAGTAGTCTTATCAAAGGTATCGCAGTCGTATATTGTCTGGTTGGATTTGTATTGTTTGTAGTTTGCATAGCAATCAGTGTGAGCCACGATATTTCACTGTATAGAAATTTTGAATCAGCAATATCTATTTACAACTACGGAACATTGAAAACTGCAGGTATAATATGTCAGATGATTGCTATTCTTTTTAGGACAGCACTGATTTACGGATTTGGTATTATTGTAAATATGGCAGAAGAGTACATTGACAGCCGAAAACATACGGATTAGATCACTGTGTGAATCTACGACAATTTAGCCAGTGCCACATATAGCTGGGATATTTTATACCATGTGGCATAATCGACGGTGCCGGTAACGGGCATGTTGAAGGTCTCCTGAAATTTGCTGACGGAAGCTGCTGTGTCCTTACCGTAGATTCCGTCAACAGCAAGAGGAGGTATGTTGCTGTAGGTACGGCGGATGAGGGAAAGCTGTTCCTGAATGGTGGTGACAGGAGGACCGTATGAACCGATTTCAAGGGTGTATCCAGGATATGAGACAGGGATGCCCTCGATTATTTCGGCAGTGTTTATATATATGTCGCTGCCGTAGTAATTACGAAGAATCTGAAGAGCGGTTTTGCCGTCATCCCCAAGAGACTTGGAACCCCACTGGCTGAGACCGCTGCAGGTAGTCCTTTTGCCATCGCAGTATTGGGTGAGGATTGGCTGTTTGACATCGGGACGGGATACATAATTTGAGAAATATTCATCAACAACATTGGAGATGGTGTCGAAAATATTACGCTTATTAATCCACTTATGGTCAAAAGCGGTAGAAGATGTAATGGTAAAATAATAACCTTTATTGCGGTACCATTCGGTGTATACACGGTTCAGGGTAAAAGAAATAATGGCAATTACATTGGCTTTGATGGTTTCTCTGGGCCATGTAGGGTATATTTCACTGCTGGCAACATTTTTTATATAATCGGCAAATGGAACGTAGTAGTCCGTTGCTGTCGAGTCGGATGGGACACCGTCATGGACAACAATGGTTTCGGGTACCACAACACGGTCAAGAACAATTTCACCGGTGTTTTCAATGGGTTTTATCTCGGCCTCGGGAATTTTTGGAGGATAGTTGCCGATTAGTGTATTGGGACCAATGTTATAATTGCCGGGATTTCCCGTAAGAACAATATTTTGTATTGATAGTATTCCGGAAAAAATATTTGAACCGGTAATGGAAACCGGGGCAAAGCCCGGAGCAGAAGCTACAATATTATACATGGAGTAAGGTATGATAATGCCGGGAGTTTCACTGATGCTCTGTGGTGGAGCCGGCAGTTCGATTTGTTCTGTCTGACCTATGGAATTGGTTTCTGCAACGTCAACTGGGTTTTCTTCATCCGTACCTTCGTAGATGCTGACGGTTGCATCAATGGGAATTCCTTCTTCATTTGTGATATTAACCTTTAAAAAGCCGGTTTCATCATTTTTATAAAGCATAATTTTAACCTTTCCGGATATTATAATTCATATTGCTGCGATGCAAAATTAATCGCAAATGACAGCATCAATGCTTACATGATATTATATGATGAAAAAAATATTTGTTGAGTACAATTTGCATCTTGAAATCAGCCGGATTTTATGGTAAAATTTCTACAATTTGAAGAAAAAAAGCGCTATCAGTATGTTTAGTTGTTTTTTTTTTGCCTAAATAAATAATACATGTGAAAGGTTTGAAGGTGTGAAGATGAAAGCATTTTTGATTCTAAGTGACGGAAATGTCTTTGAAGGTACAAGCATTGGAGCTGAGAGAGAAGTAATCAGTGAAATTGTTTTTAATACCTCAATGACAGGATATTTAGAGGTTCTTACAGATCCATCATATGCCGGACAGGCAGTAGTTATGACATATCCATTAATTGGCAATTATGGTATTTGCTATGCTGATGAGGAATCAGGCAGACCATGGCCTGACGGTTTTATTGTCCGAGAACTTTCACGTGTTCCAAGTAACTTCCGTAGTGAAGATTCTATACAAAATTTTCTTAAAGAAAATAACATTCCGGGTATTGCAGGTATTGATACCCGTGCTCTTACCAAGATTCTCAGGGAAAAGGGTACTATGAACGGAATGATTACCACTAATGAGAATTATAATCTTGATGAGATTCTCCCTAAATTAAAAGAATATACCACAGGCAAGGTTGTTGAAAAAGTAACCTGTGAAGAGAAATATGTACTTCCCGGTGATGGATTTAAGGTTGCACTTATGGATTTCGGTGCCAAGAGAAATATTGCAAGATCTCTTAATAAGAGAGGCTGTGAGGTAACTGTTTATCCTGCTTTAACCACAGCAGAGGAAATCCTTGCAGCTAATCCTGACGGAATAATGCTTTCTAACGGCCCGGGAGACCCTAAGGAATGTGTTTCTATTATTAAGGAAATCAAGAAATTATATGATTCAGATGTTCCTATTTTTGCAATTTGTCTCGGACATCAGCTTATGGCACTTGCCACAGGCGCTGATACACATAAGATGAAATACGGACACAGAGGAGCTAATCATCCGGTTAAGGATCTTCAGACCGGTAAGGTATATATCTCATCACAGAACCATGGATATGTTGTTGATATGGATACACTTGATGATAAGATTGCAAGACCTGCATTTATCAATGTTAATGACAAGACCAATGAAGGTCTTGAATATGTAGGCAAGAACATTTTTACAGTCCAGTTCCATCCGGAAGCCTGTGCAGGCCCTAAGGATTCGGATTATCTTTTTGACAGATTCATGAATATGATGAAGAAAGGCAGGGATTAATTATGCCAAAGAATAAAGACATAAAAAAAGTATTAGTAATCGGTTCAGGTCCTATTGTAATCGGTCAGGCTGCCGAATTTGACTATGCGGGAACACAGGCATGTCGTTCTCTTAAAGAAGAAGGCATGGAGGTTGTTCTTGTGAACTCTAACCCGGCCACAATCATGACTGATAAAAATATTGCTGATGAAGTCTACATTGAGCCATTGACAGTTAAGTCACTTGAGCAGATTATTCTCAAGGAGAAACCGGACAGTATTCTTCCTACACTCGGTGGACAGGCAGGTCTTAACCTTGCAATGGAAATTGCTGAGACAGGTTTCCTTGAAGAACATAATGTTAAATTAATCGGTACAACCGCTGAGACAATCAGGAAGGCAGAAGACAGACTTGAATTTAAGACAACAATGGAAAAAATCGGAGAGCCTTGTGCACCTTCTCTTGTTGTTGAGAACGTTGAAGACGGTATTGCTTTTGCCAACCAGATTGGTTACCCTGTAGTTCTCCGCCCGGCATATACACTCGGTGGAAGCGGCGGCGGTATTGCTAAGAACGAAGAAGAACTTATCGACATTCTTTCCAATGGTTTAAGATTAAGCCGTGTAGGTCAGGTACTTGTTGAAAGATGTATCGCAGGATGGAAGGAAATCGAATACGAAGTAATGCGTGATGCCAACGGAACCTGTATTACAGTATGTAATATGGAAAATATTGACCCTGTCGGAGTACACACAGGTGACAGTATTGTAGTTGCACCTTCACAGACACTGTCTGATAAGGAATACCAGATGCTTCGTTCATCAGCTCTTAATATTATTGACGAACTTAAAATAACAGGCGGATGTAATGTACAGTTTGCACTTCATCCAACAAGTTTTGAATATTGCGTTATCGAAGTTAATCCTCGTGTAAGCCGTTCATCAGCTCTTGCTTCCAAAGCAACAGGTTATCCTATTGCCAAGGTTGCGGCTAAGATAGCACTCGGATATAACCTTGATGAGATACCTAATGCAATTACACATAAGACATTTGCAAGTTTTGAGCCTGCTCTTGATTATTGCGTAGTTAAGATTCCAAGACTTCCTTTTGATAAATTTATTACTGCTTCAAGAAAGCTTACGACACAGATGAAGGCAACCGGTGAGGTCATGAGTATCTGCACTAACTTTGAAGGCGCACTTATGAAGGCTATCCGTTCACTTGAACAGCACGTTGATTCGCTTATGAACGATGATTACTCATCATATTCTGATGATGACATTATAGATCTTCTTCACAACATTGATGATAAGCGTATGTATGTTGTTGCAGAGGCTTTAAGAAGAGGCATTTCTTACGATACAATCCATGATATTACCATGATTGATAAGTGGTTTATCGATAAATTCCACATTATCGTTGAAATGGAAAACCGCCTCAAGACAGAGGAACTTACCAAAGAACTTCTTGCTGAAGCAAAGAGAATTGAATTCCCTGACGTTGTTATCGGAAGACTTACAGGCAGGACAGAAAAAGAAATTAAGGCTTTAAGGGATGAATATGGTATTCATGCGGCATTTAAGATGGTTGATACCTGTGCTGCCGAATTTGAGGCTTCAACACCTTACTACTATTCATGCTACAGCTCAGAAAATGAAGTTATTGAGACTAAGCCTGAGAAAAAAGTCCTCGTACTCGGTTCAGGTCCTATAAGAATCGGACAGGGTATCGAATTTGACTATTGTTCGGTTCACAGTACATGGGCATTTAAGGCTGAAGGATATGAGACAATCATTATCAATAATAACCCTGAAACAGTAAGTACCGACTTTGATATAGCTGACAAACTTTATTTTGAACCATTGACACCTGAGGATGTTGAAAGCATTGTTGAACTTGAACATCCGGACGGAGCTGTTGTACAGTTCGGTGGACAGACAGCCATTAAGCTTACAAAAGCATTAATGGAAATGGGCGTTCCAATCCTCGGTACAAGCGCAGAAGATGTTGATGCGGCAGAAGACAGAGAGCTTTTTGATGAGATTCTTGAACAGACAGGAATTCCAAGAGCAGCAGGAAAGACAGTCTTCACTACAGAAGAAGCTCTTGAGGCAGCTAATGAATTAGGTTATCCTGTTCTTGTAAGACCTTCCTATGTCCTTGGCGGACAGGGTATGCAGATTGCCATAAGCGACAAAGATATTGTTGAATTTATGGAAATCATTAACAGACAGGTTCAGGAACATCCAATCCTTGTTGATAAATACCTTATGGGTAAGGAAATTGAAGTTGATGCCGTTTGTGACGGAGAAGATATTTTAATCCCCGGTATTATGGAGCATATTGAAAGAGCCGGTATCCATTCAGGAGACAGTATTTCAGTATATCCTGCCCAGAGTATTTCACAGAAAATTGTGGATATGCTTGAAGATTATACAATTAAGCTTGCAAGAGCTTTACATGTAAAAGGTCTTATTAATATCCAGTTTATCGTATACAATGACCAGGTATATGTAATAGAGGTTAATCCACGTTCTTCAAGAACTGTTCCATATATAAGCAAAGTTACAGGTATTCCTATTGTAAAACTTGCTACACAGGTTATTATCGGTAATACAATCAAAGGTCTTGGCTATACACCCGGACTTCAGAAGAAAGCAGACTACATTGCTATCAAGATGCCTGTATTCTCATTTGAAAAGATTCGCGGCGCTGATATCAGCCTTGGACCGGAAATGAAATCGACAGGTGAATGTCTTGGTATAGCAAAAGATTTTAACGAAGCATTATACAAAGCCTTTGTAGGTGCAGGCGTTAATCTTCCAAAACATAAACAGATGATTATGACAGTTAATGATCATGAGCAGAAAGATGCTCTTTCGGTTGCAAAACGTTTTGCAGCTCTTGGATATACAATTTATGCGACAAGAGGTACAGCACGTTATTTCAATGAAAACGGCGTTGAGGCAATTAAGATCAATAAGGTTGAACAGGAATCACCAACACTTCTTGACCTTATTCTTGACCACAAGATTGACCTTGTTATCGATATACCTGAGAACGGTATTGAAAAGAGCCACGATGGTTTCATTATCAGAAGACATGCAATCGAGACCGGTGTGAACGTTCTTACATCACTTGATACAGCCAATGCATTGCTTACAAGTCTTGAATGTCAGGCAACACAGTCAATGACACCGATTGATATAGCAACAATTTAATTGTTATGGAATAATTAAGAATTTCTAATGACAGCTATGAGTTTATCTGGGATTACCGGAATCCTCTCATAGCTGTTTTAACGTTAAAATTTCTTTACAACCGTAAATATGAAAAGTATAATGGAACATAACCAACGGAGGAATAATTTTTATGAAAAAAATATTAGACCAGATTACAGAAATAGTCGGAAATGCTTTTAAACAATGCGGCTATGATGATAAATACGGAAAGACAGGAATATCCAACAGACCTGATTTATGTGAATATCAGTGCAACGGAGCAATGGCAGCGGCAAAGGAATATAAGAAAGCACCATTTATGATTGGTGATGAAGTGGTTGCAATTTTACAGGACAACAGTGCCTTTGAGAAGGTTGAATGTATCAAACCGGGCTTTATCAACATGGTAATGAGTGCCGATTTTATAGGTGGTTATGTTCGTGCCATGGCTTTGGAAGATAAGTTTGGATGCGACTGTGAACCTAAGGATGAGACGGTATTTGTTGATTACGGCGGAGCCAATGTAGCCAAACCTCTTCATATCGGACATCTTCGTTCGGCAGTAATCGGCGAAAGTGTAAAAAGAATCTGCAAATTTGCAGGTTATAAGACAATAGGTGATGTTCATCTTGGCGACTGGGGTCTCCAGATGGGACTTATTATTACAGAACTCAAAGAACGTAAACCGGATTTACCATATTTTGATGATAATTTCACAGGTGAATATCCGACGGAAGCACCTTTTACAATATCAGAACTTGAGGAAATTTATCCATGTGCCAGCGGCAAATCAAAAGAAGATGCCGAATATAAGAAATCGGCTCAGAATGCCACATATCTTTTACAGAACGGTCACAGAGGATACACAGCCCTCTGGAAACACATTATCAATGTGTCGGTTGCTGATTTGAAAAAAAATTATGACAACCTTAATGTCCATTTCGATTTATGGAAGGGTGAAAGTGATGCCCAGCCATATATTGCTGATATGGTTAAGGATATGGTAGACAGGGGGATAGCCCATGAAAGCCAGGGTGCCATTGTTGTAGACATAGCTGAGGAAAATGACAGCAGGGAGCTTCCTCCATGTATCATCCAGAAATCGGACGGAGCAGCCAATTACGAGACCTCCGACCTTGCGACACTTATCGAGAGGGAAAAATTATATGCACCTAAGTCATACATTTACCTAGCGGATAAGAGACAGGAACTTCACTATACACAGTTTTTCCGTGTGGCAAGAAAAGCAGGAATCGTATCTCCTGATACAGAACTTAAGTTCATCGGTTTCGGTACGATGAACGGCAGTGACGGCAAACCTTTCAAGACAAGACAGGGTGGTGTACTGCGTCTTGAATACCTCATAAAAGAAATTGAAGACAAGGTATACGAAAAAATCATGGCTAACCGTACCGTGGATGAGAGTGAAGCCAGAAATACAGCTAAGATGGTAGGACTTGCCGCATTAAAATATGGTGATTTGTCCAATCAGGCATCTAAGGATTATGTATTTGATATTGATCGTTTCACCTCTTTTGAGGGAGACACAGGTCCATATATCCTTTACACAATTGTACGAATTAAATCTATTCTTAAAAAATATGAAAATGCAGGAGGCATGGTGTCAGGTATCCATACTGCTAACCCTGAGAGCGAGAGCGAACGTTCACTTATGCTTGTGCTCACAGGCATGCAGGATATGATTAAGACAGCATATGAAGAAAGTGCACCTCACAAAATTTGTAAATTCATATATGATCTTTCCAATGCTTTTAACCATTTTTATCATGAAACAAAGATTCTTTCAGAAGAAGATGAAAATAAAAAGAAAGGTTATATTGCACTCATAAAACTTACAAAAGATGTGTTAGAGACATGTGTTGACTTGCTTGGTATCGAAGCACCGGAGAGAATGTAATGTCAAAAACAAAGGATTTAACAACAGGAAAACCAATCAGCCTTATGATAAAATATGCAATCCCTGTGCTGATTGGCAATCTTGTACAGCAGATATATAATTTTGCCGACACAATTATTGTCGGACAATGTCTTGGAAACAGTACATTGGCTGCCGTAGGTAATACCGGGTCAATGTTTTTCCTTGTCAATGGGTTTGTTATAGGAATAACAAGCGGTTTTTCGGTCCATATAGCACAATGCTTTGGGGCAAAAGATTATGACAAGATGCGTAATTCCGTATGTAATGCCATTATGTTGTGGACCGGAATCACATTGTTTATCACTTTACTTTCGGTGCTGATAACCAAGCCGGTTCTAAGGCTTATTAACACACCGGACGGTATTTTTGATATGTCCTATAATTATATCGTTATTATTTTTGCAGGAATAGCTGCACCTATGCTATACAATGCCGTTTCGTGTATACTAAGGGCTCTTGGTGACAGCAAAACCCCACTTTATTTCCTGATTTTTTCAGCACTCCTTAACATTGGTCTGGATTTGCTTTTTATAGTCGTATTTAATTGGGGCGTTGCAGGTGCCGCCATTGCTACAGTGCTTGCACAGCTTGTTGCCGGAATTGCGTGTATCGTATATATTTCCGTTAAGTTCCCTGTTCTTCATATAAAGAAAGAAGATTTTAAAATTAATCCGGGAATTATAAAGACGCACCTTACCATAGGACTTCCGATGGCGTTCCAGTTTTCGGTTACGGCAATCGGAACAATCATCCTACAGGGTGCCGTAAATGTATTTGGCGAGAATTACATTGCCGCTTTTACGGCTTCCAGTAAAACGGAACAGCTTATCATGCAGTTTGGCATATCGGGTGGCGTAACAGTTGCAAATTTTGTCGGTCAGAATGTAGGTGCCGGCAGATATGACAGGATTAAAAACGGAATATTGAAATGGAGTCTTTTTACGGTTGGAAGCGCAGTTTTATGTATGGGTGTTATTTTCATTTTCGGCAGACCAATCAGCCGGCTTTTCATAAAAGGCGGGGATGAATTAATACTTTCCTATGCAATGACTTATCTCCATATTTCAATGTTTTTCTATATCCCATTGTTCCAGATTTTTATTTTCAGAAATGCTCTTCAGGCAATGGGTAAGACAACAATGCCGTTACTTGCGGGATTTTTTGAACTTGGAGCAAGGTCTATAGTCGCATACACGCTTCCAAAAGCGATAGGTTTTTCCGGTGTATGTTTTGCCGGTCCGGTTGCATGGGTATGTGCTGCCGTACCGCTTATTATCACTTATATAATTTATATGAAAAAATTTAAGAAAAAAGGGTATTTTAATACTCAATTTAGTTGACAAATACCCCCTAAAAATCCGATAATAGAGGTAGCTTAATTTTGAGACTATTTGAACGGAGAGGGTCAGACATGAAAGATAAAGACAAACATGGATTTGGTACTTTCGGTGCCATAGTATTAGGAGTTACGGCAGTTGCAACAGCAATTGTGGCAGTCAGCAAGAGCAAGAAGAAAAAGCAGAGTTTAAACAGTTTCCTGAAGGATGAACTTGTCAAACTTCCGCTTTTTAGTAAGAACGAATCCCACCACGCTAAGAAAAGCGCAGCAGACGAGGACGACATTTTTGTGGATGAGGACAACGAACCACAGAATGACAAAGCCACATCTTTTTACGATGAAGACATTTCTTACGAAGAAGATGAGGAATTCCAGTCAGTATCCAAGGCAAAGCCTATCGTGGATTTCAAACCAAAGCACGAAGAAGCAGAGAAACCTGCCGAGGCACAGGATGCAGCCGGTGAGCCGAAAACAGCCGAGGCACAGGATGTAGCCGAGGCACAGGATGTAACTGAGGAGCCGGAAGCAGCAGATGTTCAGGATGTAACTGAGGAGCCGGAAACAGCAGGTGTGCAGGATGTAGCTGAGGAACCGGAAACAGCCGAGGCGCAGGATGTAGTCAGGGAGCCGGAAACAACCGAGGCGCAGGATGTAGCTGAGGAACCGGAAACAGCAGGTGTGCAGGATGTAGCTGAGGAGCCGGAAGCAGCAGGTGTGCAGGATGTAGCTGAGGAGCCGGAAACAGCCGATGTGCAAGATGTAGCTGAGGAGCCGGAAACAGCAGGTGTGCAGGATGTAGCTGAGGAGCCGGAAGCAGCAGGTGTGCAGGATGTAGCAGAGGAGCCGGAAACAGCCGATGTGCAGGATGTAACTGAGGAGCCGGAAACAGAACCTGATGATACGTTTGTATTTGAGTCAGTGGTTGTTGGCAGGGAGTCAGTTAAAGACGAGCCTGTTGATATATCTGATAAGAAACTTGACAGGGAATTTATTGCAGAACCGGTTGATGCAGAACCGGTGAGAGATAATTTTGTATTAAATGATGAAGATTTTTCGGACGAAGTTCAGGAAATAGAAATCGATGATGTTACCGCTGAACCGGCAGAAGAAAAGGTTACAGAGCTTGAAAAAGAAGATGGTCCGGTATCAGCAGGTAAATATGATGATGTTAGTTCAGAAGCAGAAACCGCAAAAGAAACTTTTGCAGCTGCGGTTGAAACACCTGTAAGAGAAACTTTCTCCGATGTGGAATTTTTTGATGAAGAAGATGACACTGAAGAAGGCCTCCGCAACAACGAGTCATATTATGACTGGACTTATAATGTTGATGAGCATTACAGTGTAATAACTGATGGCACATGGGTATATTGTAAGTCAGATGATATCCTCACAAGCGATTCTATCAACAAAAAAGGCGAAAGAGAGACAATCGATATAGCCGAAACTTTTAAAAACAGAATTAAGACAAAGGGATATTGTCTGTTGAAGTATATCGGAACGGACAGGGAGGTTATCGTACCTGATACTATCAATGGCAAACCAGTTGTAGCTGCACTTAACACATTTAGAAGCAATCAGATTGTTAAAAAAGTCATTCTCCCATCAACGATGCAGGGCTTGAGAAGGACTTTCTATAGCTGCTACCATCTTGACAGCATTACTTTTGCACCGGGAACCAATCTGGTATACGAATTGGATGCAATCATGTGTGGTAACAATGATATGGACAGCAATACAGAGGCAACAACGGTATACTGTTCACACACAATCGCTGAATATATAAAAGGTCACTACAGATTAGGATGTCCTGTTACATTTGTTGAAAAATAATAGTAAATTACAGAACTTTGGTTACGCATAGTTAAAAAGTGTAACCAAAGTTTTTTTATTGAAATAAAGCGTGTGGGATGTGGGATGCAACATGGGGCAGGCGCAGGCATTGAGTGGGTTGCTGTCATTAAATGCGTGGGATGTGGGATGCAACACCCGTGCATTCCGCCACGGCGTCTGCAAATCTCTACCCAAATAGTGGAAAACTGCCGAAAAGGGTAGAGAATCCCAGTGCCGCCGGATGTAAATCTCTACCCAAATCGGGGAAATCAGGCGAAAAGGGTAGAGATTCCCAGTAGCCGCCGGTCGTAAATCTCTACCCAAAAGGCGAGAAACTGCCGAAAAGGGCAGAGAATCCCAGGCTTGCTTGTTGGAAATCTCTACCCAAACAGCGGGAAATCAGCCAAAAAGGTAGAGAATCCCAGTGCCGCCGGATGTAAATCTCTACCCAAAAGGCGAGAATCGGCCGAAAAAGGTAGAGATTCCAAGAGCTGCCGGTCGGGAATCTCTACCCAAAAGGCGAAAACCTGCCGAAAAAGGTAGAGAATCCCAGTGCCGCCGGATGTAAATCTCTACCCAAAAGGCGAAAACCTGCCGAAAAAGGTAGAGATTCCAAGAGCTGCCGGTCGGGAATCTCTACCCAAATCGGGGAAATCAGCCAAAAAGGTAGAGATTCCAGCAGCGGCCGGATGTAAATCTCTACCCAAACAGCTAAAACCTGCCGAAAAGGGTAGAGATTCCAGTAGCCGCCGGATGTAAATCTCTACCCAAAATGCGAAAATCGGTCGAAAAGGGTAGAGATTCCCAGTTCCGCCGGATGTAAATCTCTACCCAAACAGCGGAAATCGTCCGAAAAGGGTAGAGAATCCCGGGTTTGCTTATTGTAAATCTCTACCCAAACAGCGAAAATCTGCCAAAAAGGTATAGATTCCCACACTGCCGTCCCACACCGCCGGCTACACACTCCCGTCCCACACTCCCGTCCTACACTCCCGGCCCACACCGCCCTACCCAAACAGCTCAAAATCGCTCAAAGTAAGTTCCCTTGCAGTTAAGTTAATTTTGCTGTCCGATGCAACTGTGAAATACACATCGGGTAGTAAGGCATCCTGATGGGTGAATAAGGATTTGGCAGGAGATTTACGGAGACTCTTGAATACGCCGTCACCGGAAAGTTTTGAAACAGCTTCCTTGTAAGTCCAGATACGGCAAAAGTCAGCCTCCGGAGCAGACGAAGACCGGATTGTATTCAATTCACCGGGAGAACAGATTTTGGCAAGCATTGAAGCAGGGACTCTGCGGACGGTTTCCACATCGATACCCACAGGGGATGAATCAAAAATACACATGACGGCTTTGCTGCAATGACTGATGTTGAAATAAATTTCAGGATGGCTTTTCAGGTAGGGTTTGCCATCCGATGAAATATCAAAATCAGGAGTGTCTGTCAGGCTGTATTCAGTGCGGTAGCCGTACAGGAAAAGAAGGTATGCAATTACGCAGGCAAGCCTGTCCTCAGGAAACTTATATTTTAGAGCACGCTTTAACCGCTCAGGAGGAAGAAGAGACATTAAACTGTCAAGCTGTCCTTTTGTTATATTTTTTAAATCCGTAAAATAATAAAGCATAACCTGTCCTTTTTAATAAAAAATACTGTAATCAGTATAAATATTTTATTTTTTTATTGCAACTTAATTTTACTTTGATATAATGTTATAGAAAACGGGGTGCCCTTGGAGGCTGAGATTATACCCATAACCTGATTTGGATAATGCCAACGTAGGGAGATATTTTGTTTTGACAGACAGACACTATCCTTATGTAGTTCTGTCTTTTATTTTACGGAAAGGTAAGCAAAGATATGAGAGAATATACAACACAGATGGATGCCGCTAGAAAAGGGATTGCAACGCCACAGATGAAAATTGTGGCAGAAAAAGAAAAAATGCAGCTTGAAGAGCTTATGGGATATATGGCAGAAGGTAAAGTTGTAATACCTGCCAACATTAACCATCAGTGTATCAATCCCGAAGGCGTAGGAAGTATGTTAAGAACCAAGATAAACGTCAACCTTGGCGTGTCAAGGGATTGCAAGGATTATGACATAGAGCTTCAGAAAGTAATGAGTGCCGTCAATATGGGAGCAGAGGCAATAATGGATTTGTCAAGCCATGGCAATACAGAGCCTTTCCGTAAAAAACTTACATCGGAATGTCCTGCAATGATAGGAACGGTGCCTGTTTATGACAGCGTAATCCATTACCAGAGGGATTTGTCCACACTAACAGCGGAAGATTTTATAGATGTTGTAAGACTTCATGCCCAAAACGGTGTGGATTTTGTGACACTCCATTGCGGAATAACAAGAAAAACAATCGACCAGATTAAGAATCATAAACGTAAAATGAATATCGTAAGCAGGGGTGGAAGCCTTGTATTTGCATGGATGAGCATGACAGGTAATGAAAATCCGTTTTACGAATATTATGATGAGATTCTTGATATTTGTGAAAAATATGACGTGACAATTTCATTGGGAGATGCGTGCAGACCGGGTTGCCTTGCAGATGCAACGGATGTATGCCAGATTGAAGAACTTGTAAGACTTGGTGAACTTACAAAGAGAGCATGGGAGCATAATGTGCAGGTTATGGTTGAAGGACCGGGACACGTTCCTCTTGACCAGATTGCAGCCAATATGCAGGTTCAGAAGACGATATGTATGGGAGCTCCTTTTTATGTACTTGGACCTCTTGTAACGGATATTGCACCGGGTTATGACCATATAACAGCGGCAATCGGAGGAGCTGTCGCAGCTATGAATGGAGCCGCATTTTTATGCTATGTAACACCTGCGGAACATCTTGCGCTTCCTAATGTGGAGGATGTAAAACAGGGCATTATCGCCTCTAAGATAGCAGCACATGCGGCAGATATAGCCAAGGGAATTAAGGGCGCAAGGGATATTGATGATAAAATGGCAGACGCAAGGCGTGTTCTTGACTGGGATGCTCAGTTTGAATGTGCGATAGACGGGAAAACGGCAAAAGCAATCAGAGACAGCCGTAAACCGGAGGATGACCACAGCGACACCTGCAGCATGTGCGGAAAGTTCTGTGCGGTAAGAAGCATGAATAAAGCACTTAACGGTGAATATATTGATATATTGTAGGGAAATAAAATGAATCGGAATAATCTTTTACTCTATCTTATAACGGACAGAGAAGCTGCCGGAGGCAGAAATCTTTGCGAATGTGTAAAAGCAGCGTTAGACGGCGGAGTGACAATGGTACAGCTTCGTGAGAAAAATATGGAATACGAAGAACTGAAAAAAGAAGCTTTTGAGATAAAAAAACTGTGTAATGAATACAAGGTCCCTTTTATCATTAACGATAATGTAAGACTGACACTTGAAACCGATGCGGACGGAGTCCACCTCGGACAGTCTGATATGGGAATTGAAGAGGCAAGACGGATTCTCGGGAAAAATAAAATAATAGGCGCAACTGCAAAGACGGTGGAGCAGGCGAAGGCTGCCATGGAACAGGGAGCCGATTATCTTGGAAGCGGGGCGGTATTTGGCAGCAGTACCAAAAAAGATGCAGTAACAATGTCTTTTGATATGTTGAAAAATATATGCAGGAGTGTTGCAATTCCCGTTGTGGCAATCGGAGGAATTAACCTTTCAAATGTTTCAAAACTAGCCAAAACAGGAATAAAAGGTGTGGCGGTAATTTCCGGAATCCTTACAGAAACGGATATTTGCGGTACATCAGAAGAATTCCGCAGAATATTAAAAAATATATAAAACACAGCGGCATTCCGGGGGCACCACTTTATGTCGCTATACAAAATTAATGCATGGAGGTAAATACTGATATGAAAACAGCATTAACAATCGCAGGCAGTGATTCCTGCGGAGGCGCCGGAATACAGGCAGATATTAAGACCATGACGGTAAACGGTGTATATGCCATGAGTGCCGTTACAGCTCTTACAGCCCAGAATACAACCGGCGTAAAAGATATTATGGAGGTGAGCAGCAGCTTTTTAAAAGAACAGCTGGAATGTATTTTCACGGATATCTACCCTGATTCAGTCAAAATCGGTATGATTGCCTCAAAGGAACTTATTAAAACGGTGAAGGACGCTCTTATAAAATACAAAGCAAAGAATATTGTTCTTGATCCTGTGATGGTAGCCACAAGCGGGGCAAAACTGATTAGCGACGACGCAATCGATACATTAAAAAAAGAATTATTACCTATAGCTGCGGTTGTGACACCTAATATTCCGGAGGCGGAAGTCCTTTCCGGAATGAAAATTTCCTCAAAAGAGGATATGGAGGCGGCGGCAGTAAGAATATCGGAAGAAAATCACTGTGCGGTCCTGCTCAAAGGAGGCCATAATCTCAATGATGCAAATGACCTTTTAGCAGACGGCAAAAACATCACATGGTTTCAGGGAAAAAGAATTGATAATCCCAACACACACGGAACGGGATGCACCCTTTCCTCTGCGATTGCAGCCAATCTTGCAAAAGGTTTTTCTCTTGTAGATTCTGTAAAGAAAGCAAAAGAGTATATATCGGGAGCACTTAACGCCATGCTTGACCTTGGCAAAGGGAGTGGACCGATGAACCATGGGTTTATGATAAAATAAGATATTCCGGATTCTTAAAGGTAATGGGAAGAAGGAAAAATGGAAAAAATTAAATTAAAGAAACTTGTATTAACCGCAGTTTTTGCTGCCGTGGCAGTTGTGGGCTCATTATTTTCATTCCCTGTTTTTGGGTCAAAATGTGCACCTGTACAGCACCTTATAAATGTGCTTTGTGCCGTTATTCTCGGACCGGGATATGGCGTTGCGGCTGCATTCGTATCAAGCCTTATAAGAAATCTTCTGGGGTTAGGAACCTTGCTTGCATTCCCGGGAAGTATGTGCGGAGCACTTTTAGCAGGACTTTTGTATCATTATATAAAGAAATTACCTGCGGCTTATATAGGAGAGGTATTCGGAACCGCCGTTATAGGCGGGATGTTGTCATATCCTGTGGCAGCTTTTATAATGGGTAGCAAGGGTGCGGCTTTGTTCACATTTGTTGTACCTTTTCTTATAAGTACAGCGGGAGGAACTTTGTTAGCAGTATTAATAACCGTACCGCTTAAACAGACAGGTGTACTGGATAAAATAAAGAGTGAACTGAACTCTTAGGAGGATTTATTATGGCATGGGCTGATATTTTTTCAAAAATTGCTGAAAAGAAACCGATAATACATTGCATAACCAATATTGTGACAGTTAATGACTGCGCCAATGTCCTGTTGGCGATAGGAGCGTCACCTGTAATGGCGCATCATGAGATGGAGGTTAAAGAAATAACTTCCGGAAGTGATGCACTGGTGTGCAATATGGGTGCGATTGAGAATTTTGAAGCAATGCTGATTGCAGGAAGAAAAGCAAATTCGCTGGGACATCCCGTGGTGATAGACCCGGTGGGTGTTGCATCTTCTTCCTACAGACGCAGCCTGTGCCTGAAACTTATAGAAGAATGTCATCCCACATGTATAAGGGGCAATGTTTCGGAAATTAAGGCACTCGCACTGGATGAAACAATATCTAAAGGCGTGGATGCAAAAAATGGGGAAAGCATATCCGATGATATGTTAAAAAAACTGGCAAAAAAATATAATACAATTATTGTAGTTTCGGGAGAAACAGACCTTGTAAGCGATGGGGAAAGCATTTATGAGGTTCACGGTGGAACACCGTTTTTTAAGGGAATAACAGGAGGCGGCTGTATGTCAACTGTAATAATTGCAGGATTTCTTGCAATTGAAAGAAATATTGAAAGCGTTGCAGCAGCAGTCAGAACAGTTAATTATGTGGGAGAAAACGCGGCGAAAGCTACAGTAAACGGAGCAGGTGGTTCAATGACTTTTAAAAATGAATTTATTAATCTTTTAAGCATTCTTGCCAATCCGTCCTTCAAATCAAGAAAAAAAAGAAGATAAATTTGATTTTATTTATATTAAGAGGTATAATATTACATAAGGCTATGTAAATATTCCGGCAGGAGGTATTATTGAATGAGCGAATGTAATTCTGGCTGTGAAGAATGTAAGAGCAAAGAAAGTTGCGGAATTCGTAAGGCTCCTCTTAATAAAGAGAGTTCAATTCATAAGATTATCGGCATAATAAGCGGTAAAGGCGGCGTTGGCAAATCTACGGTAACAGCGCTCATTGCCAGAAGGCTGGCTTCAATGGGATACAGCGTCGGAATAATGGATGCTGATGTAACGGGACCTTCGGTTCCGGCAATGTTTGGTATCCACGGCAAGGTATTATCTGATGAAAATGGTATATATCCTATGGTATCACAGGAGGGCATAAAGATCATTTCAATGAATCTTTTGCTTGACAGTGAAGAGACCCCGGTCATATACAGAGGACCGGTTGTGGCCTCAATTATCAAACAGTTTTACAGTGATGTAATATGGGGCAACCTTGATTATCTGCTTATAGATATGCCGCCGGGAACAGGAGATGTTCCGCTTACGGTATATCAGTCAATTCCTATAGATGGAGTGGTTATGGTTACATCTCCGCAGAATCTTGTTAAAATGATAGTTATGAAAGCTGTTAATATGGCATCGAAGATGTCAGTTCCTTTACTGGGAATTATTGAAAACTATAGTTATTTTAAGTGTGAAGACTGTGACAGAATATATGAAATATTCGGAAAAAGCACAGCTGAAAAGCTCGCTAAGGAGCTTAACACCACGGTTATTGCAAGGATTCCCATTATCCCTGAAGTGGCACAGTGCGAAGATAAAGGAATTCCGGTCACACAGGATATTGATATGGACTTTTCAAATTTATTATAAGGAAGATATATGAAAAAAGAACGAACAGGAAGTCTTATATGGAGACTTATTTATCCGCTTCTTATTTTTTTAGGAGTGGAATTGATTATAGAACTGGGTGCAACCATAGTATATTTTGCGGTTAAGATGCAAAGCGGTGCATTTGAGAATCTGAGTGAACAGGGAATAGTTGACGCAGCTACAGCATTTCTTACAGGAAAAGCATTGTATTTTACCCTTATAAGAGGTGTTGTTCTTATTCCGCTTTATCTTTGGATAATGAAAGTGGATACGAGACTTGACGTATACTATGAGAGAGATTTTAAATATACGGATTACCGTAAGACATGGCTTATTCTGCTTGTACCTGCAGGAATATGTGCGGCTATAGGTTTTAACGGACTTGTTTCGCTATCCGGAATTGAGAAATTTTCCAAAGCATATCAGGCTGTAGAGAAAATTACTTATTCAGGTAATCTTTTTGTACAGATAATGGCATCTGCAATAGCGGCACCGATAGTAGAAGAGCTTTTATTCCGGGGACTTATTTTTAAACGTCTGAGGAATGTAACACCTGCAGTATGGGCGATGGTTATATCAGGTCTGGTATTTGGACTTATTCACGGCAATCTTGTACAGTTTGTGTATGCGTTCCCAATCGGAGTGATACTTGCTTTTATTTATGAGATTTTCAAGACGATATGGGCACCGGTAATTTTCCATGTTTCGGCAAATTTCATATCAGTCATGCTTACCAATTTCCTTCCCGGAGTAGAATTTAATCTTACGGTGGGATTGTTGGCACTCGTATCTGTTGTGACACTTGCCATATTGTTTGTTATCTTATTTGTCATTGACAATAAGGTTAAACGTACTAAAATATAAAAAAATCAAATCTTTTGTTGGAGAGAGGTTATTATGAAAAAAATACTTTCAATAGCAGTTCCTTGTTATAATTCAGAAGCATATATGAAAAGATGCATAGAATCCCTGCTTGTGGGCGGTGATGATGTAGAAATTATCATAGTAGATGACGGTTCTACAGACAGAACTGCAGAAATTGCTGATAATTACGAAAAGAAATATCCAAGAATATGTAAAGTAATACATCAGGAAAACGGCGGGCACGGAGAGGCTGTCAATACAGGTCTTAAGAACGCAGCAGGATATTTTTTCAAGGTAGTTGACAGTGACGACAGGGTCGGCCGGGAAGCATATCTTAAACTGCTTGATATTATGCGCAAGGCTATTCTTGAAGAACATCCTCTTGATATGCTTATATCCAATTATGTATACGATAAAGCAGGCGTTAAGCGTAAGAAAGTTATGAGATATACAAGCATTCTTCCTACGGATACATATTTTACATGGGAAGATATGGGACATTTCAGACAGGACCAGTACATAATAATGCATTCTGTAATTTATAGGACGGAGTTACTGAGAGAGTGTGGACTTGTACTTCCAAAACATACTTTCTATGTGGATAATATTTTTGTTTTCCAGCCATTCCCTTATGTCAAAAGCATGTATTATGCGGATGTTAATTTTTACTGGTACTTTATCGGAAGGGATGACCAGTCCGTACATGAAAATGTCATGATTAAAAGAATAGACCAACAGTTAAGGGTCAACAGACTCCTTATTGATTATTATAATCCGGATATTATTGAAAGCAGTAAATGCAGGAAGTATATGCAGCATTATCTTGAAATAATAACGGCAATTTCTTCAGTAATGTGTTATCTTTCCAAAAAGGAAGAGAATTATGAGAAGAAAAAAGATTTATGGAAATATCTTAAGAGCTCTCATCCTGAGACCTACAGAAAACTTAAGAGAAATCCTATGGGATTTTTTATAAATATTCCGGGAAGAACAGGAAGGTTACTTACAACGGGAATATATAGAATTGCTAAGAAGGTTTTTAATTTTAACTAAATATATACTTAAAAATGCACATCCTTTGCCGGTGCCGGTATCGGATGTGCATTATTTTTTACTGGATTTTTTTGAAAAATTTTGTTTTGTATGTTATCGGATAAATGATTGCGGCAAGAACTATTGCAGCCAATACGTCATATACTGAATGCTGTTTTAAGAAAACCGTTGATACGCATATTAATAAGCCCCAGATTGCTGTTATGATACATACTTTTTTCTTATGTCTGCCGAAGGTCTTTGAATTGAATACCGCGAATTCTATAACCAAAGTATTATATACATGCAGACTTGGCAGGACATTGGTCGGAGTGTCGGCTTTATGCAGTAATTTTACAAGGTCTGTACAGAAATTGTCGCGGGGAAAAGTCTCCGGTCTGAAATCGGCAAGCCCGTTAGGAAATACAAAGTATATAATTACGGCAATTGACATGCCGATTATAAGGGCAGCCCCCATTCTTACACACTCACCCTGGGAACGTATGAAAAAGTAAATGATAAAAAATGCCATAAAGATGAACCATGAATAGTATGGAATAATGAAATATTCCACAAACGGAATATGATCATCTAAAGCACAATGGATTGCGTGAAATCCGGTTTCATTGGTAACATGTCTTTCCAGATAAATAAAACATGGCATATATATAAAAGTATAAAGAGCCAGTAATCCATGCCACCATTTTTTGAAAAATGCTTTCATTACGTCTGTCCTTTCATATGTAAAATAAACTTAGCTATTATAACATATTAATTTGAAAAAATCCAATAACTAAATTCAGTTTACAAAAAATAATTAAAGGGGTAAAATATAATAAATATAGCTTTACGGAGGATATTATTTTGAGACTTGTAGTTCGTGATTTAAAGAAGAAATATGGCGATAAGACTATACTTGATGGTGCATCATTTTCATTTTCCCATGGTATTTCATACGGAATAGTAGGAAATAAAGATGACGGAAAGACTACATTCCTCAAGTGTATATGCGGGGAAACGGGCATAGATTCAGGATATATCCGTATTGAAGCTGATTGGAAAGAGCATAGAATTAAGTACAGCGATTTCGGAATCGTTGCGGATTCTGCGGTTGTTCCGGAATATATGACAGGTTATGAATTTTTTGATTATCTTATAGAAATACATCCTCTTTGTGTAACAGAAGGCAGAACGGCTGATGATTATTTTGATATGGTCGGACTTAATGTTGCGAAGAGAAACAACCTTATAAAAGAATATTCTTATAATGAAAAACGTAAGATACAGGTATTGGCTGTTATTTTGTTAAAACCGTCCGTTATAATATTTGATGAGCCGGTTAAGAACAGCAATAAGAGACGCATTAACAGAATGAAAGCAATTATAGATGACCTTAAAAAAGATCGTATTGTTATTGTTGCGACGGAAAATCCTGATATAGCTGAAGCTTTCTGTGATGAATTTTTATGCTTTGAGGACGGACACATTCTGTCATTGCCGGCAGAGGATGTCAGAACCGTTCTAAGTGGAAGTGAGGAAACCGGTAATGATTAAAGAATATCTCCAATGTATCAGGATAGAAGCTGTAAGACATGCGAATATGCTTGGAAATATTATAGCAGATCTGCCTTTTTATAAAGAAAAAGAAAACGAGAGCAGGGAAAAGGCAAGCTTTCTTGTCACCGGTGAACTCTTGTTTTTCTTATGGAAAATTATAAAAATTTATGCTTATGTAGTGGTATTTATGTATGTACCAAAGCTGGTTTTTTCAAAAATTACGACAGTGGGAACTTCCGGTTTTTCAACGGAAGACTGCTTTGTGTTTTTTACGCTGGTTCTTACCTGCGTGGTAGGGTCAATTATACATTCGGGCATTTTTGATGTTAATAAAGATTCTTATTGTACAATAAAAATATTAAGAGTCAGACCTGTGATATATTTCAGGGTGAAATTTATATACAGACTTATTACGGAACTGCTTGGATTCTGGAGCGCATTTACGATTCTTGGCATGAATTATGTTAAAGCTTTTTATCTTGTGATTATTATATGCTTGTCAAGGAGTGTCGGGGAATGCATTAACATACTTATCTTTAAGATGACCGGTAAGAGGTTTGCAGACCATAAAGGCGCATTTCTCCTGCTTATGTTAGCCGGATTGTTTGTGGCATATTTTGTCCCTTATGTAAGAGGCTGCGTTCCCGCTGCATATATAAGAATCTTTGATTCTATATGGGTGGCTGCAATACTTGGAACCGGAAGTGTTTTTACATATTATGTATGGTCCTACAGAAATTACGAAAAGATTATATCAAGAGTATATACGGAAGAACAGTTTGATGAAACAGAAGATGGAGAAAAAGACTGGATATCTTATAATTCCAATGAAGGAATGAAATCCTATACCGGAGATAAGAGACTTTTTCATCTTTATTTTAAAAGAACATCGGGAAAAGCAATATATAATAATATGATTAAAGTTATAATTATAGCAATTTTCTTTGTACTTGGCGTTCTTGCTATTGAAATGGGCAACAAGGATGCTGTCAGTACAGTTATATCGTATTCATTGCCTTTGCTTGCTTTAGTTATGTATTGCCTTTGCAATTGTTCCGGGTATTGCAGGGATTTGTTTACAAATTGCGATATACATATATTGAGAAAGGACAACACGGGAGAGGGACTTGCCGGTAATTTTATATTCTGTCTTTATAATATTTTAAAAATAAATGCGGTTCCTATAATCACACTGGCTGCTTCTTATCTTATTCTGGGATGTATATGTCAGGTGTATGTGATTACCGCACAGATTATTATATGCATTGTTTTTATGGGACTGTTTTTTTCAATATTTGGATTATTTACATATTATATGTTCCAGCCTTATAATGCAGACGGAACTGTAAGAAGTTTCAGATATTATATGCCATCACTTTTGATGTATGCACTCTGCTATGGATGTATTTTTGTAAAGGCAGACAGTATTATATTTGTTGTTGCGTCCGGGATCCTGACTTCGGTTATGGTTATAATGTCATTAAATCTTGTCTATAGGATATCGGACAGGACATTTGTATTAAATAAGTAAATCAGGAGGTATTATGGTATGCGTAAAAAAATTCTTTTTACAATAGTTTTCGTTGCAATGACTATTTCGCTTACGGCATGTGGGAATAAAACGTCGATTACATTCACCGACCCTACCGAAACATCTGAATCCAACATAACACGTTTTGATAAAAAAATTGCCGGAGAACCTCTTGAAGCTGTGAACTCATTATATGATGCCACCGATATTTATTCAAAGGAAGGATACAGCCTTGTGGACATAGAAGCTTACGGAGATGACGGATTGCTTGTACTGTATACAGGTGATGAAGAGTCGGTTTTATCTGCATATAAGATTTCTACGGGTAGTGAAGTGAGCTCTTTAAAGACTGATAATGCTGTTTCAATGGATACAACATTAAATGTTACAGGCACGGGATTTGTATATTCGTATGATTATGTCAACGGATATTTCACCTCTTATGATGTTTTGAACGGCAGTTTTGAAAATCTTGTTTTTGATTTAGAAATGGAAAGTTTTGCAGTTTCCGACGGAGGAGACTGTTTATACTGTACAGTGAAAGGCGATAATAATATATACAAATACATTATTAATACGGGTAAAATCGTTTCTGTATATGAATATGATGACGTTTACAAGGATGTACAGGTAGAATATATAGAGAATAACGGAAATTACATAGCTGTTCTATGCAGTGGAGATAAAGGTTCGTTTTACGAAAGACTTGATATCGGAAATCAGAAAAGAACGATAATCTGTAAGGCAGAAAATGGACTGTATTGTGCGGGAGATGCTTATCTCACAACATCGGGAGAAGAAGATGCTGATGTGTATGTATACAATTTCAGCAGACCGAGACTTAAAGATATTTTTACGCTTGATGCTGCACATGAAAAGAATAATATGAAATTTTACAGCGGAAGTCCCTATCTTCTTACATCGGACGAATATATAGCGGGTACGAAGCTGCGTTTTTACAACGTGGGAAGAGGCGTACTCAGTAACGAGATTGTTATTCCTACGGTTTATAAGGTGCTGGATGCAGATTATCTTGTAGTTGACCAGACATTATGTATTAAAGCAGTTAATGACAAAAACGAGCGTATGATTCTGCTTTGGGACATAGAAAATATAGGTGAAATAAAAAATTAGATAATTTATAAAAAAGTGTTGACAAAGTTAAGACTTTAGTAATATAATAGTCAAGCAGGTTGCGAAAAGCACTGCGATATAGATATGAATTTTGGGATCTTAGCTCAGCTGGGAGAGCATCTGCCTTACAAGCAGAGGGTCACAGGTTCGAGCCCTGTAGGTCCCATTTATTCAGATAATTCTATATGGCGGAGTAGCTCAGATGGCTAGAGCACATGGTTCATACCCATGGTGTCAGGGGTTCGATTCCCTTCTCCGCTACTAAGAAGAACCCTTGATTATTAATCAAGGGTTCTTTTCGTTGTAAAATGAAATAAGATGGTTTGTATATATAGAAAGAGGATTTGATATGAGAATTGGAACGGGATATGATGTTCACAGATTAGTACCTGACAGAAAAATGATAATAGGCGGAGTTGAGATACCATACGAATTAGGGCTTTTGGGACATTCGGATGCTGATGTTCTCCTGCATGCCATATCAGATGCAATTTTGGGAGCAGCGGCACTGGGAGATATCGGAAAGCATTTTCCTGACAGTGATGAAAGATATAAGGGGGTATCAAGCCTTTATCTTTTGGAAAAAGTCGGAGAGATGTTAGAAGATAATCATTATGTTATAGACAATGTGGACAGCACTATAATAGCACAGAAGCCTAAAATGGCATCGTATATACCGGCTATGAGACAGAATATTGCGGATGCACTTAAGATTGACATAGACAGGGTAAGCGTAAAGGCGACGACTGAAGAGGGACTTGGATTTACCGGAGAGGGACTTGGAATATCAGCTCAGGCGGTGGCAATGATTAGCAAGGTTGAAAATATTGTATATAATGATATTATGAATGACAGAATTGCTGACTGTGAATCCTGTAAGGGATGTTGCAGCAGAAATTCTTAATATTAAGGAGATATCATGAAATTCATAGAATATGTTAAAGAATCCATAGAGGTCATAAAAGACAGGGACCCTGCAATGAAATCCAACAGGGAAGTATTTCTTTATCCTTGTTTCTGGGCTATATGGGAATACAGAAAGGCACACAAATATTACCTCAAAGGTAAATTTTATAAAGCAAGAAAAATCTCGCAGAAGGCTGCAAGAAAGACCGGAATTGAAATACACCCGGGCGCACAGATTGGAAAAGGTCTTTTTATCGATCACGGACATGGTGTTGTAATCGGGGAGACAACTATAATCGGCGACAATGTTACGATTTATCAGGGAGTAACTCTCGGAGGCACAGGCAAGGAACATGGCAAGCGGCACCCTACTATCGGTGATAATGTTATGATAAGTACAGGGGCCAAGATACTCGGTTCATTTACAATAGGTGCGGGTTCCAAGATAGGTGCAGGTTCCGTAGTTCTTGAGGAAGTTCCTCCTAATTCAACAGTTGTGGGAATACCGGGCAGAGTGGTTAAATGTGATGATATAAGGCTTCCTAACAAAGACCTTGATCAGATTCATTTGCCGGATCCTGTAAGAGCAGAGCTTGATGACATTCAGAAACAGTTAAGTAAATTAAAAGAGAAACAGGAGCAATACGATGGAAAATAAAGTATATTTTTTTAATACACTTACAAGAAAAGTTGAGCAGTTTATACCTAATGTTGACGGAAAGGTAGCAATGTATACCTGCGGACCTACAGTATATCATTTTGCACACATAGGAAATTTAAGGTCTTATATTATGGAAGATATTCTTGAAAAAACTTTACGTTATGTAGGCTATGATGTAAAACGTGTAATGAATATTACGGATGTGGGACACCTTACGAGTGATGCCGATACAGGTGAGGATAAGATGCTTAAAGGTGCCAAAAGAGAACATAAGACTGTAATGGAGATTGCTAAATATTATACAGATGCTTTCTTTGATGACTGCCGTAAGCTTAATATTAAAAGACCTGATGTTGTAGAACCTGCGACTAACTGTATTCCTGAATTTATTAATATGGTTAAAGTCCTTCTTGAAAAAGATTATGCTTACATTGCAGGAGGCAACGTATATTTTGACACATCTAAGCTTGATGATTATTATGTTTTTTCAAGCCAGTCGGAAAAAGAACTTATGGTCGGAGTCAGGGATGACGTAAGCGAAGATATTAATAAAAAGAACAAAGCAGACTTTGTACTCTGGTTTACAAAATCCAAATTTGACAATCAGGAACTTAAGTGGGACAGCCCATGGGGTGTAGGATACCCGGGATGGCACATTGAGTGCTCATGCATCAGTATGAAGCACCTCGGCGAATATATGGACATCCACTGCGGTGGCGTAGATAATATTTTTCCACATCATACCAACGAAATCGCCCAGAGTGAGGCATATCTCGGACATAAGTGGTGCAACTATTGGTTCCATGTTCATCATCTTAACGATAAATCGGGAAAGATGAGTAAATCAAAAGGTGAATTTCTTACAGTATCACTTCTTGAGGAAAAAGGCTATAATCCACTGGTATACAGATTGTTCTGCTTACAGTCACACTATCGTAAACCCCTTGAATTTTCTTATGAAGTTCTTGATAATATGACAACGGCATATAATAAACTTATCAAGAAAATTGGGGAACTGAAGGCAGATGGCAGTGTGGATGAAGAAGCATTTGCCGGTTTTAGAAATAAATTTGAAGACGCAATATGCTCAGACCTTAATACATCTTCGGCAATAACCGTTATATATGATGTATTAAGAAGTGATATTAATGATGTGACCAAGCTGGAACTTATAAAGAGTTTTGACGAAGTGCTTTCACTTGATCTCTTAAAGGACCATGGTAATGATAAGGAAGGTTCTGTGGATTCGGAACTTAAAGAATACATTCTTGCAAAGATTGAAGAAAGAAAAGCTGCAAAGAAAGAAAAAGACTTTGCAAAGGCAGATGCAATCCGTGATGAACTTGCGGCAAAAGGCATACAGATAAAGGATACCAGAGAAGGAACTGTATGGGAAATAGTGTGAGGATAGATTAATGTTTGAGGCAATGGAAAAGGCATTTCAGATAGGAGAGGTAAACGTTGCTTTATATTCTCCTCTGACACTTGCCTATATTGGCGACTGCGTATATGAACTGATTATAAGAACCAATCTTGTAACCAGAGGCAATGCACCTGTTAACAAACTTAATAAAAAGGCAAGCAACCTTGCCAAAGCATCAACCCAGGCACGGATTATTGAGTCAATAATGGATATGCTGAGTGAAGATGAAGAAGCAGCATACAAAAGAGGACGTAATGCTCATTCCTGCACCAAAGCCAAGAATGCATCAACCTCCGATTACAGAAAAGCTACCGGATTTGAAGCATTAATCGGCTACCTCTATCTTCAGAAAAAGTTTGACAGGATTATGGAACTTGTAAAAAAAGGATTTCAGGAGGAACATATCTCATGAGATATACAGAATTCACCATTGAAGGAAGAAATGCAGTAATTGAAGCATTCAGATCAGGCAAAACCATTGATAAACTTTACGTGCTTGATGGATGTAAAGATGGACCGGTAATGACAATTATCCGTGAAGCTAAAAAGACAGACACAATAATCAGATATGTTGACAGGGAAATTCTTGACAGATTATCAAAGACGGGTCATCATCAGGGAGTTGTAGCCAATGCGGCAGCATACGATTATGCGGAAGTGGAAGATATTCTGAATGCCGCAAGAGAAAAAGGTGAACCACCGTTTGTTTTTATACTTGATGGAATAGAAGACCCTCATAACCTTGGAGCAATAATAAGAACAGCGAACCTTGCAGGAGCACATGGTGTAATTATTCCAAAAAGACGTGCGGTAGGTCTTACGGCAACTGTTGCAAAGACCAGTGCGGGAGCACTTAATTATACACCTGTTGCCAAGGTTACCAATCTTTCCGCGACAATAGAGGAACTCAAAAAAGAAGGATTATGGTTTGTATGTGCCGATATGGGCGGCGAGACTATGTATAACTTAAATCTTACGGGACCGATAGGACTTGTAATCGGTAACGAAGGAGAAGGCGTCAGCAGACTTGTAAAAGAAAAATGCGATTATGTTGCGTCAATCCCTATGAAGGGTAACATTGATTCGCTTAATGCATCGGTTGCAGCAGGCGTTCTTGCTTATGAAATAGTCAGACAGAGGATGTAATATATGGCAATTACTGATACTTACAAATTACTTTCTGATGAAGAACTTGTGGCAAAATATCATTCAGGTGATGAAAAAGCTGCAGATTATCTTATTGAAAAATATAAAAATCTTGTAAGAAAAAATGTGCGTTCATATTATCTTGCAGGTGCCGATAATGAAGATTTGCTTCAGGAGGGCATGCTTGGCCTTTTTAAGGCAATAAGGGACTATAATCCGGATAGAGACGCATTGTTCATGACATTTGCTTCGTTATGCGTATCAAGGCATATAAGGTCCACAATTACAAGATATAACAGAAAGAAAAATGGACCACTCAATTGTTATGTTTCTTTTGAAGAGACAATTAATGATAATGGATCCGATGAGGATATTAAGCTTGTAGATACGTTAGTAGATGGCAGTATGAAAAATCCTGAAGAGATGATTATAGCGAAAGAACAGGTAATTAAGATTCAGACCTGTATGGATAATGACCTCAGTAAATTTGAAAAAAATGTAGTTGAACTTTACATAGAAGGCCTTAGTTATGCTGAAATCGGGGAAAGATTGCAAAAACCTGTTAAGTCAATAGATAATGCCATACAGAGAATAAGAAATAAAATTTTAAAAAATTGTTGAATATATTCTGCAAATATGGTACATTTGTTCATGAACTTGCTACTATGGCTCAGGAGGTAGAGCGTCGCCTTGGTAAGGAAAACATTAGACCATATTGAAACGCTCATAAATCCTAATAAAATCAGTGGTACAATAAAAAATCTACCACAGTTTCTACCACAACCAGAAAACAATTTGACAAATATAATATTATTTTGTATACTTGCAAAGTAATGATATATTATTTATGCTACTATAGCACAGGAGGTAGTGCGCATCCTTGGTAAGGATGAGGTCACGAGTTCAAGTCTCGTTAGTAGCTTTGTAAAATAATAAAAAACATTTCATACACATTTACCAAGAAAAAACGTAAAAAAATGGGAGACACCAATAATAAGTGTCTCCCATTTTTTATTTATTCTTCTTAACATTCGATTCAATAGTTGTTGACAACCAAATTGAAAAATCGCCGTATATTTCTTCAACGGCTTTTTTGCCGTCTTCTGTTATAAGTTTTGTAGCAATATCAATAGCTTTCTCTTTAGCTATAACCTGAGCTTCTTTTGTAAATTCACCAGTATTTTTCAAAGCATCAACATATGTCTGTGATACATCTAATACTGCTTTTGTAACTACCTCAGTAGCAGCATTAATATATTTTGTAAGTTTAGTGTTCTTTATCTTTGATGAAAGTTCACTAATTTTACTTTTTAATAAAACACAAAGAAATGTGGCAACTGCTGTGCCACATCCTGTTACAAGTATGTATAATAATTTCACTAAAATATCTTTCATTATATTTTTTCCTTTCTTGTTAATTATCAGTTGCATTTAATACAGTAGTAACAATAGTTGTCATATCTAATTTATCCTTAATATTATCTGGCATAGTATTTAACATTGCCATAGGCAATTGAATTTTGTGATCCGATTTACACATTATATAATATGCAGTTGAAGATATGCCTAGTTGTCCAATCCACGCTGTTAATATTATTGTGAGATTAGTCAAGTCATAAGGATATATTATAGAAATTTGACAACCCGTTTCGATAATGGTTTTTTGTATATTTGATACATAAATGTAATTTTTAATACTACATATAATAAGAAATATAACAATCAACAAAGCGATTAAATAATCTGCAATAAGTATTTTTTTAGAAAATTCTTTTTTCTTTTTCATATTTATTCCTCCTGATTCTCAACAGGTAAACTCATTACTTCAGGATATAATTTTTGATGATATATATCATCACCACCACATTTTTCATATCTTTTTCCACATTCAACAAACGTTTTTAATCCACTTAAAGTCACAAATCCGTTTTTCATAAAAGTTTCATGTAATCTATATAAAGTAGAACGATACGAAGCAACAATATCGCTTTTTCGTTCCTCTTCATTTTTTATAATGGTTACTTTTATGTCGTTAATATTGTTGCATAATTCATTTAATTTTTCATATTGTTTTTCATCATGTTGTTCTAATTTATTTACTCGTTTTTCAAAATTTTCTCTTTCTATAATTCTTTTTGTTTTTATTCCAAATTTTTCACAAAGATATGAAATTACAGAAATTATTTCTTTTATTGCAAACAATAGAACAAGTACAACAAATATTACAGTTGTCCAACTTGCAGAATTTTTAAATAATTCTTGTATTGCATTCATGTTTTTCCCCTTTTTAAAAAGGTTGGATTGAATATCCAACCTTAATTAATCAAGCTGCTTACCATTTTTATCATAAATATGGTATCCTTTTGTTTTGTTTCTCGACCATTCGTTGTAAGCTAAAGTAAAGGAATGGAATGAACCTTTACTTGATTTCTCGTTGGTAAATGAAGTCCTGACTCTGTAATAGTCATTACTTGAATTTGCATATGCGGAATAACTGTAAGGGGCAAGTTCTCTTTTAACAACTATCTGTTTAGTATTCGTCAACTTGACATTATCGACATAAGCCTCTACATTATATGTACCATTTAATAATGAAATAGGATATGTATCGCTAAATCCCACCTTGTCTGTTGGATAACCCGCCTCCAACACATCCAATCTTGACTGATTAGCTTTTAAATTATAAAGGTAAAAATTCCAATTACCATTAAAAATCTTAATTTTAACATTCTGACTTCCTCCATAAGCCCAGCCAGAAATAAAGATCTTATCATTACCATCCATTTTTGCAACGTCAAGATAACCAACAATAGAAGTAATACAATTATTACCTGGTAAATCTGAGTTGATAAATGATTCAGGATTTAACCACTCAAACTTTGTATTATCATGTAAAGCTATCATTGGATTATTAATCTTATATTTTCTGACTTCAAAATGAACGTGTGCTCCATAGCTATAACCTGTATTTCCCATATATCCTATAACAGTTCCTTTAGATACTTTCTGACCCTGTTTAACAGCAACACTTGCTAAATGGGCATATAACGTTACATAGTTATCCTTATGCTGGATCATAACATAATTTCCATAGCCCATTCCTTCTGGATCATGGACACAGTTCGTTCCTGTCATCCTATCCATTACCTTGATAACTGTTCCGTCAGTATGTGCGATAATACTATCACACTGGTTAGTTTTCTTTACTACATCAACACCTATAGCCCATCCATTTCCAGAATGAACCTTATCATAGTGCTGTCGGTAAGACTGCGTGATCTGATTTTCTCCTGTCTTTAAAATTCTTGATCTTGACATAATTAAGTCTCCTTTCCTTTGCTTTATGCTCATGCGATATCTACAGAACCAAATTCTTTAATGTAAGCGTCTACGTCTTTAATTCCGAGATATTCCTTGACTTCTTCAATTCCCATAGGTTGTATTCCCTCACTCGAAGTTCTGAAATACGCCTTATTCTTGGTTTTATATAAGGCTTCCATATTCCCTATGTAAACAACTTCTGATGTTGTTGTATCGTATAACTTTTCATTGATTATTGCTTTCATTGCTTCGCCTTTCTAACCAATTTTGAATATCAAGACACTATAGGTTCTATAACCAGGAACAGTAACAGTTGAGCTAGCGTCTTGGCTTTTTGCTACTAATTCAAAATTAAAACTTTGCTCACCACTAACACCAAAATTATGTACTGCAAGCACTCTTTCATAAGTGGTTGAATTTGTACGTGCAGTCACAAGTGCATCGCCGTTGGCTAATAATTCAATACGGCTAGTGCCAGTATTTGTTGATATTACTGCCGAAATAATCGCAATGTAAAACCCGTGAGTAAGAGTTGCGCTATCTTTCCAAAGCGATACTGAACTACCTGTTTTTGACGCTCCTGCGCCATAATTATTAATACTGAAAATAGACTTGCCTCTTATTTGAGTAGTTGTATCTTTTAACCCTTGTAAGCTCACTTGCTTGTCCGTTCCATAATTAGCTATAACGTCACCAAATGATTTAACAGTGGTGGCTGTAAATGTATTATTAACATACATTGGTTTGGTAAAAGAAATGTCATCAAGATCTGTATTTATATTTAGCGTATTTGTTGTACCATCTGCACTACTTCCGCTAACCTTGAGTATGTCGGCTGTATTTCTCTTTCCTCCACAATATCCATTAAAAATGAATGCTTGTTCTGCATCTGTCGTTCCATAATATTTCGTTGCATATACTCCCGTTGTACCTATCAAATTTGGAGCAGTGAATTCTCCAGTCGAAGGATTTGCTTGAAACTTTGTTGCAAAATATGACGTTGTTGTAGTAGCGGTAGTTTGACCAGTTGGAGCAAGTAATAACGGATAAGAAGCATTACTTGTTGTTGGTGTTTGGGTAACTTTCGTATCTGTACCCAAATTTGTACTTGTACTTGAAATAGTAATCTTATCGTTAGTTGCATCAGGTGTAATTGTTATATTTGAACCAGCAACAAGAGTAAGTGTATCTGTTGGGGTGTTTGCAGCAATATTGATAGAATCTACAAGTACATTGCTAAACGCATTCTGGTTAGCTTGTGCGTTACTTGGAGCATGTGCAGTTTGCGAATGGTCATAAGCAATCTTACCTCTGTCTCCACGATAAGCAGTGGAAGATGTCTCTCCTAATGCCAATGTTTCACTAATTACTACAAATGCACTGCCAGACCATCTATATGTTTTATTTGTAGATAAATCTATGTATATCTTACCAGTTTCTCCTGTGACTTTTATGGTATGAGCTGAATCGGTATAAAAATTACTACTATAATAATACCCCTCAATTACATCATCCACATATGAAGGCAACTGACTGGATGGTACTTTACCGTTTTCATCAAGTTCTGCAAGACCGTTTACACTCCCTTTAAGAGAAGTATTAAGTTTAGCATTTAATTTCGTATCCATTTCAGTCTCAGTATAATATCTGTCATCATGTGTATGTCCATTACTTGATTTGCCATCTAACTGTGTCTGAATATTACTTGTAACACCATCAATATAGTTTAATTCGGTAGTGGTTGCTGTAATACCATCTAATACATTCAATTCACTTGCAGTAGCCGTTAAATCAGAAATATTGCTTACAGTATGATTGTGTGAATTGTCATTTACACTAACATTACCAGAACTATCTACCGTAATATCTGTGCCAGACTTAACAAGACCAAGTGTAGAAGAAGTAGCAACAGTAGTTTTATTGATTTTCTTTGAATCTAAATCACTTTCTGCATTTTTTGCTCTTGTCGTTTCATCAGAAATAGCTTTATCTATAGAATCTGCTTTAGTCTGTAAGTCTGTTCCATCTGTCATCTCTACAGATTCACTAGAAGTGGCATACGACAAAAGCTTATACTCACCGTCTTGCTTAACATATCTTTCGGCTTTATTAAATTTACTTGCCATAAAATCCTCCTTTCTTATAATAGTCTTGTCCAGTAATCGCCGTCCCTCTGTTCGGTTGGTGGGGTGTCAGACAAAATCTCGTAGCTCCACGAATCTGCTTTCATTAAAGCATTTTCAAGTGCAATAAACTCATTTGTAGAAGAAATTTCATCATCACTGAAAGGAGCTTTTCTGACACTTATAACGAAATTCATTGTATGTAATACTTGTTCAGAATAGCCATCAAGTAAAGCTAATTCACATTCATGTATTCCATCACAAGCCGTCATCTGGTCAGTAACATCTATCTGTACCGTTCCATCTTCAAGAACAGTACAATCGTTGATTACATACGTTCCGTCTTCTTTTTTGCACTTAATTCTCGGTTTTATTGTATTATCTACGAAATATGGTCGTCCATTATCTGCTACTTTAACAATAATTGTTCTAATATTTATGTCATTCTGCTTTACTATTACAGACACATATCTGCTTTTAGATACATCAAGAATTATATGTTTTACAATGTTTTCTAAAGCCATCATTCCAATCCTTTCGTATTTATATTAAGAAGAGTCTACTGTTCTACAGCAGACTCCTCAGATTTTTGTAATGCCTGTTCATACTCAGCTTTTTCACGTTCAGAAAATGCAACGGCATTATATTTTACTTCATTATATATATCCTTTATAACCATTTCTAATAATGTGGGATGTAACTGTACGCTATTAATTGCATTAACAATTACATCTTTCGCTTCGTTTAAAACCATAGATACTGGTTTATTAATTGTATTTATATTTTCCATAATTTCCTTTAACTCCTTTAAATTTATTTTTATTATATGCTAGTATGCCAACCATCACTTGCTAAACCGTAAATGGGTACACTACCACCGTAATCCCATACTATTAAATAAAATGTATATCCACCAACAAAACAACCATTAGGATATAAGCCAAGCGTTCTTTTTCCTTCTGCTGATCTACCTCTTAGTGAACCGTCTGTTCCTATTTCCCAGTTACCAATACTGCCTGCTGAAATTGTAGTAGTCCCAGACGAATTAACGGAAAAAGCACTTCCAATAGAAAAGCTACCGCCAGTAACATAAAGCTTACTACAAACAACCTTTCCGTTATGATAAACTCTATACGGAGCAGAACCAATATTACTTGTGTCTGCACCAGCAAAGAAAGCAATTTTACCATTTCCGTCTGCAATAGTAGATGAGTTTAACATTCCACATCCTGAACCACTTGTAGAGGCGTGAATACCATTCCCGTCTATATTTAAATTACCGATTGAACCATCAGTTGAATAAATTGTACCTGTAATATGAGCACCTTTTGCTGTGATAATACCATTTTGTATATTGATATATGCAGTATCAGAAGCATATTGTCTGATGCCATCTGTTCCGATGTATGTACCCACTGTAGCAGAAGACATAGAATCCGTTCCGTTGTAAAGAGCAGAAGATTTTATTGTCCAACCACCGATTGTTCCAGAAGTAGAAGTAATTGAACCTGTAAAACTACCACTTGTTGCGGTTATTTTACCAGATATATCAACATTTGAAGCATATAACCCACCAGTTTTAGTAACACCAAAATTACTGCCAATTGCAAACCTTAAACCAGTTCTCGAAGCACCGTTAATTGTTCTTGTAAAATCAGAACTAGATATGCCTACTGCACCCGAAGCATTATTCGTTACAGATGTTCCAGAATAAATAGCAGTGGAAGAAACATTCCAACCACCGATTGTCCCACCTGTGGCTGTGATATTTTTTGTTGTAATTGTGCCTGATATATTAGCTCCTTTTGCTGTGATAATACCATTTTGTATATTGATATATGCAGTATCAGAAGCATATTGTCTGATGCCATCTGTTCCAATATAAGTACCTACTGTCTTAGATGTCATAGAAGTGGTATTGTTATATAGCGACTTATCCCCAATATTCCAACCACCGATTGTCCCACCTGCTTTTGCATTAATTTTACCTGTTAAAACCAAAACTTTCCCATCATAGGTAAGATTTTTACCTGCAAAAGAGAATGTACCATCGTTAAGGTTAATATGTGTTCCAGTAGTGGAAGAGTAGTTTTGAGAATAAATATCTCCACCTATCATTTGTGAGCCATTAATCACTCCTGCCGTCACAAAATCAGATGTAAGACCGTAATCTGTAAGTTTAACTAATACATTGTCTACATATTTATAGTAATCATGTTCTCCGAGTGCCAAAGAAACATTTTTCCAATTATCTCGTGTAAAGCACAATAAATTATGAGTGAATTTCGCTTGTTTAGGACTATAATCACCCTCAATATCATCCCACGTTTTAGCTATAAGACCTTGTTTTGTTAAACTTATTTCTTCATTAACATTATTGGTTATTGCAATATTTGCACTGTTCAATCCCTCTTTAACAAAGTCTATAATGGTATTATTAGCATCATTTCCTTTTTCAGCCTGTTTACTTACATACGAAAAATTACCAGCCATAGACTTAGCAGAACTTAGAATACTTTGTACGTCACTTACATCATCATTTACCTTTACCATGTCGCTAAACTCTACGTTCAATGTTTGAATTTCCGAGAAGTTGAGTTCATAATGGATTAATCTTAATCTGTATATATCTTTATCTACCTGAACTCTAATAAAATTACCTAGAGCAAACTTATTAACAATTACTTTAAATTCTGGCATAAGCAGAAGATTATACAGAGTAGTGGAGATACTATGTTGTCTTGTAGCAGACTTAATTAATTCCTTTTTAGCAGTTTCTATAAATTCTTTTGCTTTTGCAATTTTCCCTGCATTATCCAAACCATCTGAAATATAATTGCTGTTGCTGTATTCCTGTTCTCGCCTATAAGAACAAAATTCAGTATATAGTTCTTCTCCGAGATAATTCTCAAGATTCAATGCTTCTTGTATCGTTCTTATTTTACTGTCTATTTGTTCTCGCTGTGTTTCTAATTCGTTAATAGTAGTTTCTCTTATAATTATCTCGTTATCACAAGCAACAAGTTTATTATAGTAAGAAACATATATATCATCATAAAAATCAGCACCTTTAGCAGCTTGGTTACAATGTTGAAGTGTATCTAAAGCTGTTTGTATTGCATCCTTGAATGAATTTAATCTGTTTAAACAATATAATTTTAATGCGTCTTTGAAGTTATCCAAATTATCAATGGCTAACACATCAAATATTGAACCATCTTCATCATCAGAATTTAAGTCTATATCCTTTGCGACTTTCTGTTTGAGGAAATCTTCATAATTATCATGAACTGTTATGGTCAATTTATCTGAATAAGCTATATCTTCCGAATCGCTGTAATTGGTTACTTTAAACTTGCCAATCCATTGTCCATAATTATAACCATTTGAATCAGTTCCTTTATAAGTAAAAGTGCTTTCTGATATTTCCAATTTAACATACTGAGTTTTTACAAACACCCTTGCATAATTCTTTACCGCATTATCTACAAGACTTGTAGTTGTAGATTTTGAAAGAGTTGACACACCAATGGGAGATAAGTTTGCCACTGTTAATTTAGTAGCTTCTTGTTTTGCGATAGACTCAGTATTATTCTTATCATTACCGGCATTATCACTTCCATTTTCATCAGAGCTGTCCCCTGGCATCATACCAGACTCATAATATGAAATATTATCTGATACATCATAAAAATCTTGTACTAAGTGTTCATATTCTTCTGTATAGCTTACATATAACTTATCATATGATTCAATCTTTGAAACCAGTTCGTCCGACATATCTTCTTTTTGTTCATCGGATATGTAATACAAATAGGAAGTTCCATTCTGATTTAATTGAGTAACTATAGCGGTCATTTCATCATCGCCCGCTGTTAGTTTAAAACAATTCTTAATTGAATCCACATCGGTTTCAAATTTTACACTATCTGTCAGGTTTTCTTTATTTACAATAATAGTAGTGTCTTCCCCGAAGTAATTCAGTAAATCACTCCCACATTTAGGACAAACATTATTATAGTCACCTCTGTAACCACATTTTTTACAAGTAGTATATAAATCGTAAACAGATATGCTTCTGTCTACACTATTGAATACGAATAAACAATTAAACTGTTCTGCACATTCCCCTGTAAGAAAGTCATATATGGAAGTTCCATCTATACTAAAACTTCGTTGTAAATCCCACAGACTTTTATCCACATATTTAATTGTATAATCTTGTGCTTTGTCTTTTAATACTCTATGTAATAGGCTGGCTTTAGGATTATCTTTATTATAAAATTTGGTAATAACATAATCGTCCCTTGCAATATCCGCATCGGTATTGATTTCAGTTCCATACAAATTTCTCTGGCTTAATTCGGCTTCACAGAGGGAAGTACCTACAATGGTTTTCACTGCGTCTAACTTATCATCGTAAGATACGGTTATTTCAAAATATTCATTGAGTTCTTTAACCCATACCAATTTAAGGTCTGTAATCTTATCCCAGTTTTCTTGAATTTCTTCATCTAATTCCTTATATATTTCAAAAGATAATTCATCTGCCCCATTAAGATTTTCTTTACAATTAACTGTATCTCTTTTAACATTATTCAATTTGCAAATGTGAGTATAGTTCTTTGTAGATAAGACAAAAGTAAAATCTTCTACATTATTATTTACATCAAATTTTAATACGTTTGCACTAAATCCCATTACTTACACCTGCCTTTATATAATTCCCATTTTGCAAATAGGAGAGTAGGTAAATGTGATTTTGCATGGCATATTAACTGTGAATATATTTTCCCTAACTTCGTCCGATGTTCCATACCCATATATGTCCTTAATGTAATTACATAGTCTTGGGAAAACATAATTAAAATCATTACACAATTTAGGATGATCTGCCGAAGAGGTAATAACTTTGTTTTCCACTAAGGTAAAAATTTCTCCTGCCGTGCAATTCTTAATAGATGTCACTCTATCTTTTTCTTGAGAATTAACTAATTCAAAATTCCCTCCATTTGTTATTTCTATGGTCATAGTAGAGGGGTATACGAAACCAATTTCATCCGAAATATCATAAAATGAATGTTCTAATCCATTTGTACTAAATTTCATTGTATATTCAATATCATCATAAAAACCAAATGGGGCATCTGTCTGGAGTGTTAATTGAAGACCAATAATATCACCACCATATGTAATAGGATTTACATTGAAAGAAGCATTATAATATACTTCTGCAAGTTCTCCATCTTTATAAACTGCCCTGAATTTTTTAAACTGTTTCCTGTTAAGCCATCTCATAAGCTGGATAACTTCTTCCTGTGTGAATGAGTTGACATCAGGATTTGAACATCTATATTTACAAATCTCAAATGTTGTTGTATATACTTCGTCATATTGAGCAGACATTAACTTAAATTTATTTAATCCTGTCATGGGAACAGTATTAAATGTAACCTGACTGCCTATATTAATTGCCGAAACACCACCATCCTCTAAGATATTACACACTATACATCCATAATCAGATAGTCTCTGATTGTCATATTCAAAATCTATTAAATTCACTTATTCACCCACTTTCTTATTGTTTTTTATTACTTGTTATCGTTTTTATTCCCGTATACCGTATTCTGTATCTTGTCCAAAAATCTATTGTCCTTTTCTTTGGCTTGAACTTTCTTGGCACTTCTATTAATGCTCTTTAATACAGAATCCATATCTTTTTTATATTTTGTCCTTAAAGTTTTTATCTCTTTAAGTTTGTCTTTGTATTCACTCTGAATTTCCTTTACGTTTTCAATGAGTGCTTCATACTCAGATTTTCTGTCTTCTAATTCGTTGATTAGCTGCGTTACACGTTCATATGCTTCTTTTGGAAGAATCTTTTCCAGTTCCAAATCAACAGACAGCTTATCGTTTTCTTCCCTTAGGGTATCTTTTTCCTGTTGCAAATCATCTATAATTTTTTGCTGTAGTTTTACCTTTTTCTCTATATTCATTTCGATTCCTCATTACATAACAAGAGCCAAGTGTAGACGCATAGCCCACACTTGGCTTGTTTAATTAGTATTTATTTTTATTCAGACTGTTTTTACCCAAAGCATTTCCAAACGTCATGCTCTGCACAACCTTTTCAAAGCTTTTATCTTTAACCAGTGCATTCTTAAATTCATCATAATTTGTCACATTAGGCAGAGTAATACTCAACTGAACATCGTTATTAACCGTTCCATTTGTTGACCTATTTGCTTTAATGTTTGGAATAAGGGCTTTATTCAAGAAGTCCATAGATGCATTAAGAGGCTCTAAGTTATTGATAAGGGTTTTCCAATCGCCCATAAGTGGCAGTGGGATAATACCTTCACCTTTTTCAAAAGTATTGATTGCCAAAGAATTATCATTATTCCTACCAATAATATTTTTAAGTTCTCCGATTACACCACCTTGGTTATAGCCTTTGATTTCCCTGAACTTTTTAAGTAAAGCTACGTTCTGATTGTAACTTCCTGTATAAGCATCATTACCGATTAAGTCTTTGTAATACTTCTTTTTAGCATTAAACGACCAATCATAATCATAAAACGCCAAAGCATCATCTATACTGGTTTTACGGTTAAGTTTATTTTTTGGATAATAGCTTTTCGCATATATGAATTTATAATCCTTGTTACCGTTAGAAGATGATGTGTTTTTAGTCGTACTTTTAGTTGTACTAGGAGTAGAAGAAGTAGTTTTTGATGTAGATTTCTGGGTCGTACTTGACTTTGTACTATTTGTAGTAGTAGCACCATTGGAAGCGATTTCACTCTTAGCCTGTCCTGCAAGTTTATCTACCATGGTCTGTACATTTAAAGCTATACCATTAATCACCTTAAGTACACCTGAATCTTCATTTGTAAATGATTCTATAAAACTACTTACAGGGCTGCCATCAGAAAAGATTTTACTCATTTCTCCGGATATAAAGCTTCCAAGATTATCAGTCTGCTCTACGAGAGTATCTTTGATAAGTGTCGCATTTTCATTCGTCTGATTTATAATATCTTGCATAATTGCTTCAATATTATTCATACGAGCTTCAATCCATTCTTGCGTATCAGAAGACAACCTATCAAGCATCTGTTCTTGGTCACTCATCCACTTATCATATTCAGCGTCCTGTAAATCTTGTTTTGCTTCCTCAAGGTCTACTTTTATCTGTTGAATTTTAGCCTGAGTTTCTTCAGAATTATCACCTTCATATGCAGATAACTGTTTCTGGAGAGAAGATATGTTCTTTGTCTTTTCGGCAATACTTCTTTCATAGTCGTATAAATCTTTCTCAGCATCTAACTGTTCCTTACGTTTATCTATGATTTCATTCAAAGCGTCCAATAACCTGTTATAGCCTTCCTCGACCATATCTATGATAGCTTGCTGTTCATCTTTGGCAGATTTTACCATATCTCTATGAGAATCAATTAACTCGTTTCTGCGTTCAATTAACTCTGTATCGCTAGAATCTTTCGCTAACAGCTTATCAATCTCTTTGATTTCATCTGCATATTTTTGTGCTTGCTTTAAGTAAACATCGTAGTTAGTTACATGTAATCCTGCCGTAGAAATACCAGAATCATTCATTTTTCCGTAATCATCATACAAGTCTTTATTACTCATTAAGTCGATTAAATAGTCAGCTTCCTCTTGAATTCTGCCAATATACTGCTGTTTCAAATCGAATACTTTCCAATCTAAATCACGCATATTGTTGTCAAGTTCGATAAGCTGAGTATTTGCATCAATAAGAGCCTGTTCAACTTCCATGATGGAGTTCTTCATATCATACCAATCCTCGGAATATTGCTTAATATTCCCATTCGCCATAGCTTCATTAAAAGCTTTTACAAGGTCTGTTCTTTTACTTTGTAATTCGGCTATGTTCTGATTCTGCAAATTTTTTAAAGACTGATAGTATACTTTACTTACTAAATGACCGTCAGTTTCTTGTTTACTGACTAACGAATCAAGTATTCCTGATTTACTCTCAATAAGACTGATTGCATTATCGTAAGAAGAAGCAACCATATCAAATTTTTCTTTGAAATTATCAGCTATTTCTCCACGAATATCTTCCATAGAATCTAAAGCTTCAAGATATTTTTCGTACAGCTCTGTATACTTGTCTATCTTTTCTTGAGTCTTTTCATCTATTCCGTCTTCAATGAGAATTGCACCATTCTGGATTTTGTTTACATAATCTGCACTTAATCCTACGGAGTTGGCTTTATTAAGATAGTAGTTTGCAGCTTGTTGCTGAATATTCAGTTCTTCGGTGAGTTTTGCAGTTTCACTCTTAACAGCACCAATTCTTTCTTTCCATGTCTTGTATGTAGCACTTATTGTTTTACCTATGTTGGTAATTAATCTTTGAATTCTTGATACTTTAGTTTCAATCCAGTCAGTATTTTTCTCTGAAAGTTCTTTCTGACGATCTTCGCCGCCATTATAATCAGGAGCAGTATATGTATATTGTCCTAAACCTCCGAATAATGCTTCAATACGTTTTTTCGTATCTTCTTCGGCATGTTTATAATCTGCTTCTGTATATCTGAATCCCGTATATGCGCCAGTTTTAGCTTCATAGTCCCTCATTTCCTGCTCACGTTTAGCCATCTTTTGAGCTTCTGTATCAGCTAAACCATATGCAGTGACTAAATCTTTTAACTGTTTAATTTTTCCACTTACGTCAAGACCACTTTTATTATAATTGATTTCTGCAAGTTGAAGTTGAGCTATCTCTCCTCGACAAATATCAGAAGCATTTGCTTCTCCCAACAAAGAATTTTGCATATCAAATGACTTTGAAAGAAATTCATCCATAGTCATATTAAGTTCTTTTGTAACTGTGTTTTCAGCTTCCTTTTTTGCATTAAGCTTATTAGTTACTATTACATCAGCATTAGTAATATTATTTGCTTTTAATTTAGCAATATATTCTTCTTTATTTGCTTCTGTAAGACCTTCTAATGCGTTATTTTCTTCTATATAGTTGGCTGTTAATCTTTCTTCTACAAGAGCTTGTGCATTTGATACACCAACAGATTTAAGCTGTTTTATATACAAATCTTTATTTGTTTCATCCAGTTTTATAAGTGCATCGCTATAATTAAGATATTCACTTACAAGTTTATCAAATGCTTGTTGCATTTCCGACATACTATAAGTACCGGAACCTACTATATTAGTAAATTCTTCGAATGATTTTAAGTCTTTCCATGTGTTATCAAGAGACATAATATCATTAATATCTACGAATCCTTTATCTCTTGCTTGTGTATACAAATCAGAAATAGAGGAAATTCCCTTTGTTACATTAGAAAGTTTTTCTTGTGCCGTTACAAGATTATTTATTCTTTTCGCACAATATTCTGCACTTAAACCTGTGTCGTCAATAAGCTTTTTATAGTCTTCGGTAGATTCTAATGTTTCCGGAGTTAATTCACCTGACTTTGCTAATTCAAGAAGTTTTTCTTTTGTATCAGCGAAAGTAGAAGAGTTCCAAACATCAGAAAAAGTAGTTTTATTCAATGTTGAATCTTCAACATATTTCTTCTCAGCCTCAGCAGCACTATCCGCAGCTTGAACAATTTCCAACCACTTATCAATTTCTTCCTGAGTATTGATAGAATTCTTCTTGAAGAAATCAGTAGGGTCGTAACCATCGAATTTATCCTTTGTATCTTCAATAGCTTTATCATATTGTTTTTGTAAATTGTCAGTCTCATCAATTTGTGGTTTTAAAGAAACAACTATAGAACTATCTTCACCAAAGAAATCTCGAATTTGCTGTAAATAATTAGCTTTTTCATCAGGTGTTAATTCTGTGTTTGTAAATACTTCTGAAAGTGCTTTTGAAATAATAGGGTCGTCTTGAACCTTATTAATTTCAAACAAAATATTACGTCTTAAATATTCACTAACATAATTCCAATCATTCTGTTTATCTTTTGGTAAACTAGAAAAATCAAAATTCATAATCATATCTTGAACAGCAGTTTGCAAACCACTATCGTCAATTTGATTATAAGTAAATTCTGACTGTAACCATGTATTCAAATATGAATCAATAGAAGATTTTTCTCCTTCTAATTGTTGCTCCGCATACTCAAGATTTTTTCTTGCATTTTCAAGTTGAGATGTAAATGCATCATTTATATCACCAACTGCACTTACGACTTTACCGCCTTGTACAACCGTTTCTTCGTATGTAAGACCGAGAGTTTCTAACCAATTTTCATATTGACCTACACTCATAGTGCCTTCTTTATTATATCCATTCAATAAAAAGCCCATTTGAATTGAACGTCCGTTATCTAAGTTACTATAAGCACTATTTATATCATCAAATTTCTTCTTTGCAGATTTTACATCATATGTTGCTTTACCCAAGTCTTTTACATAACCTTTATAAACATCAGGAAATTCATCCATAATCTTTTGGTTTGCAAGGTCTTTTTCTTTCTGAATTAAATCGTCTAATGAGCCAACAATAGTGTCTACATCGCCAGATAAATTTAAAATAGCATTACCATTGTCATCGTATCCTTTTGTAAGTTGTGGAAATACACCTGCAAGTTGATTACTTAAATCAAGAAATTCTTTGTATTCGTCTGTACTAAGTGAGCCTTGACTTTGACTTACCTTTCCAAGATTTTCAACTTCTTGTGCGAGTTCAGCATATCGCTGTTTTGCATTTTTTACAGTTTCTGTGTTTGTTTTCAAATCATCATTAATTGATGAAATTTTGTCTTTAGCTTTTTCTGCAGCTTCTGTTATCTTTTTGGAACTGTTGATCCATGTACCAAAAGCACTTACGACTCCTGTAATGATAGTAGAAATACCAAACGTCAATGCTGCGTTTAAGGCAGTAGTAGCAATAGTGAGTCCAACAGTTTTTGCTGTTGAAGCAATAAGAGATACGCCATAACCACTCAAACTTGCTTTCGCCCCATTAAGTCCTGTTAAGTAAGAACCAAATTTTGTATTTGTCAACGATACAGCAGTTGCAAAATTCTGTTGTTCTTTTTGACTAACCGCACCTAAAGCGTTGTACCGTTTCATGGCTTGTGTTATCTTTGCATATCCTGTTATATTACCTTGTAACGATACAGAATATCCAGTCATTGAAGCCTCTAAACCCTTTATTTGATTTAAGTAAGAAGATAATGAATCATCACACATACTTAGAATACTATTCCAATTTTCAGATGTTAAAGTATTAGTCTGTATGCAATCGTTGTAAATATCAATTATATCTTTTGCATCCTTAAATGGTGTAATAATTTCTGAATTTACAGAAGATGCCGTTCCTGCAAACCAAGATTTCACTGTGTCTTGTTTGAATATCGTACTATTATATGGTATACTTATTTGAGGAGTATATATTTTGATGGATTGGAGAACGATTTATGAAAAAACAGAAATTATTTATTTTATTCTTTTTTGCAGTATTATGTTTATCAGGATGTAGTAAAACTGAAAAAGACAATTCATTTGATACAGGCTTATATGGAACATATTCAAACAATATTGAAGCCCCAAATATAGATTACCAACTAAAAGTTTCTCATACATTCAACGAGGATAATACCTATCATGGTAAATATTTTGAAAAAAGCAATGGTGAAATTTTAGATGATTCTGAAAAAGAAGCCAAAATTATTACAACCGAAAATGTTAATAACGACATAGAAAAAATCACAACTGATGAAAAAAAGATATATTTTTCTGGAAAAGTATGTGAAACAACTGATTTTTATAAATATAAAAATATGCTCGGAAGATTTTATAAGACAGATGTTCCGAGTGGTAAAACATTTGATTTATTCCTAAAAAACGAAGATTCAGATGTAAATGAAGGTCTTGCGTTTAATAAAGATGGTCAATACCATTATTGCACCAATTACGATAACTGCACCGATGATAGCAGTACATTTACAGAATATAAACATAAAGGTAACTATATTTATCAAGCCGATTCTGATGGTAATTGGACTATCTTGCTTTATGTAGTTGATGATGGTTTATTTGCAAAAGAATATACTAAATCACAAAAATAGGAGAGAACACCAATGCCAATAAATAATAAATCAAAATCAAATCAGAATCAGCAGATTAAAAAGTAGAAGAGTAGTGAAAAATTATTGCATAATAAAAGACACCATAGTTGTTGAACGATGCACCATTTCTAAAAGATCGTTTAAGTTATTACAAACTTATGTTCAGACTGTACTTGTTTGGTAATTAATGGTAAAATATAATCATTAAATGATGTGTCGGAGGTATGCATATGAATAAATTATTTTGCCCATTAACCATTGGTGATTGTAACTATAATTGTGTAATGAATAACAATTGTTTTGAAGATGGCGATATACAAAATTGTATGTTAAGAAGTTTGATTGAATCAATTATATCTTTTGCAAATGGTATTTCTGTTGCAAACAAAAATATTGACAATCAGTTAGAAAGTATAAACGATAACACAGGAAGCGATCATTCGTATTCTTTTGAAATTAACAATAAACTTGATTCAATCGAAAATCTTTTAGAAAAACTTACTCAGAATAGACAGTAAAATTCTTGATTTTTCCTTCAATTACTCGAAGCAAATCAAAAGCTTGACTGTATGTAAGTTTATTTGAGGTGATTTCTGTAATTATCTTATCTGATAATGGAGAGATTACCTCTTTTTCAAATTTTTCATTTTCAAGTTGCGTTTTAACAATATTACTAATCATTTTATTTTCCTTTCATGTGAATTATATTTACCAAGCAGACTCTGATGTATCCAGACCATTTTAAAGGGATATTTAGGCGATATTTGTCGATGGATAAATACTTGTATGACTTATAACAAAAAATTACAATAATAGCGAAATCAGGGGAATTTTGGAATATATAAAATTCAATTGTGAAAAGGAGGATCGCTATGTCAAATATAATTATTGAATCAAAATATCCAACAGACCATTGCTGGCAAACAGGAAATTATACAGATAATTGTGAATGCGAGTTTTGTGAACATAAAGAAGAATGCAGCGGATATAAAGAAGATGACGATTAAACAATAAAAGAGCAGGAGATTAGTACTCTTCCTGCTCTGATTCTTGTTCACATCCAATATTAATTTCGGTATTTGAAACATTTTGAAAATGTGTTTTATTGCTATTTGAGATATTATTTTCTTCTAAGCCATTCATAATTTTTTTGAAATCAGTAGTCCATTGTCTTCCTAATACGTCATGTTCTTGCGTATGTAGAATAATTTTTGTAATATTTTCATCTTCTTTTGTACTGAATAAATACTTGGTTATTGTTACAGGAATTACAATGATTGTAGAAACAAAACTAACCATTGCTGTTATTAAAACTGGAGTAGCTTCTAATAGTTGTTCAATGTCGGCAGAAGACATATATTGTTTAAACAGTGAGTATGTAATATTTGTTAAAACCAATATAGAAATTATAATCATCAAATAGAAAGACCATTTAAAAAACTCTTTAAGTATATTGCGCACTTTTGTTACGCCGACGAAGTGTGATAGTAATTTTGTATATTCTTCGTCTCTATGACTTATTTGTTCTTTTGTATTTTTTCTAAATGTTTTATCATCTTCTGTATTGTTATCATCTCCTGATTTATCATCACGCAACACATCCAATAGAGTTTTGTATACTAATAATTTATCTTCTGTTTTCATGTCAAACTTTTAACCTAGAATGGTTATATCCTCCACACGTTTTTTAACTTTATTTTTAGTTACTTTAAACAGCCTTGATAAAACTGCAACGGTGAATACCTCATCTCCATTTCCTATTTCATTTATTGCATTATAATACATTTTAAATTTATCCAGTGGCATTAGAAGACTTCTTGCAAAATAATCTGCTTCTAATTCTATTTCATCCTCTCTATGATCCGTATCTCTATGAGCGTATATTGGGTAACCATCTTTTTTATGTAATATAAAATGCCCATACTCATGAGCAGTTATAAATCTACTTTTTTTAAAAACAACATCTTCTTCGTTATCGGGATTTTTAAACTTTGTATTTACCATAATAATTCGTTCTTTATTAGTTTCATCGTTATTAACCAATAGACATCCTGTGGTATCAATATCCATATCTTTTGGCTCAACAGTAAATCTATCTTTTTTAACTAAAGATACAATATCGACATATGGAGATTTTTCAAAATTAACATCTTTTAACAACGATTGAGTTTTGCTTTCTATAAATAGCATTTTTTCCTTGCTTAATTTATTCATAAAATAATCTCCTTTTTTCTTTTGAATATTAACAAAATTAATTATATTATTTTCCATAATTGCTACCTCACATGAAATATAAAATAATTATAATGTTAATAAAGCATAAATTACTATAAAAACAAATTGAAAAAATAGCACATAATATCACAAAAAGTTGGAAATGTCAACATTTTCTTTCATTTTTTGTATTTTTATTGTAGCATAACAAGTAAAATTTGTCTATAAAGTTTTGTAAAAAATACTTGACAAATAAAAAAGTAGCACGAAACTACTCTTTTTTGCTTAACAACTCTTTTACATCATCAAACGTTAAATTCCTTTTATTCTCAACTATGAGAGCTGGTCATCACGACTGTCCGCTATTTTATTTATTCTCTGTTTTGTTCCATCTTATCCACCTCTAGGAACTGAGGGGTCAAACTGATTTACACGAGATATGAGATAAGTTCACATCATTTAACATGTCGTGCCATGAGTACGGAATGCATATTATAGTAGCATCGTTTCATATAACTACTGCCAACGGTTGTCACTCTCTGAGGGCTTACCATTTTAAAGGTCTATCCCTGCGAACCAACTGAATTCATGAATTTTTACTGTACCTATTTAGTTTCCTTATAATAGGGTAGTATCATGAGTTTTACAGCCTTCCTCGCATATTGCGTCTTCGTTTATCGTATGTATAGCATACTTATCATAGTCCAAACTAACGTATCCGTTAGAAACCCTATGATGTCGGTACGTTCAAAACAATAACAATGATTTGATTAATACGCCACTAACGTATTAATGCCGACATTTTTAAATGATAATGCTGTGCCAATTCCTGTAAGAATAGTTGGCAACAATCCAACTTTATCTACAAAATTAGTAGTGCTTTTAAGTAAGGTAGATAATAAATCAATTCCATTCTTGATAGTTTCGGAGTCGATTATTTTAAACCAGAACTCCTGAGCACGGTTCTCTAGCTGTGCCATTTTGCCATCAATACTATCAAGATAAGAGTTTAATTCTTTTTCCGCTGATCCCATTGCTTCTTCTGAAGACTTCTTAACAGCTTCAAGCTGTGTCGGATCTTGCAGTATCGCTGAAGCAATATTTGAGCGGTTTTTACCCGCTAATTCTTCAATTAAAGCTGTGGCATGATTTGTTCCCAGCTTTTTATCTTGTTCCTGAATTTCTTTGTAAACCTTGGCAATTCCAAGAAGAATTTCGTAAGTATTTTTATAATTTCCATTACTATCAAGAATATCAAAACCCTGATAATTATTAGAAGCTACGGCAGTATAATCTTTGATTATCTGTTGTTTCTTTGAATTTGTTGCTTTTACAAAAGCATCTACTTCCTCATTCATTGCAGAAAGTTCTTTTTCGGCTTCTTCTGTACCAACCAGTCTAAGAGAAATTGTACGTAAACCTGCCGAAACACTATCTGCGTCCTGAATCGTTGCATTTGCTGTAGTTACTAAACTTGCAGCTTCATCAATCGTGTTTCCCATAAGTGAGAGAGTAGCTGCTGATTTTTGAAGAGCAGTGGCTAATTCATCTGTTGATATTGCATAGTTATTACCGACCTCATTAAGTTTATCAACAATAGTCATTTTATCTAAGTCTTTATACGCTTGCCCCATAGAAACAAGTGACTTAGTTGCATCTTCAATATTATCAAATTCAGATACATTCAAGAGTATATTTGCTGTTTTCGCACTTTCAGAAGCTTCATCAAGCGATTCGCCTAATCGCATATAATCAGCAGTGCTCTCTTGTATCTGCTTGGCTGTTGTACCTACTGCATCTGCCGTATCAAAGGTTGTTGCTTGATAATTTTTTAAACTTTGTACAGTTTCATCAGATACTTTCCTCATTTCTGTAAGAGCCGTATCAAACTCTCTGATTACTTGAATACCTTCTCCAACATATCTGAAAACATCATTAACTCCAAAATATGTACCAAATGCACTAGCAGCACTATAAAAAGCTTTTTCCTTAATGGCATCCCACATGCTCTTACCACCACGACCAGCATCTTTTTCGGCTCTTACGATAGCTTCAACTTTACCAAGAATTACATCAAGGCTGGCACTTGGATTTCCAGATTTTATTTGATCATACCAAGCTTTAATATCAGCTTTAGCTTTTCTTGACATTTTGCTATTCTCTTTTAACATCTGAGAAATTTTATCCATTGTTTTTTCTGCACCAAGCTGTGTATAACCTTTTTGAGCAGCGGTCATATTCTTTATGGCAAGAGTAGTCTTTTCGAAATCTTTTCCTAATCTTTCTACGTTAGCAAGAGATTCTTTATTTATTAAATCAGGATTCGCTTTTAATTCATTAATAGCTTCTTGATATAACCTTAATGCTTCTCGTGCTTCTTGTACTTTACCTAAATATTCAGGACTCGTCCAACCATCATCACCAAATTTATTAATAGTTGCCGCATATCCGCTAACTTTACCTTGGTATCCACTTAATTTATTATCATATCCATTGAGTTGTCTCTGTTGTGAAGTTTCAATTTGTTGAGTTGTTTTTAATGAGATTTTTTTTAATTCATTAAGACGCTGTTCAGAATTATATAAATCAGAATTATTTTTCAGAATATTAGTAGCAGTAAGATATTGTTCTTGATAAGTCTTTTTCTCTTGTTTAAGTTGTTCTATAAGTTTAGCATTGTTTGTATTAGCAATTTCTTTTCTAATTCTCTGAATCTGTTTCCATGCTTCCAATTGATCTTTTGAAGCTTGATTAACAGTAGATTTTCTTTCAGACTCAGTAACCTTCTCTTTTTCAGCAGAAAGTTTTTGAAGATTTTTTATCTGTTCTTGAATAATCTTATTTTGATCTTGATATTTTTTACTATCAATATGACTCGTCCAAGCAGTAGTGTTACCTTCCTTATCTGTACTATATGAATGAGTATATGTACGCACACCACCATTCTTATCACCAACTTTTGTTTGTGTTTTAACGAGGTCATTTTGTGAATCATAAAAATCTGTAATTTCTTTTACAAAAGAAGTTGATTCATCAATAGAATCAATTATTTCAGATTGTAATTCTCTTAATGCTTGCTCAAGTTCAGTTTTATTTGATACTTTCTTTTCATTATCATGATTTCCAGTATCATGGGCTTTATAACCTTTCTTTTTATACTTCTTGACACCAGAAGGTTCAGCAATTTCAGAATGACCACCTACTAAATCATTATTACTTTTATCAGCAGAATCCTTAACCTGTTTGTTAGCTTCAACAAATTCCTTTTTAGCATCCGCAGCCTCACGAGCAGACTTAGCAATTTGTTCCATTAATTCTGCTTCAAGTTTCAAAGGATTTTCTGAACCATCAATAGAAGATTGGACACCTTCGTTAGCTGTAGCAAACTCTTTTTTCGCTTGAACAGCTTCCTCGGTTGCCTTCTCTACCTGCTCCATACCTTCTGTTTCAGGTTTGGTATCAGTAGAAGAGTCAGGAAATGCGTCTTTCATTCCACTTGAAATATTTGATTCTTGTGAAGTTGCAACAGTAGTAGGAGTTTTAACCTTTGCTAATTCATCTTCAAGTTCTTTAACTCTATTGGTAAGTTTCTCAATTTCTTCAACAGAAGCATTGACATTCAATCCATCTTTAAAAGCCTCAGTAAATCCTTTGGCAGAGTCAGAAATCTCATCAAGTTTAGAAACAATAGTGTTTAACTGCTCAATAACACCAGATAAATCAGTCTTTCCGAAAATGTTCTCCAAAGGATTTGTGCCACTTGCAGCTTTCATTTCGTTAAAAGTCTTTTTTATCTGTCCCATCGCCGCAGAAGCACGATTCCAATATTTGTCATCTGTATCAATCTTTAAGATATCTTGACCACCAAACATTTTCTTTGTTTCTTCACGCATATCTTTAATAAATTTTATATATGCTTGAAGTTTACTCATTGGAGTGTCAAATTGATTTATGTCAAAGTCGAAAAACTTTGTATTAATTATTGAACCACCAGCACTTGACATTTTGATATGTTCGAACAATCTTTGATATGCTTGTAATGCATTAGATATCTTGGCTTGAGCCTTCGCTTCCATTTCAGTATCAGAACCAAAATCAATATTCATATTAAGCCCAATACCTTTAACACTAGAACTTAAATTATCAATAGCAGATTCAATATTAGCAATAGTTTTTAATAACGGAGATAATTCTTCACCATCACCGACATCAACTAAAACACCTTTAATAGAGGATAAGCTTGACTCAATACTTGTAAATAAAGATTCAAGTTTTGTGAATTGTTCAGTATTGAAAATTTCTGTATTCTTAGCCTGATTAGTTTCATCTATTAATTTCTGAAATAAAGCGGTGACTGATTTGAGAGCTTCTTCATCTTGAAAGATATTTCCAAATATAGAACGCTGAGAATCGGAGAGGGTAGTGTCTTCACTAAGATTTTGTACTGATTTTGCTATAACACCATTAGAAAGAATATCATTAATTTTATTTGATGTTTCCTCTACCTGTTGAAAAATAGAATCAAGTTTTGCGGAAAATGCTTGTAATTGATCTAAGCCGAATGAATTACCATTTGATTTAAAACTTTCTTCCAAAAGATAACCATATTCTGTTTTAAATTGTCTAATAGCTTCCGAAGCAGTAAGAGTTCCGTTCTCTAATTTTTCAAAATATTCAGCAAATCTATCATTATTAAACCAATCATATCTATCAATTTTATTTACATCTAAAAATTGATTAAATGTCTGAGTAGCTTCATCACGAATATTTTGCATTTCTGCTTTTAACCTGTCTAGTTCATCGAGTTTATCGGCAAAACCAGAACCAACTTTAAAATTTTCAAATTCATTTCGTAATTCTTCATTAGCATTTCTTGCATTGCTTAATTTTCTAGTGAGTTTTTCTACTTCACTTTCTAACAAGCGAACATTTTGCTGCAATTCACCAATATCAGAACTTACACCGAAATGACTAAATAATTTTTGAATATCTGTTCCATACGCTTCTAGTGTTTCAAAAGAATCAAACGCTTCCTTAAATCCTTTTACGGAAAAAGCACTATCAATATTACCAGCAACCTTTTGGGCTTCAGCCATACCCTTCGAGATTTTATCAAAATCAGGTAAAATATGTGATAAGTCAGTTCCAGACATAGCCTTCAGAGCATTTGTTACCTTAATTAACTCGGAAGCATTGTCCTTAGAAGCCTTCTTTTGAAAATTATTATAAGCATCGGTAGTAGCGTTTATTAAATCTTGTTGGGTTTTCCAATATTTTTGAAGATTTTTATTATTGGAAATTTTATCAAGAGTGTCTGCAAATGATTTTAATTTATCTTCACCATTGATATTAACAACAACTTGCTGTTCGACAGTGGGTGCTTTTAATTTTATTTCGTCAGCCATTCTATACCTCCTATATGTCTATTTTTATATTTGATTTATATTTATTCCATATATTTTCATAATCTTTTTGATATTCTGTCTTTTGATATTGGTCTATTCTTCTTTTAAAATCTTGGAGTGGTGATATTGAGGCTTTTTCTGCTAACTTCCAACCAGATAAAATACCTTCACTGTTCCATATTTCAGGCTCCCAAGGTGACGTTTCCCCATTATATTCTAAAGTTGGATATGACCAAGGAACTAACATTCTCCCCCTATGTTTAACATTTGCTCCACCATGCCAGCCTTGTCTAAATACTTGATCATAAAGACCATTTTCTCCTGCATATCCATTCCTATAAGAAATTAAAGACGGTTCAAACCATATACTTAAATAATCAGTAGCTTTTTTAGTTTGAATTAAATCATATAAACTTCCTCGCCTATCATAAAAGGGATCAGGGTAGCTATTATAAAAATCCGTAATAGTATCTTTATATATAGTTCTTATCTTTTTTTCTGCTACATCAAAATATTCCGAAAAAGACTTTTCTTGAGCTTCTTTCACCGCTTCTTTTGCTTTTTCTTGTAATTTTTTTATATATGATTGATAAAATGAACTATGATTATTCGACATGTATTTTTATCACCTCCAAAATTTTCACTATTTTTTCACTAAAATAGGAGAGCAGTATTACCACTCTCCACAAGAAAAACCCTATACGCTTTGACACGCATAGAGCCTGTTTATAATATGACCTGCACCTCAATAGAGATACAAGAATGAAAGGTATATTTATTTCTTCGCCAATCTGTGATATAATCCTATTTGTAGGTACTTACATTTTTATGTAACTATTAACCCTATTCGAGTACCTTTTGGTACAGAAAGGCGAAGGTGATATTTATACTTCGTATACATTTACATACAGCTCAACTCTACCAATTGAATCTCGTGCCAACCACGAAAGGAGAGAAGTATGAGCGAGGCTGTTCAGGTAGCTTTCATTTCAGGATTCTTTAATGTACTTTGTGTACTGATTGGAATTCTATTCAGAGATGAAGACTAATAAAATCGGATAGGAGCTGAGTTTTGGTGACGACCATTACTCGAACAAGGAAAGTGGAAAAGTCCGTGGCAACCAGTCACGGCTTTTCTGATTTTATAAGTTCAAACACCTCAAGAAATTTGAATTTCCTATTCGTCAATCGGTTCTAAAATAAACGAATATGTATTTTCGCTGCGAGAAAATGAAAACTCCTTAAACCGATAATTATAATATTCTGCAACATAATTTCCATCTTTACTATGGTCTACTGGATTTATACAAATTCCATTTTCTATAAATTTTTGAATAGTGTAGTGTTCCACATACGAATTATACAAAGATGGAGAAAATAAATATCCTTCAATAAATATATTGTTATTAGGCAGTAATTCAAATTTTGAAATCTGCACTAAATTCACAGGTGTATCAACTTCCGAAAAATGTAAAGCAATATTTTTTACTCTATCTGTAACAGTTTCACTTCCAATTCTACAAAATTCTTCGCATGGTAGTACTGTGTCATCAACTATAATTTTTCCTAAGTGTTTATCCATACTTACACCTCTTTAAATCCACCATTCTTAGCAAACTTATCTAAATCTTCTTTTGAAATCTCATCGAGTTTCTTACTTACAACGTCCATAAGCGGTGTAAGAGTAGCTTCACCAAGAGTTTTAAATCTGTCTACCTGTTCTGTAATAAAACTATGAATCTCATAACGATTCGTTAATACATCATTTCGTTTAATTGAAAGCAAATGTTTAAACTCTGCAATTTCTTCATAAGGAATAAGCGGAGCAGTAGTATCATCGCCAACAAGGAGAATATTGAATAACCCAGACTTCTTCAACTCATCATATTCCTCGAAAAATCCTTCAGTCTCAACGGTAAGATTGGTGTAGTTTTCAATTAAAATTCTTGTCATTAAAAGATATTCAGCAGAAGAGTTTACCTTAACGTTTCCTGTCTCTTTATCAATCATAGTTGCCTTCAGTAAGTTACTGATAAGCGCATCCTTCTTAACAAATGACACATAAGGTATGATTTCAAGATTATCTTCGATATACTGTTTCTTCAATGTATCATTAACACGATTATTGTATTCCTTGCAAAATGTTTTGATTGTGATATTTTTCATAATTCCTTTTATCTCCTTTATTTGTTATTCTTTTTCGCCTCTTTGCGAAGCTTCTTTAAAATGTCATATTCCACCCAACCACCATATTTGAGATTTCTGCAAATAAACGTAAGATTGGTTTCTGGGTACTTAGCCCACATCATTTTTCTTTTTAAAAGTGACATACTATCTGGATTACCCTTCACGTCAAAAACCTGTAAAGTTCCATCAGACCAGACAACATTAAAATCACTTCTATATTTAATAGGTAGAATTGTTTTACCTTTATATTTAAATTTATCTTGAAGAACATATTCTACTTGGCGTTCATATGATAATATTTCTCTACTTTTCATCTTAGGTTCTATATATTCTTGTAAAAATCTAAGCTCAGTAAGACTGTCATAAGTTACACCTTTATATGTTCGATTTTTCTTACCTTGTTCTGAAATATCTACATGATATTTCGATTTAGCTTTTGCTATTTCCTTTCACTCCTTTACATAACAAAAGAGCAACTTCCGAAGAAACCGCTCTTTCTTTTAATAATATTTAATTGTTATTTAACCGTCTTAAAGTTTCTACACATCCTTTTAGTGTTTCACAAAACTTATTTAATTCGGTAATTTCTTCTTCACCATTTAAGGTAATTCTTATACAACTATTTATATCTTCCTTATTTATTCCGATAGCCAATAAAGTAGGGGAGGGTACTAAATCTCCACTTGTGCAAGCACTTCCTGTTGATACTTGATGTTCGTTCATATCAAGTAATGTCATTAATGGTTCACCCCTTATTCCCTTAAAACAAATATATAAATTATGTGGTAATCTATGTTCTAAATCAGCACCAACTAAATATGAATTTGGAATATTATTACTTATGTAATTATAAATATAGTCACGATTTTTAGACGTGATAGAAGAATAATCATAATTCTCAACTGCTTTACCAAGTGTAGCAATACCTATTACATTTTCAGTCCCCCCAAACAATTCCTGTTCCTGTGATCCATATATAAGTGGTTCAAGTTCTATAGATGATTTTTTATATAAAACACCAGTACCTTTTAACGCATGAATTTTATGAGCACTAAATCCAAGCATATCATAATCAACATTTTTCACATCAATAGGGATTTGACTTATTGAACCAGTACAATCAACATAAACAATAGCATTATAGAAATGACACATATTTATAATTTCTTTAATATTTTGAATAGAACCAATTTCAGAATTTGCATATTCTAATATAATAAAATAATTATCATGCGTATCTAACCATTCTCTCAAATCGTATATGTCAATAAAACCTTGTTTATCAACTTTTAATGGATATGCTTTTTTAATAGTTTTAACGCATTTGAGAATTGATTTGTGACAAGTTGGCTGATATAAAACCGTACAATTTTTTCTTTGTGTATACCCTTTAATTGCTAATGTATTACTAGCCGAGCCACCCGAAGTAAAAATAACATCCTCTGGATTAGCATTAATAAATTTTGCCACATTGTTTCTAGCAGTTTTAATTATTTGTTTTACATTAATACCTGATTGATATAGCGATGATGGATTCTGATATGTGTCCAAAAGAGATATAATATAGTCCTTAACTTCTGGGTTTAACGGAGTTGTAGCTGCATTATCAAGATACATATTTATTCCTCCTCGATAATTTCATAAATAATATTTATAGGGATAACAACTAAATCTATTCCTGTATTTTGTTTACATTCTTCACATATATTATTTGCCACATTTTTACTTATAAATTTTGTTGCAGCTACTATATTGTCAATTAAGCAATAATTACCATTTCGTTTAGACATAATATAATTTGTTGGAATAGATAAATCTGCTATTACATATTTCTTAATTTCTTTTTCTTTGAATTTTCTCATTTTAATTCACGCCTTTTCCAGAGAATGTATAAGTCTTTACTTTCCTTCCTAGAAAAAACCATTATTAATTTATCTCTTAATGTTTCTTCCCCAGTAATCTCATCTATAATTACATCAGTTGTGGTGTACATATCAATTGGATATACGTCATGTTTAATAAAAAGCTTCTGTTGTTTCGGATCTTCTACACGAGCAACATTATTCAAATGATATGGTTTTCCATTTAATTTACTAATTTCCATTCCTTTTATTCCTCTTATTAATGCCGTAAAAAATAGGGAACAAGTCAGTATTACATAACATGAAATGTTCCCTATAAAAATCACTGACATTATTTTTTGTTTATATTTGTATTATTTGTTACTTTTTTTCCAATAGATTTATCTTCTTTAGGTTTTCTAAAAGACATTATCTCTGTAATTTGAGCTTTCGTTGCAGGAACAATTGAATCTAAATAAGATAAATCTAAGTTATTCATTTTATTATAAGCATCTTCAATTGATATTTCCTTATCTCTATATGCAACACATATTTCATATATATCATGGCAATTCTGTCCGTCAAAAATTGCATACCAAGTAGGCTTACCTACATCCGCACCACAAGTAGGACAGTAATGATAGGAACGTCCACAAATAATACATTCTCTATTATTTTTTATTCCCATTATTTTCCTCCGATTAAATAACAGGGCAGAATATTCTACCCTGTATTATTTTTAAGAGTTAATTTTACTCTTCATCATCACCGCACATTACAATTGTGTAAAGTTCCTTATCAGCAGAGCAGTATGAAATCTGCATATCACCCTTATAATCAAGTGTACCTTCTGTTGAAAGTGTAATACTTAATTCAGGTGATACCTGGAATGAAGGTATAATTATGTAGCAAGATCTAAGTGTATCTGGTTCGCATGGATCAACAGCAAGAGCTTTAAGTGTAAGCTTAACTGTTCCAGGGAATTTATCAGAAGCATTTGTAATCTTAACGGCATTCTGCGCTTTTCTTTCAAACTTAACTACAAATCTATCTGCTGTTGAATCTGTAGGAAGTGTAAGTTTGTTACCTGTAAGAATAAAATCTGTATCAGATGCTGAACTTGAACCAAGTTTATAAGCCTTACCCATTGCACCATTATTACCAAGTGCATTAACACGAACAGAACCTGCTACAAGTGTCTGTTCAGTACCATCTACAAGGTCTATACTTGCTGTTCCTTTATTAACAATAACAATTTTTGGCATCTGAATCATAGCGTCTGATGCACCACCAACCTGTTTATCTGTACCTGATGCAGCACCAATAACATTAAGGTTAATCATTGCGTTTGTAGCTGTAAAAGTACCAGCTTTACCCTGATAGAATTTCTTAATAAGAGAACCTTCAGCAGATTTAGCTTCTTTTGATTCTGCTGTTGTTTCAATTGTTGCTTCAGAAAGCTGTGTAAGTGTATAGAGAAGCTCACCTTTTGAATTCTCTGCTGTAGCTATCTGAATACGGTCGATTACTAAATCGTCTAATGTAAAACTCATTATTTTTCCTCCTTAAAATTGTGTTTTTGTAATAAAAAAAGACCTAGAAAAATCTAAGTCCATAAAAATAAACAAATTAACGATGCACTACATATCAATAGTTGAACGCATCCAATCAAATTGTTTTTTATCAATTTTGCTAGTGTCAACCATTCCACTATAACTACCTTTTAATAAAGCTGTGGAATTTTCATATATTTGTAATCTTTTAACACTATCCATAAATTGATACATATTTATTTCTTTTAATTCACTTGGTTTATATTTAAAACCAGGATGATTTACTAACGAAGATATCATTGGTAATAAGAATGAGTGCTCTATTTCATCTTTTTTTTTCTTTTGCTCTTTTTCTTTTTCTTCATCTTCCCATATCATAGCTTCTTTAGTAGCTTTATTTTTTGCAAATTCATTTTTAAAATGAATATTGAATATTAAGCTAAGATATTTTATTATTTTTGTATAAGATAATTCATCTATTATTGGCAAATCTTCAATATTATTAATAATAGGATTTCCAAATTCATCTCTAGGAATATTTATTAGTAAATCAATATTTTTTACTTCATCGTGTATTAATTCAAACCATGATAAATTTAAATCTCCAAAAATTAACTTCGTTTCATTAGGAGTGTAAGCCTTAATTAAACTAGCAAATAATTGAAAATTTGAATATTTATTCCAGTCTATACCGTTTCTCCATAATTGAAGTCTCATCGAAGTTGTATTCGCACATAATGTTGCAATGACTGTATAAAATTTACTATCGCCATATTCGAGAATGTCTCCTATCGTTGGAATATGAATACATATTTTATCAGTGACCCAATAATCCTCGCCAAAATACATCTTTAATTCATCAAAATCATAAATTGACTCAAAATTATCCAACTAAATACCACCGCCTAGCTTATTAATAACAGTAGAATTTTTAGTAATACTATTAGGCATAGTAGCTTGGAATATAAAAGTGCGAACAAGATAATTATTATCAGTTATACTTTCCTGATCAGATATAATCATACATTGTGTTCCAAATATATTTGTCCAATTAATTTGTTCCTGAATAATTGCAGCCAACAAATCGTGACGTGGAATACCTGTTAATTTATCCACACGATCATTGCCGTGGACAAACACAGTAAATTTGACTTGAATATATTTTTCAATAGCATTATATCTTGGAGATTCATTAAAATTTACTTGATAACATATATAATGTTTTACGTCTGTTTGGGTATCTGGAATAAATAAAAAAGGACGGATATTTGATTCGCTATCAAAATATCTATCCCATTCTCCAAGAGGTTCGCCAGTTTCAGTATCCCAATTTATATTATCCTCATCATCAAATAATTCTGATTCAAGTTTAGTTTCGTTAAGAACATAAAGAAGTTCGGGGCATCCCCTAAGTTTCTTTTCAATTTTCTTTTTAAACCGAATAGTATCATTATCAGGTGTTTCTTTAAATGCCCTAAGTTTATTTAGCATATCTTGTTTAGTAATCATTTCTACCATAAAATACCTCCTATTCAGCTATTTCGAATTGAAACTTTTCGCTGTTTATATATCCTTGATGTTCATCAAAGATAATACATTGGATAAACATGATTTTGCCAATAACAGAAGTATCATTAGGAAACTTTACTTTCTTTTGGTTGTATTCTGTACCAGCTCGCCATGTAACATTACCAGTCCAGTCTTCATTATCAATAGAACAAGTCCATGTAAAAGTTGCATCAGCATATTCAGTTGTAATATCTTCATTGGAATCATTGAATAGATTTACTGTAAGATTTCTATAAGAGCCACCTACTTTAATAGTTGAAGTGGATGCTGAAATTCTTGCTGTAATAGAAGATGGAGGAATAATTGGAATAGATGGATCTGTTGGAGCGATTTCTGAATCGAAATACGAAGCCCACATACCAATAATATTACCATCAGAATCTTTTTCAATGTAATCCCTATGTTGGTCAAAGAAATCTTGATATAAAGTTAATTTCTGAACCCCAAGTGGTTGAGCATTTTCAACCTTACTGATCTGCCATGCTATTACATTGTCAGTAAAAGAACTAACAAGTACACGCATATTCTTTGACGACTCGTATGTATACCAAATTTTCTCAGTAATTGGATTTAATGGTAGCCATACTTTATCTTGGTTTTCTTGCGAAGTAAATCGTAAATCAGTCCAAAGTCCAGAATTATAACTAGACTGCATTTTTAAAACAGACCACATTCTACGCTTGATTTTTTCTGTTCCGTTATTCTCAATCCACATCAATTCATAATTACATTTAAGAATTAAATACTTTGGGAATTGATTTGCCGGTTCAGTACGAAGAATCATCCATTTCTCATAGATGTTTTCATCATTTGGAATATCAATGAATAAGCCGATAAAATTATCATTATGATATTTTTTACGATAATCAGTTTCAAAATAGTAGAGTTCGTCACCTTCAGAAAAATGTGTTTTTTGTGTTGGTTTAAACTGGATATAGTAATCTACTTGGTCTTTATCCATAGACTGATATGACTTAACGATAAACTTTGCATCTATGCGTGTTTTGGTTGTATTCTCATATGTCATACCTTCAGCTAATCGTGGCTGATTATCATGGTAGAAGTCATAGATATAACAGATTTTACTTTGGATATCGTTGTCCCATGTCCAATTCATTATGTCATCAGACTGTTCCTTATATATCTGACCAATCGTTTTAGCTCCGTTGTTTTTGGCGTTTGCGACACGCCTAGCTGTTTGTAGACTCGGCATCGCTTACACCTCCCTCAAACATTGCTTTTATATATCCGTGAGAATCTAAGATTGCCCTACGGAATTTTTTGTAACTAAAATGGTCGCTCTTAAAATTATCCATAGCACCTTGTAAAGTTGCCATAAGAGTCACCATAAGTCCGTTATCATTAAATAAGGTTTTTGTGCCACCTAATTTAAACATAACATTCTCAAAGAAGACGAGAAATGCTTCATCATCTTCAAATATTTTCTCTTCAATTGTCTTGTCCTTGTAGAGCAGTAATTTGTGAATATCACCATGCATTGCACGAACTGCTTCATTGATTTGCTTGTCTGTAAAGTCACCATATATGTATTGCATATTACGACTCCGTATTAATATAGGAATTGTACATATATCCGTAATCACGAATACGTTTATTTAGTTCGGTTTTCATGGAATCAAGACGGTCAATCATGTTTTTATGATTGTCGAGTAGCTTCTTTTCTTCCTTGCCGCCTATCATTACTGATGTATGCATAACAGAATCAACTTGTGGTTGTAACCACTCAATCGTCATTCCAAGCACAAGAATTCCTACGACAAAATTCATATCAGCCGTTTCATCTACTGAATTATTCAGTGTGAAATCCAATTGTTGAATTTCATCATCGAGTGTGAGAGAAGAGAATAGTCTACGCACCCTTGGATCAGAGATTACATTGCTTAATCGCTCTGTATAAATTTCAAGCAAATCGTTTTCGTCAAGAGAGAGTTCTTTCGGATCTGAAATTCGTCCTCTTGCTCGTGAAAAAATTGTTTCATATGGAAGCGTCATTGTGAGCCTCCTTTACTATTCCTGAACTAATGTAAGTAACATTTTTGTACCAAAAATTTCATCAAGAGCCTTAATTTTGTGAACTGAATCAAGTGCATGAGATTCAATCATTGTAGAAGCAATACCTTTAAGGGCTTCCTTTGCTCCCTTTGGAAGCTTTTTAATTGTTTCTGACATCTGTGGAACAGGAAGATTTAAAATCTCATTTAAGTCACTTGTTTCATACATAGACTCATATAAGTCTTTTACAGACTTATTCTGTTCGACAAAATCTTCATCCTCAATAATAATTCTTGGTGAATAAATGTTTACATCTTCACGGGTTCTAACGAGATAAATTAAATCTCTATATTCAACATCAACCACATCTCCACAATCAGCCCAACTATAAAGAATATGTGAACGTGCTCCCTCGATATAAAGTCCACCACTTACTAATGAACGACATGGAATAGTATCTTCGGGTGAAAATGTTTTAACATCTTCTTTAACTTCTGTAGTTTTTGTTGCCTTTTCTGTACTGTCAGTAGTAGCAGTAGTTTTCTTTGTATATGCCATTTCCTTTCAATTCCTTTCAAAAATAGGAGAGTGGATTGCCACTCTCCGTATAATCAATCTATAAGTAAATCTTACAGATCCCACTCACCATGATATCTTGTCATAAGAGTACCAACACCCATACGTCTCTGTACCTCATAAGACTGCATATCATCCTTAGTAGCACCCTTTTCATTTACTTCAAGTTCTGTCTCACCATAATCAACAAACTTAATAAATCTATTATCAACTGCTGGCATGATGTAGAGTTTCTTGTTATCTACGATAGGAGTAGCAAGAGTCTTATCTGTAAACTTCTGTGGAATCTCCATAAGAGGTGTTCCTTCGTAACCACCGATAATACCTGTATTTGCCACAGACTCCTTGACTGAATTAGCAGGATCAGCCCAATCAACCTTTGTGAGTGCGTTAAGAGCCTTTAATGCTGTCTTTGTACCCATGATAACAACACCGCTTTCGTTAGCTGCACCAACCTTCTCAATAATTGCATCAAACTGAGCCTTTGTAGAATCTCCTAATGCACCAGTACCCTTAAGAGTAGCAGGAACAGGAATAAGGTTTACACCATTAGCAAACTGAGAAGAGATAAGTGTCTGAACTTTTAACATATAAGCCTTAACAACAGCGTCTACAAATGCGCCCCAATCCTTATGACCTGTTAAGAAAAGACGAATATCTCCACCAACCTTGATACCATATACTGCTGTATCAACATGATAAGACTGACCAGAACCTAAACGCTGGATAGATCTTTATGTTTAACTTATATATTATTTTCCACAAATTGCCAGTGATAACCACCAGCTGTTTTTCTATTTCCTTTACATACTTCCAATATAGAAGTTGTAATTTTTAATTGTTTCTGTGCTTCAGCAGAACACTCATATATTTTATTTGTTTCAATACACAATACAGGTGTTAAATTTCTATATTTTGAAATATGTCCTTTTTGTGCTTCTGATATTTTCTGCCTTGCCTCTTTTGTATGAGTTTTACCATACATTCCATTATTTTCACCAAGAATTTTTGCTTTTATTTTTGGATTACTCCATTGTTTAAAAGCTCTTTTTGAAAGTTCTTCTTTTGTATTTGGATTTTCTTCGTAATATTTTTTTAATGATTGTTTTCTTCTTTCATTAGCTTCTTTAGAAACCGATCCGTCTTGACCGCCACCTTTATCGTTATATCCATAGTGTTCATCTAATGTTTTAAATGTATCTATGTAATATATTTCTTTTTCATCCAAATTCTCTTTTGAACATTTTTCTAATATGTAAAACTTAAAATTATCTTCTCCATATTTATTCCATGAATTTTGTAAATGTCCATTACAATGACAATTTCTATTTAACTCACCTTTATGAGAAGACCATCTATTATATATATTGACTGATTGCCCTATATATTTTTTCTTGTTTATTAAATTCTCGATGCAATAAATTCCACAAATAGTATTTTCTTTACTTCTCAATTGCATCATCTCGTTTCTATTTTTATGTTTTGGAAAATAATATTTTATTGGGACGTTGTTCCCAGTTGAGTTAATAACTCCTCATACTTTCATATGAGAACAGACTATATCTTCATCCAATTTTGGATGTGTACCATTTCCATTTAAGGGATTTTCACCCACTCACTTGAGCCGTACTCCTGTTGTTATATTTCTATAACCAATGGGATAGTCGTTGAGCGTTTCTCTATTCGAGACTTCGTTGCTGATTGCCCATTTTATTATTCTCTGTTTAAAAGAATAATTAGCATTTAGGATTTAACCTTGTGCCATTTAATCACTTTTTTCTACTTTCGTAACTTTCACGCTTGACTATATTTCATGTCTACGTTGTAGTGTGACTAACTTTAGGGGTTTCCAGCAGTTAAATACATATTTTTTCATGTAACTTACGCTACACGGACTCTACTATCAAAGTCATGTGAATCACCTGAAACCTTACTTACAGTAAGTAATACTTCATCATCAGCCCAGAATTCATTTACGTCTCCATCTTTCATATTCTTTGACTCAACATAATTGTTGAAAAACTCATTCTCAGAAAGACCATGAGCAATCTGAGTATCAATAATTTCCTCAATTACCTCGAAAAACTGTGTTCCTCTCTCAGAATTTAACGCTCTCTTAATCTGCTTATTAGAAGAGTCCTTAGTAAGTCCAAGGTATTCAAAACAAGCCTTTCTAATTGTGTCACTAGCTTCTGCCTTAGAAATTACACGATTAGAATCAGCATCATAAATTTCACGACCTGCACCGAGGTCAAACATAAGATTTTTTACACTTGTATCTAACATTTATTTATTTCTCCTTTCTCAAAAATTAAGCTTTCTTTGTAAGCTGCATAGCGGCAGTTACACCAGAAATGGCTTTGAGTTCAACACCGTCTTTAACAGCGATTTCACCAGAAAATCCATCTGCTGAAATTTCAACTACATCACCAACTGCGAGTTCATAAGCTCTAACTACCTGAGTAGGAGCATTTGTATAGTTGCTTTCTTTCTTAAATGTGTTGCTATATGTCTCCTCGATCATTGGCACCTGATATACAAACAAGGCATCTCCAGGAGTTACTACCTCTACATAGAAATTTCCATTGTTCGCTTTACCAACAACTTTTCCTTCAAATGAAGTAGGTGCTGCCGCTTTATAAAGATCTAACTCTACGAATTCACCCTTACCAACGAACCATCCGTTGTCTACATAAGCACTTGCTGCTTCTGCTAACTGAATGTTATAAATATGCTTTCCACCATCTCTTGCGAGAACCTTAGAAGGGAAAGCTACTGCATGTTTTGCAATACTAACCTGAATCATATTTTTTCCTCCTTAAATTTTTTGCATTAAAAAAGACACTCAATTTGAGTGCCACTACAATGATTTATATTTCTTGTTTTATTTGCTAAAAAGATTTCCGTAACGGTTATCTTTCTTAGACTTGTTTACATTAGCGAATACTTTTACAGTCGACTTTTTCTGAGTTTTCTCAGTGGTAGTTGCAAAAGTCTTCATATTAGAATCCGCATAGATAAGTTTTGCTTCCTTCTCTAAATCTTCGAGAGAGTAATTATCCATATTTGTATACAGTTTCTCAAAATCCTTATTAATAAATTTTCCTTCTTCATCTTTTTCAGAAATAGAATTAAAGTTTTCATTTGCGAGAATTTCCTCACGTTTTGCATGAAGTTCATTCTTTTCTACTGTCTCTTTGAACTCCTTAAGGGCAGCGTAGTTTGAACGCATAGACTGTAACTCTGCAAATTCACTATCTGTCAATAGTTCACGATGTAAATTGTATCTTTCTCCATCAAAAGCTACATTATCACCGTCTTTTGTATAGTTCTGACCGAAGATTTTATCACCATTCCAGTTCTCATATGTAAAATGATCATCATAAACAGCGTTGATAAAGTACCACTCATTATCAGCATCTTCGTATTCAGATAAAAGTTGGTAAAGTGCATATCTTGTATCTTCATGACTGATTTCATATGTACGAACAATCTTTTCAAAAGTCTGACTTCCTCCTTCATCACCATTTGGATCAGAAGTTCCTTCATCATTACCTTCTCCATCATTGGAAGGCTCACCAGATTCTCCGTTGCCCGAATTGTCTCCATCTGAATTGTCATCATCGAACATCTCAGCGAATTTTGCTTCAAGTTCCTCATCTGACATTTCTGCATAGTCGAATGTTACATCTTCAGCAGTCTTACCATATTTGGCAAGTAACTCTTCAAATTTTGTCATTTTGTTATTTGTTCCTCCTTCCTTTGATTTTTGATTTATATCAAAACTCTCAAGAATATTAGTTAATTTCTCTAAAGTTTCAACCAATTTATTGTCTGTATTAAATGTTACGGTTTCTGTATTTACAGCGAAATCTTCAATTTTAAAATTACTTCCTGCCATACCAGGAGATACATCCTTTGACAGAAGAGTAAGACCTGATACATAAAAATCATCTAACTGTAATGTTTTATTAGCAGTATTAAATGATAACTCCCTAATGCATAATTCCACCGAACAATCTACAGTTCCACGTCTATTCAGAATCTCAATAGCATCTTGACAATACTCATCATATAAATAACCATGCAAAACTGCACGATTTACGCCAGCGTCTTCATCATATTCAATAGTAGTCCTTGTACCATCAATAACACCGATAGGCTGTTCTTCATATACAACTTTGTCATTACCATTTTTATCAGTAGTCACATAATAATCATGACTACCGAAATCTAATTCATTATCTGAGTTGGTAGTGATATGTGCTAAAATTGGGCGAAAGTTTGCCGATGGGACATTTTCATTGAAAGATTCTTCGGAGATTTCTGACTTATTGAGATTGACATGATCGTGAAATGCACGACTGACGAATGGAGTAAGAGACTCTTTATGTTTATCTTCATCTTTAGAAGTTTTTTCAAAATTACCATTCATACGAACCATAAGTTCTTTACCGAATTCATTACTATTAAAATGAGCAAAATTGTTCTTTAAACAAAACTCATACAACTCATCAATAGACATAATTCGTCTTTTCTTCTTTTTTTGCATTATTTAACCTATTCCTCCTTTCTTTGTTGATATACCACTCAAAGTAGGGGAGTGGTTAGAATGTTAGCATGTTGCTATACTGAATTTTATTGTTTGTATTTTCAAAAGTGAGAGAGTGATTATTCAAAAATGTTGCCACGTTCCCATCTTGAGATACCAATTTAAAACCTTCTTTGAGAAGATTTTCCTTTGTCTCCTTGTCGGAGGTTTTAATAAAATTGTATTTCATATTAAGATACCTCCTTTATTTATTATTGAGATCATCATCTCTTGTGCGAAGTCCAGCATCTGTAAGTTCTGTTTCATCTTTTTCAGGCTTACCATCCTTATCATTACCAGATTGTGTGTATGACGTGTTAAACGGTTTAAGTTTCTCGCCAAGATTTAGACAATCTTCTTCTAAGAAATTCATAGCAAGGGTATCTTTCTCAGATACTCCATTTAATGTGTTATATAAAATCTTGTTCGGAAGTCCATTTTGACAAGACTCAAGGATTGATTTCTTAAAATCATCTTTCTGATAAATGGAAACATCAAAAAATTTAACTTTACAAGGTTCAGATATCCAACTAGATAAAAGTCGATTTACAATCGCTTGAATCTGTGGAATAAGAGTTGAAATAGAAAATGTAGAATCTGCAAGTACACCATATGTAAAAGCAATAGAATTAGATGCAGAGTTTAGGTTTAATATCTGAGCACCACCAGCAGTATTAAGAATTTCTTTTGTTGCTTTTTCAACCTTTGTTACATCACCAGTTGCATCGTCTGGAAAACTTATTTCATGCAATTCACCAGGAACAATAGCAGCAGAGATGTAGGGTGGTAATGCTTCTTCAAGCATACGATTGAAATACTGAATCATTATATCTGGATTTACAGCCCAATCATCTACATCATTACCCATAGTTTTCATTTCAAGCCATACCAATTTATAAATATTAGCCGCTTGTTGAACTGCCTGATAATCAGAAGCGTCCATAAGATCAATCAATGATAAGAATATAGGTGTAAGAACGGGAACGATGGTTTCCCAATCTTCAGACCTGAATTTAATACATACATTGTATTCTTCGGGAATTAGTTGGTATTTTTCGTTTGTACTTTGATATGTGTTCCACATACTATTGAATGGCTCTCCCCAATATTCCAATAGTTCGGAATTTCGCTTAAAATAACTCATATCCATTGCACATGCAAATGAACCATCAGGAAATACACCTGCAATTCTCATATATGATGGATCTAGCGGAAGTATAAACATTCCTTGTCCTTCAGTATAATAAGCACATCCATAAAATGCGTCTTCTCGAAGTGTTATAGATGCAGCTTTACGAAACTCATAATTTAATCCGAGAGTATCTACAACATCAACTGTTTCCTGATACTTTTGCAATGTTGATTTTACGTCATTATTATCTGAAATTATAAATGGGGGAACTATGTTACGAATAGATAAATCAATTTGATTTGCATAATATTTGCAAAGACGATAGTAGATTTCTGAACGATAATAAAGATAACGAGATAAACTTCTAAGACTTGCTTCACTAGAAGAAATATTTTTAATATAATCTTTTACATCTTCTTTAGAATAATTACTGATCGTTGTATATGTCTTAGATTTCTGAATATCTCGAAGACTTGTAATTGCACTTGTTGCATCTTCATAACGTTCAAGTCTACTTTTATTTTTCTCATACCATTCACGCATTTCATTTGCGGTTGGTTGTTTTGGAGTAGAAGAAGTAGTTTTCTTCTGTGAGTTATTTACTTTAGCAGGTGCATTAGAATTTGCATCTACTTTCTTAGGTCTAGGCATATTTGATAATGCACCTCCTTAATTATATTTTGCTTTACGGATTGTAAGCTTATTGATGAAACTTGTGACATCTTCAGTTGGTCGCTTTTTATTTGTAATGGCTTTTCTACGTTCACACATGAGAGCGTAAGAAGCCATACATGCCGTGTAAGCTCTATCATCATGGAGCTTGTTTGCCTTTTCTGGTGTAAGTTCAAACGAATCCTTTCCAGAATCACGCTTTTTACGAATCATATTGACAAGTTCTTCTTTTAAAGCGTCAATATTAGCAAGAGCAATTTCATCCTGCCAATCAAGTTTTATAGTTTTTGTATTAACGGATTCAATTTTCTCTAATTCTTCATTAAGCTTATTTTCAAATTCCTTTTCATTAACTTTTTGTTTTCTGAGTTCAGCAGAAATTCGTTCTTTTTCTTTAGCCAATTTTTTCTCATCAACATCAAAAACAGTAAGATAGCCTTTATGGTCATATTGTGCTGTAAAACTGATTTTATCTTGATTCATCAATTCTATCATTGCTTCATACATTTCAGATTTATAACCAGCAGGAGACATAAGATGTACTTTGTCTACCGCATTAGGAAATTTCTTAACATAATCAGCGGAATATTCTTTATCTATTAATCCTCTATGAACAATACCAGCAGAGTCAGTCCAATCAGGCATTAAATAATCAGCTATATTAACACCAGATCCGCCACTACCTGCATCAATGTATACACCAACAATATTCCCGTATGCGTCAGCCCCACCGTTATAATCAAGAATTACTTTTTTTAAATATTCAATCTGATCTGGTGTCTGCATGGGAGATTTGATTTTTTTACCAACATCAATAAGATTAATACAGTTTACCAATCTCATTCTTGTATCAATACTTCCGTCTACCTGTTCGTATTCATAAATTTCTCCAACAAGAATAACTGAATTATCACGACTTCTAGCAGGATCATATGTAATAACAAATTTTTTATCACCTGTATCGTTATATAGAAGTGGTTTTCTAGTTTCTTCATTACGTGTAATAACACCTCTACGAATAATTGCGTCAGTACCAGCATCTGTAGTAAAAATACAATAATACTCACGTCTTGCTTTTTCTGGATTTGTTCTCATTTCTGACTCAACAGTATTTCGAGATAGAAGTGGAGTAACTAATTCGCCCCTAAGAGTTGGTTTGAATGCTTGTTCGCAATCTATATGTAAAACACAATAATCTGGATTTCCCATAATTTGCTGTTTAGAAAAGTCACGATACAGTCTCCAAAATTGAGTATCAGTTGAAGAAGCTGAACTTATATAATATTTCTGATATGACAAATCTCGTGGTAAGCACCTTTGACGAATAGGATCAATTGAATTACCATCTACATCTTTACCTGTTTTTAAACTTTTATTTACAACAGCGAATGCACCATATACATTCATCATTTCATCAGACAAGAAACCACTTTCGTCAAAAATTACGGTGCCTCGCATACCTCTTTTGGCATCTATATTTCCGTTTAATGTCCTAGTCATTGATCCGTTATAACATGAATAGGAAAATCCATTAGACGAGTGCGAAAATCCATCACCTGCTGCGTTTTTAATTTCAATCTCATTTTTGAATAAAGAACCGGTTGAGCCGTAAAAAGTGTCAATATTATCATTGGCAAGTCGTTCCAAAGTAGTAAAAGTTTGTTCAGCCTGACCACCTGTGCCACTCGCAATATATGTCCATACATTACAAAAGCACATATCTTTAGACATTATTTCAAGGTCAATGACCGTACTCTTACCATATCCACGAGTACATACAGCAAGTACATTTGGACAAACCCAACTTCTTTGTACAAGAAGTGCTTGCCCATCTAAAAGCTCTATATTGAAAAATAAATCTATAGCTTTTACTGGGTTGCATTGCAGATATTTTTGAATTTCAGCAATTTGAATATAAGACTCAATTTTACGAGATGAGATAGAATAACCATGTGGTTTTACATATATTCCATATTGGTTATAAAAATCTTTATCATAATCAAGAATTTCATTCTGATAATAATTCATAATCATTTGCTTATTCTGATTCATTTTCAGTGACCTCCTTTGTTTCATCATCAGGAGATTCTTCAACTTCATCAAACTCTGCAAAAACAGAATATACATCTTTTAAATCTTTTAACTGTTCTTCTTTTAATAGATTGTTTTCTTTTAATGTATCTCTTAAATCAAGATTTTCTCTTAATAGTATTCTGTTAATTTCTTGGTAGGCATCCTTTTCTTTCCGAAGACCAGTATTAACGACACGCATTTCAGAAACCATATCTGACCACTCAGATTCATCAAGTGCTAATTGTTTCATAATAGAAGCATCGCTAATTTCCTGAACCTGTTGCATACCTCTACATGTATCAATATCAAAACCATTAACCTCACCACTTCGCAGGTTAAGACTCTTAATTTTCTTGATTTTTCCAGTCCATGTATTTTCACCTTTTTTTGCATTTTTATTATGCTTTAATGATATACAACTGTCTTGAGCAAGGCTTGTGATAACCGAAGTTATTTTACCCTTGCTTTCCTGTAGGGATTTTATTGTTGCAGAATTGTGTTCAATATTTGAAATGTCACACATTAACTTTGATATTGTGTCATCAATTTTAGATTGTTGCAAGAATCCACGAACAATAGAAATAGCAGAAGAAGTACGCATCATATCTTCGTTTGCGTCTTCACTAGAATCTAATAGCCCTAATAATTGAGAATATAAGAAAGGTTGGTCTGCTATATCTTCTTTTTCAAAAGGGTCATAACTGAGTAATCGAATGACATCATTTTTATTTTTCAAAAAACTATCATATGTATCTAATCCTGCATGAGATTCAATTAATTCTTCCTCAGTCGTAAGTTCTTTTACTGATTCATTTTCTGTTTTATCCTTAACAAAATGATCTGAATCAAAGTATGTTAGTCCTATATAGTTTGGCATAGCAATTTGACGTGCATATGCTGTCCATACATTAGATTTAACTTTTCCAGAAGCAAGATTCTCAACTTCCTGAATGCTTGAGTCCCATACCTTTTCGAGGAAAGGTTTTCCCAAATATCTAAGGGCAAGTTGCACTGATTCCCTCGTAGGCTCTTGATCAACACCATTTGTAGTTCTTAACGCTATCTTTTTTGCACAGTCTTTACAAATTGGAGTAAGACCACTTTTACTCATGGGATCTGTACTTACATAAAATTTATCTTTAGCTTTATGAGTATCACACATGTAACACCAAGCACCTTCTTTAAGTGATTTGATTTTCTCTTCCTGTGTTTCAACTTTCTTCTTTAATTGTGCAGCCGTTAATTTTATGGGCTGTGTCTCTTTTGTCGTAGCCAAACTAACGACCACCTCCTTTTATTCCAATATAAAAAGAAGCCACTTCATATGAAATGACTTCTCAAAATTCCGATATTAAATTTCCAATGAAAGGGCAATTTTGTCATAAATATTTTATATAATCCAAAATAAAATGTTGACCTTCTTCCTATTATACTGTAAACTTAAAATGTAAGATTAATATAAAGGAGGTACTCAATTATGGCATCTATTACTTTGTTTAATGGCGCAGGGAAATTGATATTCTACGATTCCGGTCATACTCATGGAGATTGTGGCACATATCATGTACATGAAGTAGACCTATCTAAACTTACAATGAATGATTTAGAAAAACTAGAAAGGGATTCAAGGAATGGATGGATTGAACTTCATGATTGGAAAAGAATACCTGGAGCTTTATACACAAGAAATGCAACACAATCAGAAATAGATTATATAAATAAGATGTTAAAATATTAAATTTACAAAAGACCGCTTATTTGCAAAAATAGGCAGTCTTTTTTATTCAAATAAGCGGTCAGAGTAGGATTTGAACCACGGTGCGTTTCCGCACATCTGTTTTCAAAACAGACACCATAAACCAGACTCGGACATCTGACCATAACAAAAGAGCCACCTCCAAAGGAAACGACTCTTTCTTTCAATATTTACCAATCAGTCGCCAAACTAATTATAACTGTATAGGGCGGTAGTAAGTGTTGAGCTTACACACCTAAGTTCCGTATGCATCCAAAAAATAGGCTTTCACATCAGGTTTACCGCACGAAAATTATATTATGGTTCAGATGGATTGGGTTCTGTAGTATCCACCTTAATCTCATCCACGGTTATTCCAACATTATATGTCACATCGGCAATCACACGAATATTCTCAAACCCAATTGTCTTATCAAGTTCAGCAATTGTATTCTGTAATTCATTTACATCTTCGGTAGAATATTCAGTAAATGTAACTGTAGAACCTGTAGTAGAAGTAGTTCCGTATATCTCCCAAAGATTCTTTAACTTTACCTGTGTATTTTTGACTAAAATTTTATATGTCATATGCTATTTCCTTTCTACATATTAGATTTTATTATTTTAGTACAGGTAGTGAGACTTGAACTCACACGGTATTGCTACCAAAGGATTTTAAGTCCTCTGTGTCTGCCTATTCCACCATACCTGCTAACGCTGAGAAACACGAATTCGCTATAGAATTATCAGACCATTCAGTAGCTTGGACAAGCTGAAAGCCCCATTCTCCTAAAACATCCAACTGACCAAAAGTCTGTTGGCAGTTCGAAACTCTCGATTGGGATTTCACCATGAAAATTACATAAAATTCATGACAGAGTTTGATAAAAAAAAGATATACCGCATTAAGGTTTCGTGCACACTAGAGTTATAAAGTCAGCTCTACCAAAATGCAGTAATAGGACTTACAATGTTACATGAATAACAAATGCCAAGATATTTATTATCACACTTATATTTTAGCAGTGAACGCATAGCTTTCTTTTATACTCTGATTCGCTTCCGAGTTTGCACCGCCAATGAGCAGTAGCAGTGAGAAGTTTTAGACCATTCTAAAGGTCAATAATTTCGCAAACCGACCTTTATATTTATGTCACATATCGGTCAGTGACAGCTCACTTAATACGATTTTAACGAGCTTCGTAACTCAGTAGTACTATCGGTCTACCTGTCCGTCTGACTTTCACAGAGCCTTGTTGAGTTCTTATGGTTTCAGAGCATTCGGCAATATACAATTAATTGTCCACTTAAGAGTTCTTTTATTTATTCTCCGTTGTAAACTTTTTCAAACCGCTATGTGGCAGAGCGATGGTAGTTTTTGATAAGGCTTCTACCAAACCCGCATAATAAACTCTCATTTTATTAGTCGGATAGAGCAATAACCGACACCACTTTGTTTGTTTTATATTGGTTTATTCTCCACAAATCACTCTCTCTAACGTGATTGCCTTTAGAGATCAATAATTCACTATATAATCTACTTCACCAAAAAGCTAATTATTAGCGGAGTTCTGATACCTTCTTATAAACTTATGGTATCCCAAAGCTTCAGATATGTAACTAAAACTCTTGTCTGAATACATATCCTCTCCAACTTATTTCACACTCAAGGTTGATGTCCTGTTTTGTGTTATCTCCCATATAGAACGGTAGGTATGGTTCTCCTAATATATCATTCTCTGTTTACACATCAAAGAATATCTATTATAATTATTCCACACTCACTAATCTTTCTGCTATTTCTATGAAAGATCTGGTGAAGTTCTATGTTTATGTGCATTTATTCTCTTATTTTTGGAATATTTTGACATGAATTGTCGTGATATGATATAATGTAATGGACAAGCGATTATTCAACATTTCATTTAAGGCTAGATGGGATGGTAAAAGGCGGTTTAGAGTCGTTCCAAAGTAGTGATACTTTGTTCGAATAGAATCCTTTCAGAAGGAAATAAACATGAAAGGAGAGCGATACTATTAATATTATGGAAGCACTTATAATCGGAATAGTAGGTAGTATTATTGCTACATACATAATACGATTTATAGATAAAAAGATGCACAAAAATAACCGCCATGAGTCTAAATAGCGGTTAAGTTTGTGTTAATGAAATTATTTATTAGCCTACACACCACATATAGGCTCTAAACCGTCTAACGGATAATTGCTTGTTTCTTTGACTATATTGTAACACATAAAATTGTGTGGTGCAAGTAAAAATAATAGGTGAATTTATGGAAAAGTTTATGGAAATAATAAATACAATCCTTCCAGCTTTGATTACAGGCGTATTTACTTTTATAGTCACCAAATATAATTATAACAAGAATGTTCCTTTGGATAAAATGGAAATATCATATAATAGAATCTATTATCCAATTTATAAAATTATACATAAAAAAGATATTATGAAAAACTTGGATATAACTATTGAACAGATCAAACCTTATTTGGATAAGTACAATAAATATGCAGATATTTCTACGCTGAAAGCTTTTAATTCATTATGTGAAAACAAAGACAAGTATTCATATAATAATTTTACAAACAATATATACAATAGAAATACATACCTTCGTAGAAGACTTGGATATTTAGAACCAAATATTTTTCAGATTTATACATATTCAAATAAAAATGAAAAATTTGTTATCAGATTATTATTAGAACTAATCATTTTATATTGTTTTACGATTATATATGCATGTACTAAAGATACAATAAAAAATGTGTCATTTTATATTGCAGCAATTAGTATGATAATTGTTCTAATTGATTCATTGATGTATTTATTGTACATTATAGGAATTAAAATTAAAGAGTTTTATAGACTTATTAAATCGAAACTTAAAAAGATGACTAGGTAATTAATGTCATTTACGTTGACATAGGTTTTACGTTGCTGAATGCCACCATTCAACCTGTCTTTAAAGACGCAACCTAGTCTTTATATTCAAAATGGAGTTAAATTAAGCTAGGGTTAGACGAAGACTTCATCGGCATCCTCAGTGTCTTCACGGATGACATACATCTGAATAGTTTCGGAAGAATTATAAATCCGAAAGTGATTTTTGTTCTACTTGTTTAATTTCTCCATCTGCAAAGTATTTTGCAAACTGCTCATCAGCATCAATATCCTTATACACCGCAACCATATCAAGTGAATTCCAACCGACTAGCATTTGAATTACATCATCAGGAAGTCCGCTTCGAGAACAAGAAGTTGTAAAGAAATGACGAAGACTGTGGAAGTAAAAGTCTTCTCCTAAATGTTTGCTGAATGTATCAGCCCAACTATCAAGTGTCCCTGAATCCATAGGTTCATCTATATATTCTCCATTTACTTTCTTTGGAAATAACCATTCCGATTCAATTCCGTGTTCTTTTCTATAATTCATCCATAAATTAAAATATGGCTTAAATGGTTTTGCAAGTGTATATACCGTCAACATTTTGCCCCTAGAACCTCTTCCTTTTGTTTGTATCTTTTCAGGTGTTTTATATAAAGAACCATATATGATATTTTCATCATCAAAATAAGATACTTTAAATCGTGGTAACTCACTCTTACGTCTTCCACTAAATGCAGCTAATGCTAAAATACAAGCCTTATCATATTTACCTTTTTCAACCCAATAATCAAGCATACCCTGTACTTGTTCATCGGACAATACGGTTTTAGTAAATACTTTCTCATTTGAAGGGTTTTCAATTTTTCGTATAATCGGTTTAAAATTCTCATACTCATCATCCAATATAGCCTCTACATAATTTGAAAGAGAAGAAAGAGTAGATTTTACTCTACGCATTCTAGCTGGCGACCATTTATATTCAGTAAGGCAGAAACTCTGATAACGAGCAATATCCCTCTTAGATAAATTAATAAAGAATTTATTATCACAATGCTGAAGTAAATACACCCAGAAAATATAAAGGTCACGTCTGTACGCATTTATTGTTGTTGGTGATCTATCAATAGAACAAAGATAATCCAAAAAGTCATTTCCTAACTCTATATTCTCTTTATTGCACTGAGCCAACAACTCATCAGTAACAATATTGTTATGCTGTATTTTTCTACCCATTAAATCTCACTTCCTTTCAAACAACAAAAAGAAGCAGTAGCATCATTAACTAACTGCTTCTTGTTGTATTTTTATATATTCATCATAAATCCCACAATCAGCTATGACACTAATCATGAGCACATATGTTTATTCTCTGTTTCCACTCACAGAAACATAGAAAATTGACTTTAATAGGATTCGAACCCATATCCATTCCGTCAGTGGCTTTCACACTGGTATCTGCGGTTTTACCTTGGATGCTTTGACCATTAAGCTATAAAGCCATAACAAAAAAGAGTGTGCAGCATACACTGCACACTCCAAGTTCAAATGTTATTCGGAATCAGCAAATTTGTCTCTTAAACACTTACACACTGATTCTTCTATAACATACCCTATAATCTAAAATCCAAAAGCCTTTAACATCTTCTGAATATCTTCATGACTTAACTCATCGCTAGAGTAGTAAGAATAACTTATATAAGAGTCGCCATCTGACCTACTAGCAGTAAATCCGTGAGCATTCCCATCTTCGTCTTCAGAAGTATGTAGATAAGTCTCATCATGCGCAGGACAATTCTCACAATCACCATCACAGTCATCATATTCATTGCCAATTTCTACTTCATATATTTCATCAGATTCAATCTTTGGAACAATCTTAGAATTGCAATCGTCAAAGATGTATACGACATCAGCTTCAACAAAGATATAACCATTTTTTCGCTTAACTGGTTCACACCAAATTTCATCATCTAATAAACTGATAACAAAAGCGTCATCATATCCATCGTATTCAGGATTTGCTAACTCATTAATAAATGCAATGCCATAACCCATTCCAACAAGTTCACGAATAATCTCTTTTGTATCTTCATATTTAGCAACAACATCTACTGAATTATATTTGTCATCAGATTTTACTCTGTCATATGTATCAGCAACGGCACAAGCAAAATCTTCATAGTCTTCAAAATGTAATGTTTTTATAATAATCACAACCCTTCAGATTAAGCGAGTGTCTTTACCGACTTAGAAATAGTAAATTTAATTTCATCATGTTCAGGTACAGTCCAAGCCTTACCACCTGCAAGAGCAGCAACACCAGACTTCTCATTTACATGCTTTACTGAGAATGTTCCAACTCCAGGAAGTGTAACCTTTTCAGTTTTGTCGTTGCCAAGATTTTCAACAACACAATCAACATAAGCCTTAATAACTGCTTCAACTTCCTTCTTTGTAAACTTCTTACCCTCTGTAGCAACAATATCTGTAGCTCTTTCTGCAACTTCCTTAATCATTAAATCCTTTGTCATAATTTTTAAATTCCTTTCTTTCCTTAAAATTTTTTATGCTTTGGCAATTTTTAACTTTATTGCCGAAATTATAATAATGGCTTCGTTAGCCAAAAAAATATTAAAATGATTGTAAAACATACAAATTCACAATCAAAATAATGGTTTTAAAATAAGTGAATTATGATGCATATTTCCATATGTATCCATAAGCGGTTTTAATCCTGTTATTACAACAATTTCTAATACCACTAATATAACTATCATCATTTACTAAATAATTAGACGCTTCTTTTGTATTTTTAAATTCATTAAGTAATTCCATTGAAAGTGAATATTGTAATACAGATTTATTTCGTATTCTATTTTTTATATTTATCGAATCAATCTTGTCTTTTTTATAAAATCTCCAAATATACCCAAAAGCACTTGGTCTTTCATCTCTACAACATCTTAATATTTGTGAAGTTCCATTTTTGCGATTACCTAAATATTCATTTGCCTCTGCCTGTGTTTTAAAATCTTTAATAAAATTACCATTAAAATCATACATATAAACTGGAATTTTGATATCTGAATTTTTAATTTTAATTTGATGATTATTAATATTAAAATCATCAGATAAATAATAATCATAATAAAACCATTGTAATCTTGTTCCATCAGACAGTGTTCCATTTGTTGAATACTTAAAATTACAACAACCGCATATTCCATTTTCTGATATATTATATTTTTTAGATGCTTCTTTAGCTGAATCGAAAATTTCTCCAGTTGTATAACATATTACTTTTTTAATATTTGGATGATTATTTTTCTTTTTAATAATTTTTAATTCATATTCTTTATTGGGATAATAATATTCCCATTGTAACCTTTCACATGTAGTCGGATCAATTCCTGCTGTATGTGTGATTCCTTTGCAACAAGATTGAATTGAAGTATCACAAACACCACCATATTTTCCAGCTTCTACAGTAGTGTCAAAGATTTTCATATTGTTCAAACAAATTACTTGTTTTGCATTTGGGTTATCAATTCCTTGATTAATTACACCTTTTAGAGCATGTGACAATACTTTACTATGTATTTCTAATTGTTTATCAGTATATCCAATTAAAGTATTACCACCGTCTCCACCAGACGCTATATTATAAAAATCATTAGAATTTACCGCATCATAATAAGAAATCCAATATTTTTCTTTTTCGTTTAATTCTTTTTTAGAATTACATTCTTCTATAATTTCTTTTGAAAAATTTTCAATTCCATATTTAGTTATTGCTTTTGATAAAACAATTCCGCTTCCAAGATAATTTTTCCATTTACCTTGTTTATCATACCTTCTTTGACCTATATAACGTTTACCATTGATATGATTTGTTGTAATGTAAATAAATCCGTGCATTTTTACCTCCATATATTTTCACATAATTATTCTCCATTAGAAAAGGTGATCTACCTGCTTGTAGACCACCTATCTAATAATTCATCAAGTTCTTTAGTTTTTATATAAACCCAAAACAACTTTTTACTATTTGGATTCAATGCTGCTAATTTATATCTTATTCCGTTATCTCGTAAATAATTACGAAGTGGGAGAGAGTAGCAGGTGTAAACTTCTACATTCATATATTTGTACCTCTTAATTCAAAATTATTTTATATGTCTCTGTATGCCCAAACAATTTATCAAAACCATAAACCTTAACACAAGCCTTACTTCCTTTGCACAATTTGTCGCTATATGGATCAGAACCAATAAATGAAGGACTAATAAGCACTTCAGCATCACCAAGTATTCCCTCATGAGATGGAATTTCTTTTCCATTATGATAATGTCCAAGCAAAATCGTATCATAGAATTTCTTATGTAAAATGCTAATATCTCTTACTGCATTTTCAACATTCTTAATTTGATGACCATGCATGGCGATAATTTCATTACCTGGTACATATACTTCAATAAAATCATCACCTTCATTTGCCAAATGCACATTGATTCTTTCGTTATTGGCACATAAATCTTTAATATAATTCCCCATAAGATATTCTAAATCTTCATCAGCTAATTCTGATGCTTTTGCATTCAACACTCTAATCTGCGTATGATTAGCAGATGGCGTATGATAATATGAAATATTCACGTAAGCAGATAATTTATTAAGCATATGTGCAATCAATCGGCAAATCTCTACTGTAGCCTTTACAATAGAACTGTCATTAATTTTCAAATCACTTAATCTAAGTACACCTTGAATCAAATCGCCTAACGAAACAACTGTTAAAGTTGTAATATGTTTTTCCTGTATAAAATGAATTAATCTACAAGTAAGATATTCAAATCGTCTTTTTGTTTCCTCTGGTGAATATTCATTATTGATACTTTTATACATTGCACCATAATGAATATCCGCTAAACCAACAAGATAATTGATTTCATGATGAATATTATCTTCAATTGGTTGAAAATCTGGTAATGGTAAAGTCCGAGCTACATTTCCAACATATTCATAATACATTTCTTGTCGTGCCTCAGACCTATCAAGACGATTTCTTTCTACATTGCTTGTTTGTAATTTAATTCGTTCTCGTCTTAGTTCCTGAATTTTTACATCCAACTCACTATCAGAATTATTCTCTGTTTTATTTAATCCAGCCTTATACCTTTCATACTCACTTCTCATCTTGCCTCCAAATGGAGTAGAAGAGGACTTACGAATAGTGTCTGAGTTACAATTAATTCCATATTTATCCTTAATTTCTGACCAATCGTAGTCATTTTCACCATCAATTTTTGAATCAATATCTGTGATAATCTTGTCATATGTTTCAAGAGTTAGTCCATATTTTGAAAGTTCTTCTTTGAATTTTTCAATATTAAACAATCATTCACCAACTCTCTATTACTCTTTAGAACTTTCCTCTACAGGAAGTTCAAATGTAATTTTGAATCCAATCTGATCGAATGGGATTGCATCAATTACCTGCTGAGATAAATCTTCACCAGTTTCAGCATCTACAAGCTTTAAATCCTTTACGGAAATATTATCTAATTTAATTGTTTTTTTAGGAGCTGTAATTTTCTCCTCTGATTCAGTAATTTTTATCATCCTTTTTCTCCTTTTTCTCCAATATAATAGGAGAGCAGTACGCCCTCCTTAAATAATTTCATCTAAACTTGTTATATATCCATCTGCAACACCAAGTTCAATTGCCTCTTTTGCAGACAAGTACCAATCTGTAGAAAAGTGTTCTTCGAATACATCATTAGGGATCTTAGTTCTTGATAATACAAAATTACCAAGTTGTTCAATTTGTCGTTGGTAATTCAAAATAGCAGCGACAATATCATCATAACTACCATTAAATTGTCCAGCTCCTTTATGAATAAGGAATTCGGCAGTTGGAAATGTGTATCTCTTATGACAAGCAAGATATATAAAACATCCACTTGATGCAGCCATACCTACATTTATTCCAACTACAGGAGTTTCACTAAGCTGAATTGTATCTACGAGACAGTTATTTACTTCTAAATCACCACCCGGACTGAAGAATATAACCTTGATTGGATTTCGAGATCCTTTTGGTATATTTTTCTGTTTATCTTCAAAATTCCATTGCATAATCATTTTTGCATATTCCAATGTCATTGTTGTTATTTCATCATCAATCCAAAGAATTCTATTTTCATAATTCTTATAAAATTGTAATAATGATGGATCTGGTAACTGTAAATTCTCTGCATTCTGTGGAATAGCAATATCTAAATATGCAGTTTCTGATTTCTTTTTATTCATAGGCATTTTGCCTCGTTCTTTCATAATATTTCTCTATAATGAGATTTTTGTACCTTTATTCACTGCAACAACCTTTGTAGATTTTAAACAATCAGAAATAGCTTCCTCTAAATCGTGTTTAAATTCAATTTTATTAGAGTCGCCATGAACAAGAAATATTTTTTCACAATTTATACCTTTATAATAGTTAATCAAATCATTTCTCTGCATATGAGAACTGAAAGAGTGCAAATCGTACACTTGACATTTATTTTTATAGGGTTTTCCATTAATACTAATGGTTTTATGTTCTTTTTCATGTTTAATTTTCCATGCTAAAGTATTTTCACCTGCATATCCTATAAATAAAATACAATCAGATTCTCTTGGCAATATACTTTGAACCCATTTTACGCTGCGCCCTGCGGTCAACATCCCTGAACTACTAAGAATAACTTTTGCTCCTTTATCAACAATAGCAACTTTACTATCCTCTGGTGTAATAATTCTTTTGATATTTTTCCAAGACATCATCTCGTTAAATAATTCTTTTTTATCACCTTCAAGAATAGAAGAGTAGCAGTCCAACAATCTATTTGCCAATGGACTATCAATTAAAATTGGTACTTTGAAATTTTCATCTTTTCCAAATAGGGAATATAAAATCCATAAGATATATGGAGTTCTGTCAAGTGAAAATGACGGGATAAGAACACGACTATGATTATCAACACAATATTGCTCTATAACAGATTTGATTTTTTCTATATCTTTTTTATATGTTTCTTTTGTACATTGTCTGTCTTTTCCACAATAGGTACATTCCATAATTGCGATATTTGTGGATGATACAGGCTTAAAATCTTCTACAAATATTCTTGTGTCCTGTGTGACAATATTACCGAGATCGCTTGAAAACAGAATTTTTCTAGTATGTGAACCTCCGTTTATGTATACTTCACATTGTTTTGATAAAAGAATATGTCCTGCATCAGTATATCTAATAGCAAGTTCATTAGATAAATTTATTATCTTATCAGAATCAATCTCTTGAACAAATTCGAGTGCTTTATATACAATATCTTCAGTATAAAATGGCTCATAATTTCTTTCATTTTTAAGATTTATTATTTCAATATCTCTGCAATTAATATACGAAGAATCAAGCCACATTTCTTTTAAGATAGAAGTTGAACCTTTAGGAACAATTATTTTTGCATTACATTTCCCACGAGTATATAACGTTGGAATCATAGCTATATGATCTGCGTGAAGATGTCCAACAATAATAAATTCGACTTCTTGTGGTCTTACTTTTTGAATATATTTCATATTAGCTCTGTAATTTTCAAGTACAGTATGATTACCTTGAATCATTCCACACTCAAAAAGATAACAATGTTCAGAAGTTTTTATTCGAGTACAACTACCAGTAACACCTTCAGCATTTCCTCCAATAATTTCTACTTTTACTTCATGTTTTTTATTTCCGATGGTTTAGACACCACCTTCCTCATATATTTCGTCTATTTGACGATTTTACTTTTTCTAAGTTCCTCTAAATCCTTTAATGCACTTTTGTCTTCAGTCAGGTAATATTTAGGATGCTTACTATAAGAATGATGTAACATTCCGCTAAACTTATCAAATGTATAACCTAACTGTTCTAATTCATGTGCTTCATTTTTTGTGATTAAAACTATTTTAATTCATTCCTTTCTTTCATGTAATTTTCCTGCCGAATAGCAGAAGAAAAGCTCTCTGGCAGCTTCGAACTGCCGTTTACTGATTACAAGTCAGTTGTACTAAACCAAACTATACGAAAAGAGCAAATAAAAAATCCCATACCGAAGTATGAGATCCTTACTTAATATGAGCTGAGATATTTGACTCAATACACTACCATCTATTGCGGTTGGACACAATTTATCACACTGTCGATTAGACAGTAGGTAGCAACAACACCAATTTTGCGAAAATTGGCAAACTCTTACCACAAAGCATTATAGATTTCCTTTTATCACATCGTCTCTTGCGGAGTTCTCAGATTGCAGTCTGATACGGTTGCAATTACTTGTATTTTCTCACATAGCACCTTGCGAGTGTTATATGTGTCCATATTACAGGACAATAAGTTGTTTTTCTCTTTGCGGTCATACACACTTTTGCTGTATATTATATAAATTTTTAAGAATTTGATTTACCAAAAGTCTGTACTTACAAATAGATGATGAGGTGTATATTTGACCATCAGTACCTTTTGAGTACCACCCAATCATCACCATCCTGTCTTCCTTGCTATCGGAATCCTTTATTACAAAACACCTGTCTTTCGACTTAAGATATTTATATAATAATTTAAACAGCACTAATTCTTGCGGAACTCGTACCATTTAGACATGGATTATCCCCACATTTCTGTGTTAATACAGTACCTATCTCAAGATACCTACCCAACCATATTCGCCAACAGTCGTCCTTGAATAGAAGGTTAGGCATAAATCCTATGTGTTTTCCGTCAAGCTGTATTGCTACAGTCGCAGCTTTGTAATACGACAAAACCACTTTATACATGTCACCATGCTTATCTTAGAATTTTTCATCCTCTGATCCGAAACCGACCAGTTCCCATATGAAATGGGAGAGTTGCTGAAGCACAGGAGTCGAACCTGCTATTACATGGTTATGAGCCATGTGTGATAATCCGTTTCACTCGCCAGCAATAATATATTTGAGAATAATCGGCAACCATACTACAAGAACTGTAGCACAGTCACCGACTCATATAAGAAGAGAAGAGGAGTACAATATGAATATGTACCAATCTTAGAAATGATTTTTAGAATTGTTCTGTTTGAAAACGCCTCGACTCAGGGCGACCATAAAGGTTAGAGTCTCTATATCTTCCACAGAATGTATATGGTACAGTTTCGCTTGCTGTACTTAACTGGTTTGGCACACCATATACAAGTTTTTCACATAGCATCACAGCAATGATTTATAGCTATGTGTTAGACGAAATATTATAATGTCTCTCGACAATTATATATTCTCTGTTTTATCAGCCAAGAAAAGCTGATTTCATTGTTTTAGCCTTTCGGCATAGCCCTCAATTAAGAGGGCTTAATATTTTTTATAAAACGATCGTTGCTTGCTTATATTCCGCATTTGCATATAAAGCGGAGAGGTACTAAAATAAAAAAATCCTTTCTCCTCATTATACAACTTAACAAAGTTGTTAAAAATGCACTAAAATCAATGGCTTTACGACATGAAAATTGTCTAGGTGTCCCTAAAAAACACTGTTTTTGAACAAAATTAACAATTTTCCGAGAAACATTTTAGCAAATTTGCACTATTAATATCATATAATGCCTTAATTAAAATAGATTTTCTTTTTTTGATTTTTGATTTTAACTTGTATTGATTTTGTTTTTGAGAAATAGAAACACAGAAAGCTCTATCAATCAACCAACTAAATAATCCAATATAATTCTTAGATATATAAACCTTTTTTATATCTTGAATCATATTATCAAAATCCATTTTTAAAAGAAAATAAGAATCTTCATTTTCAGAACTAATAATAGAATAATATTTATTCATATACATTTCTATTATTTCTTCAACTTTTTTACATGTTTTCCTGTTCTTTTCTATTTCAAATTTCTTGAAAAAATATTGGATTGGAATAGTAGATTCATTTGACCTAAATTGGTCGAGTTTTAGATTATAAAGATAATTCATAGGACAGATAAGATTATAGTTAATATTCTTTTCCTTAAAATCCCGTCTTATAATTTTCCAAAAGGCAGGGTATCTATTATTTTCAACATCCATATCTTTTTTTATACGTCTTATTTCTGCACCTACATCGACATCGAATAAGCGTTTTGCACTGTCGATTGCAATCTGGGCGAGGATACTTAAGACGCATACATAATCTTTATATTTTTGATCGGCAAACGTACAATCATATGTTTGAGCCAACTGCGCAAGATTACTTGATTCTCCTATATCTAACTGAGACGCAGCAAGTTTGTTGTCTAACTTTGCAAAATCTTCCATAGTATTATCATAAATGTTAGAATCCTTCGGAATATTATTCACGATAGTAGGATAGAGTAGTTGACATTTTCTTGCATGTTCCACTATATCAGGTTGATTTGTAGTATACAGACTATCGGAATCTTGATCTGATCCGTTGTTTTTATCTTGAAAATCTGTACCATTCATATTTATGGCAATAATCTGATCACAAAAATTAAAATATCTTTCAAATCTGTCATCATATACGTTATGTAAATATCCAAGATTATACTTTCCATTAAACGGACTTCTAAATTCAGCAAGATATTCATTATCATCAAACCTAGTTGTATAGCATTGGGTTGCTAAGTCTTCTACAAAAAAAGTATCATCTTTATCAACATCAGCTGGTACACCAGTTGCTCCATATAACAGCATTGCATATGGTGAACCAACAATTACCAAATTATCAGCATTTTGAATGACCTTACCACTTTTAAAATTTAAAACATATGTCATAATAATTGCTTTTTTACGCTCCCTAAAATAAGAACTTCTAAGAAAATCTCGATTCTGTTCACATAGGGCAATTAAAGCCTCATAATCATTTGAAAAGTTTATATTTTTTCTTAAATATTCAAGAAAGAAATCATCATCAGTCTTTAATTTATTGATATACTCGACACTTTCTTTACATATATTCTCCATAATATTAATATCAAGAGAGTTTACCATCTGATAACTCATTCTTTGAACATTACCAAGTTTGCTCGGATGTGCAGTTTTAACAACCCCAAACATGCAATCATTCTCATAAACTTTATTACGCCAATAATCATAAGATACATTATATTTAATCCATTTCATTGCATTATCAGTAGTAATAAGTTCTATATCTTTTACATAATGTTCGTTTCCCCACATATCTTTTACAGTAGCAGAGTAGTAGTCATTACCAAAATAATCACGGAAAAATAATTGAATATTACTGCAAAATGCAGCCATCTTACAAAAATGATGTCTTAGGAGAATATAACCATGACCCCATGATGGGAAGATTGAAGAATCAATAAGAGCTTGTCCATCAAACATTGTATTTTTTAATTTGTAATCATTAATAAGTTTTGCTATACAGTGTTTATTATTGTCTGTTTCAACTGATATAACTTTTGTATCAAAATATCTATCTACATCTTTCAGAATAAGGATATTTTTTGGATTGATTTTTACCCTTCCAACAATACCACTACAAATAAGAGAAGAGTAAGCACTTATTCCAACAATGTCTGCATTATGTTTTGGTAGTTTTATACCCATCCTTAAAAAATTAATTGCTCTATTATATAGTTTATCTCGGATAAACATACAAGTTCCCTTTTTTGCTTTACCAGGACTTCTATATAACATTTTATAGTGAATAATTTCTACCTTGACTATTTCTCCATTTTTCTTTCTAGTAATATATTCGACATTAACACCATTATTATAAAATTCTTTTCGAATATCATCAGCAGATAAAGAGAAATATTCTGTTTTATGTTCAACAGCAAAATTATATAAACTCATAATCTTTCTTTTTTTATTAGTTTGAGCTTCTATGAGTTTCTTACTACCAGAGCTAATTGCTTTCTTATAATCTATACGAGCATTTTTAGCTATTTTTTGAATATGTTTAATTTCATCTTCATAAGATCTTGTACCAAAATTAAATTCTAAACAAATTATATCTCTTGTAGTTTCTTCTTTCCAAGTTTTTAACCCATTTTCACATATAAAATCTTTAAATAAGCTATTAACAAACATTGCATCTTTGTAATCGTAATGATCACGTAACCCCTTATTGTATTCATAAAGCGTAGCAGCTTCAATGTTTTTTATCTTAATTCCATATTCACTCATTTATTTTAACATCACCTCTTTTATAAATTCTCTCTTAAGAGTCTTCTCTTAAATCATAATCATCCATTTCTTTATACGTAAATCCAAGCCAACTAATAAGTTGGTCGGCATCTAAGCAATCAACGCAGTCCTCATGTAAATATTCACCGTTTTCATTATCAAGGTAACGTTCGCCATTATATATACCTTCTTCGCAAATGAAACATTTTATTTTTGTCTTAGGTGGAATATAATTAGGACATTTATAATTACATGGATATTTATTACATATTTCACACATAGACTATTCCTTTAATAGCGAACCAAGTTGTAAACATCTTTTTACATGTTCATATTTCTGAATATAAATATAACCAACATAATTAACCATAAGTCCATTAATATAATCTGTAATATCTTTATCTATATAACGTTTGGTTGAAAAAAATATTAAATTTTCTATATCTAAAATGATATTGGTTTTCGCATTGGAATTTTTTAAAAGTTTTAATTCTACATTATATCTACCGACATCTTCCTTTTTCTTATAAGCAATAATCGAATAATCATTTTTCAAATTAACAATTAAAAACGATTCATTATACATCTAACCATACCTCCCAATATCCATCACAGTATCTTGTTTTTAAAGTGTCATAATGAAATTTTAAAAGATCGGTTATCTGATATATGTAATACACATAATCAATTTGTCCACTCCTAATATTTGATAAAATATCATTTATAAAAGAACAATATTCCTGATAATTAGTTGTTCCATAATATTCCCCTTTTGTTTCCGTATTCCACATACCAGTATCTTTAGAATAGAGTCCACCCATTTTTTTTACTCCTTTTTTAAAAGGAGTAATGAATAATTTCCTTAATTCAAATTCTTCTTGCCATTTTTTATCAGTTAAATTCTGGCTAGGTCTACCATTTTCATTTGATATTACTTTTAGTTCTCTTAATTCATCGAGTGTCATATTTTTATATTTCTCCTTAAAGTTTTCTTTTTTTATTAGGGAATCAAAAAAAACATTTGAATCCTTATATTTATTTATTCTCTTTTTATTTGGTAAAGAAGTAGAAAAGTCTTCAATATCAATCTCACCTGCATATGTATTATGTTTTGTTGTTATAATTGTTGTTTCTTTCATATTTCTTATTTGTAGCTCCTTTAATTGTTATTTTATTTTTTCATTGCATTGCTCCTTTGAGTGCTGCGTTAATTGGTTACATATGTATATTCTCTTTTATTTACAACTTATTGCCGTTTTTGATTTCTCCAAATGAATCTACATTATAGATTTCAAGCATCTTAGTAATAGCCCATTCAATTTCTTGGTCACAACCTTCTTTATTAAGGACATATATATTTGGAACATTTTGTGGTGGCTTTTTTGGATCAGGTTGGACGCTACCAACTTCTTTCTTAACGAGAAGTGGTTTTTTGTTGTCAATAGAAGATGTGAGATATTGAATACATTGATTAATTGTATCCTTAGACATAGAAAGTTCTTTTGACATAGATTCTATACTTCGCCAAAAAGCTTCTGGTTTAGTTTCAGGGTTCGTCATAGTTTCATTACCATTTTTATCTCTTTGTCGCACATAAATATATGAATTTATATATAGGAATGCCATTAATATATTCTCTTTATTAATACTAGATTCGTTCATCATAATAAAATCAAGCTGAGAAGATGTGATTTTTGAAAATTTATCAGCAGCATCAAAATTTTCAGGAATGATTTTAATTTCAATTCCAGTATCATATCCAAGTGTATCAAGATCCTGTTGAACTTCAATCATTTTATTGTTAATCATATATTCCAGTACATCGAGAATTTCTTGAAATGCTTTTGGTTTATGTTTGGTTGTTTTATAGCCATAGAATTCCATTACTTTACGAATAGTAATCCAGCTATAGTCTTCATACGATCTGTATTTATCTATAAGTATGTATGTGATATAAAATTTTCTACTAACTCTGTATTTGGTTTTAATATTCCCTTGAATATAATCATTAGGGAAACGAGTAAAGTATTCTGTTTTCTGTTTCAAAAAAATCCTCCTTTATATATGATATTTAATTATTTTCTGTTGTGGATTAAATAAATAATAGAAGTGTCTTGACGAGCGTTCAGCAAACTACACTTTTATGTATGTCTAATTTTGAAATATGAGAATTTTGACTACACTTTTATGTAGGTCAACTGAACTGAAAAAAGATATATAACTTATTTAATAAGACAGACTATTCGTAATTTATTCGCTACGCTCATAAATTACTCTTTAAATTTTGGTTGATTATTATTGGTTGGTCTATTTAATTATTCTCCATCTGGATTACCATTCTGTTCCAAATCAACATACTTCTCTTTAAAAATATCCTCTACAAAAAATACTGGCAGCTTATTATGATATTTTTCATATAACTCTTCGTCAGTGATAAGAGAGTAATATTTGCCTATTGATGTATCTATTATTCTTGTATAATCTTTCACAATAGAATTAGTATCTTTGAATCTATCACCTATCTTTCCACAAATGGTACAATAGCTATATAGTCCTGTTTTAATATAACTTTTTCCTGCAAACATAAGATTGTATTGAATCAGACATTCTTCATATTGATGTTTATGCTTGGATTTCTTCTTGGATTTAGATACATTACTTTCTTTTTGTTTAAGATATTTAGGTATCTCTGATTTATATTTGTTCATTTGTTTTATTCCTTTCTATATTAATATTTATATATTCTCTATTGAATTTTTATTTTTGCGTATTTTTTATAGGTAGTAGTGAGATATATGAAGGATTTATTGTGTGGTTTTAATGCACCCCCATAGGTATGAGATCAAATTGAAGAAAATGAGGGTAATTTTCGATTTTAGGTTATCAGGTATGCAATTTATCATTGAAGTGATTTTGATTGAAATTTTGGTTCATTTCGTACGATTTTGTTTAAGGGTTGGGTATTTGGAATGCTGCAGATAATAATATCTCTCCACCTAACTATGAGACAAGAATGGTTATTGTAACCATAGTGAGTTGAGTGTAATTGATTAAAAATTGTTATCGGTAAAAACGCTTATAAATAAGTAAGATTTTGGATTAGTAAGTGATTTTTTGGTGAGATGAGTGTTTGATTTTTTAGGTTGTAAGGTGGTTGAAATGCCTGATTTTAATGGGGTTTGACGATATGAGGTGCGATAAGGGATTTTAGTGATGGGATTTGGGATTTTGCTTAATTTGTTGGGGATTTTTGAGTTAGTGTGTGGATGAATCAGCTATATGGCTGCCTGCATTTTTAAGGCGATCGGTTAGTTTTAACTACCCCCAGTTAGACATATAAAACATACTCTAATAGTAGACTATTAGTATATATTTATCTATTAAGAAATAAAGCTGGATAAAATATATTTATACATATATTTATATTAGTTATCGTTTTTATTTTCCATTTTAATATTATATCTTTATAAATTTATAAAAAAAATTCTAAAAAAAGTATTGACATAATCCTAAAAAGGGTATACAATGGCAATATGAAAAGAGGTTCTTCTTTTCAGTATGAAACTAAATAAAAAAATCTAGTCCACTAGATTTTATCACAAAAAATCTAGTCACTAGAAAAAATTAAAAACAAGGAGGTTGTTATTATGAATAACACAAAAAATCAGGAAACAAAAACACCAGCAAGCAAGGAGGAAAAAAACATGAAAAACAATAGTATTATTGACGTTGTTGTGAATGGCATGACAGCCACTGAAGCATTGAATGAGGTCAATGCAAGACTTGAAACAGTAGAAAAAAGTGTATTTAATATTGCACTTTTAACATCATATGGATGCGGTATAAAAATTCCAGCATATACAGATAATAAAGGCATAGAACATGCTGAAGCATGTTGTGAAAAGCCTATGAAACAGAAGGATTTTATTACACTTGTAAATCGTTCTAGTAAAACCATCTCACGTTGGAAAATAGCCATGGATTTAATTATTGAAAAAAATCGTTTTAATGATTTTGCCACGGGTTTATATCCATTTTCTTATGATAAAATAATTGCTATCTTCAGGAATGAAAAGGCGTTCGAGGGTACAATTTTATCTGACCTTATGAAAATGTCGGCAAAATCTCTCGAAACAGTAGCGGAAGAATACAACAAAAAATCTGAAGGAAAAACTTCAGAGGGGAAAAAAGCTGAAGTTAAGACTGAAAAGGCTGAAGCTAAAAATGAAACTGAAGCACCAGTCAAAGAAGATTCTGAAGGAGGTTCTGAAATTGCAACCCTTATATATAATGGCAAGGAATACAAGGTTAATAAAGTTGTATTTGAAAAATGGCTTGCGGAAAATATGATTGCGGATTAATTTCTACACTAACTACACAATAAAAGGGCGGACTTTCACCGCCCTTTTTGTAATGTCATCCGGGTATTGTTACCCGGATTTTTTAATGCTTTATAGTTTAGTGACTAAACAAAAATAATCAATAATCAAAATTGTTTAGCGACTAAACCATAAAACAATATAAACAACTGGAGGTGCGAAAATATGAACAATTTTGAAAAAACAGAAGAATGGAATGTGCGTTTTGAAGAAAACATTATTCACGCAATAGGGTACGAAAAAAGAGGGATTTTTGGTGTACCAGTTGCCGAAATACGCAATAATCAATATATTTCAGTAGATGTTATTGCGATTGAAAGAGGATATGTTAATTTGCATAATTCATATTCTAGTGTCACAATGCCTAATTTTGAGGAAAGAAAAATTCTTGAAAAATTAGGTTGCATAATTACACCTGCTGGATTTGTAACCATTAAAGAATAGGAGGTTTTGCATTATGAATAATATTTCAGTTTGCAAAAATCCCCACGAATACATCTGGGGACAGCACATACCACTTAATGCATGGTACGGTTGCGATTCTGTCGGTTGGTGGTTTTGTACGGTTCACGGCGAGCCTGAAAATGACAACGAATTAGAGTTGAGACGTTTTAATGGTTCACGTTGGATTAAAGTGCGTGAAAATTCAGAAACTACACACAATATCTGCCAGTGGGCTACAACTATGCGTTTATGGTGGACAAAATGCCATTGGTTTAAAGAAGAAGATGCACAAAAAAGTCTAGTGACTAGACATGAGCGTCATATAAATGGCTTAAAAAACATGATGAAACATTCAAGAAAACATAAGTCGGGCGGTTCGGGTATTAGGCTTGATAAAGAAAACTTTCGTGCAAATAAGACATTTACGGATTATGAGTGTCGCAATGTTACAATGCACGATTTTCAAAGATATTACATTTAGGAGGAAATATTATGAGAAGAAATAATATCACAGCTACAGCTATGCATTTAACAAGTTCCAAAATGCGTGATTTTGCAAGTAAAATTAATGCAGGAAATATGGGTATTTTAGGCAAAATAAATTTACCCTCTTATATCCATGTTATGCAATACATAGAGGACGTAACAGAAGAGGTGCGTAATGTAACTTGCATTGATTTTGGTTGTCCAGTACAACTATCAGTATGTTTTTATAGGTAAAGGAGGATTACTTATGACAATGTCAGAATTTATGCAGAATTGCACCGCTTGCGGTGGTAATTGGGGAGCTATGCTTTTATCTGGAATTAAGCGTGTTTTCCCAGATAAATATAAAAAGGTAGAAGAACACTACAACTCTATGGACTTCTCACACGGAGGAATTAAACCATTTGTATATCTGTGCGATTGGCTCAATGAAAATGGAATTGTAGAAGATTAAGGAGGGAACAACTATGCTTAATATGGACGAAATTTGTCACGAAATTTATAGAGATTATAGAGGTAAAAATACCTATACAGAAATTGACGAAAATATTCTTACTTTCATTTTTACTCTTTATACTACAACAGAAATTGATTATGAAGAAATAAAAGCCTTATGGATTGAATGGCTCACAAAAGGCACTTTATCTGTAAGCACACAAATTCAGAATGCAAGAAAAAGAAATAAAAAAATACCTACGTCTGTTTTAAAAACCGTAGAGAAATTCAAACAAATTGATAGTATTATAATAAATAGTAATTATAAAGATGCAACTGAACATCCTCTATGGTCAGAATGGGAAAAATATTATTATTCTCTAGTTGAACAAGGATGGGGATATCTAATTTAAAAACAAAGGCAGATTAAAATCTGCCTTCCGTCTTACGGTGTAAGTCCGTAACCGATGAGCAGAAGCGAAACGGAAATTGAAAGGAGGTTGTTTTTATGGTAACATTGTAGATAGGTACAGTGTGCCTAAAAATTAAAGGAGGGCATTATATATGTCTAAAATTGTACAAAAAGTTCCCGATGAAGTCAAAAGGCAAAGCATAGAAACTTTAAAAGTTCGCAAGGAAACATTAGAATATCTGCGTCAAAATGGATTCAAGACCATTAATGATGTAGTAAAAAGGCAAATGGAAATTCCTAGTGAGTATAGAGGTAATATCTACGCATATTTGTTTTTTGGGATGGAAGATTAAAGGGAAGTCTAGTGACTAGATTTAAAAATTATATTTCTTTAATATATCTAGTCACTAGATAAAGATTTTTACAAAAGCGAAATTATATGCTAATATAGGAGGTGAATAACATTGGAGGCATATAATATGAAAATAAATTATAGCAAATTATTTATAAAGTTAAAAGCAAATAATTTAACTCAAAAAGAATTTAAAGCAAGGGCAAATATTAGTGGTGGTACTATGCAAAAATTGATTAATAACGATTCTATAACTACTAACACCATTTGTCGTATTTGTGACTACTTCCGTTGTATGCCTGATGAGATAATAGAGTTCATACCCGAAGAAAATTATCCAGAAGATATAAAGGCAAAACAACAGGCAAAGCAAGCCATAGAAGCTCAAATTGCCGAACTTCAAGCAAAGCTAAAACAAATAAAATAATCCAATAAACGCTACTTACAAGCGTATATTAAATATGTAAGGTGGAGTTATCCACGAACGAAAGGAAATTATGTTAAAATTAAAGTATGCCGATTATCCAGGCACATACCATGGCTTCACTCTTAAAAATGGGTTTTGGTATGGAACAAATACCGAAACTCAAAATCCCATTGCAACATCAGGATGGGAATGTGATGGCTACGTAGCCATTTACGAATTAATAGACGGAAAATGGCAGATGTTCTGGTATGATATAACAGAAGAAAAAATGTTTGATATTTCAAACATTCCAGAATATTCAGTAGAAGGCAAAATGTCTTTTACTGAATGGCTAGAAACAGAGCTAGGCATCGAATGGGACGAATTCGATGAATATTATGATGGAACAGAAGAGTACCGCCAATATAATAGATATCTATATGACGGACTTCCAAATTTTGTCATAAATAATTTATAAAATAATCATAAAAGCATCTTGCACAATGCAGGGTGCTATTTTTATGCCTAAAAATAAGGAGAAAACGCAAAATGAAACCATATCTAAAATATGGCGATTGGTATATACCGAATTGCCCAATTAAATTCCCAGCAGAAACTGAAGCGTGGGAATACATAAATATAAATGGAGAATATTAAGGAGGATAACAATGAACACAAAAGCAAAAAAACTAAAGCAAAAAATAATGGGAGCAGGATTAATTATAATATCAATTCTTGCACCTATTATATTAGATGGAGATGCGACTTTAAGTATCTTATTATTTCCTTTGGGAATATATATGTTAATTACAAAAGAAAGGATGGTAGAAGAATAATGTATATAACTTACGAAGAACCGTTAAAAGGTAAAACATTTACAGAAAAGCAGATGCATGAAGTATATAGAGATATGGCAGACAAAACAGAATATCCTGACTTTGAATGTTGGAAAACAGATATGCTCAAGTCAGGTGTATTTCAGAGAGTTTAGTGACTAAACGGCAAGTGAAAACAAGCCGTTATTTTTATGCAAAAAATTAAAGAATATAAGGAGGCACAGATATGTGTAAGAGAGTTTATTTAACAGCAAAAGAGGCAGAAAAGGAAATGCAGGAATCACGGAACGTAGATGGTTTTACAGGGAAAATGGAAACTGATTATATTTCCAGAATGATTAAGGATGCAAAAAGAAATAGCATGGTTGGAGATAAACTTCAGCTTGTAGTTGATCCAATGTACATTCATATTCCTGAATGGCAAAGAAGATTAAGTCTCGCAAGAGCTTATGTAATAGGTAATTCCTATAATAAATATAAATGGGACGTGCCAAAGGTATTATTCCATAAAGGTAAATTATGGGTAATTGACGGACAACATAGAATTTATGGAGCATTTAAAGCAAAAATGGATTCGGTTGTTGTTGAGATTATGGAATGTTCGATAGAAGAAGCGATTGAATTATTCATTAATCAGTCACAGGATAGACGCAAAATGCAGCCAATGGATATTTATAAAGCTGCTATTGCAGGACACAAGGAAGATTATATGAAATTACAGGAAATTTGCCATAAGAATAATGTAGCAGTAAAGGGAGATGAAGATATAACAAATACTGTTGGAACTCTTACGTCAATTTCAGATGGTATTCATCTTGTACAGACAAATACAAATCTTCTTGATTCTATGCTGAAATTGCTTGGAAATCTCGGATGGAATGGTTACGCAGATTCTTATAACGGAAAGGCATATACAGCAAAGATTATTCGTGCATTAAAGGCATTATATGCTTATACGGATGGTCGGACAGATGAAATGGAAGAAGCACTTATTAAGCATTGTAAAGGAACAGAGTTCTTTGTGACAAATATCATAGATAAGACACAGGCACAGATTTTCGATTATTTATCCGAAGTTGTTCGTTACGAAATGGAAAGTCCGTTTACAGAAAAGAAGAAAACAACTAAGAAATCTTCAATGACAAAGGCAATTTAGGAGAATAACTAATTAGAAAGTGAGAGTGAATAATATGAAATATCAGTAAAATGAAAGCTGAACTATCGGGCTATACGGGTGCATTATAATAAGGAAAGGATTGATATTATGAAATGGATAGAAATTTTACAGAAAGATAATTATGCTCTTTTGCAAAGCGAAAATGATACGCAGTATGCAGTTGTGAGTGGTTATGATCCAACGCAACCTGAAGACCAGCAGTGGTCAAGTGGCACATATTTTGAGTATTGGGATGCCACAAGTTACAAAATAATAATGTTGCAAACAGCATTAGATTGTTTCAGGAGCAGAACAGAAAGTGACTATATTCCACGTTGCAGGCTTGAAGAACTTGCAACGCAGTTTAAAGATGGACTTATTGAAGACGACAGAGATTCAGCCCTTGAATACTTTGATGAGTGTTGTGAAATGACAGAAGAAGAGAAATCTTTCTTTGACATTGAAGAAGATTCACCTATTGCAAATACTAAATTTGAGAACCCTATGTATAACAAGGGATATGATGATGGATTTGCAGATGGCACAAATAGTATAGAAGAGTAAATAGATATTTCAAAAGGAGGAACAGATTATGAAATTAGTATATAAAGACACAGAAAAAGAAGTACAGGAGGGAGATATTCTTACAGATTTTCGTGGTGATAAGGCAATTGCTCATTATTGGAAAGAGCCTACCCACGGTGAAGGCAAAATTTCTGTAATAGAAGATCCAAATGGCATAATGAGTTGCAGAGAATATTATGTTTCTGTTTTTGGATTAAAGTGGGTAGAGTAAATGGATATTTCTTATAGAAAAGGAGCAATAGTATGTTAAGAAAATTAGTTGGTCGTAGATATGCAAATTTAGAGTTGCTTAAAAATGATATTGAATTACTGACAAAGCGAAATGTTGAGTCAATTATGGAGTCCGAATCAGACAGATTAGAAGAATGTGATTTTATGATTGATTTTTGCTTTGAAGATAATGAATGGGACATTGATACAATTTATTATCTCAAAGATAACGCAGGTCAGTATTACATTACAGAAGTGTAGTAAATGCGTGTTCATTAGATTAGAAAGGTAGGTAAGAAATATATGAATGAAATGCAGATTTGGGAAGTAAACGGAATTGATGATTTAGAAGGCATTTGCTTTGCACAGTGTTCTACTAAAGAGAAGGCAGAAAAAGCGATGCGAATTCTTGAAGAAAACGGCTTTGAAGATATGCTTGTGGTTAAACAGAGTAATTTAAGATTAGACCAGTTACTGGTTGAAGATAAATTAATTCAACTGTAAAAAATGAGTGTTTCATTTAAAGAAAGGAAGAAAAATAGCCATGACAGAAATGAATAAAGAAATGCAGAAGTGTTTTGATAAAATGAGC